>OHXI01000491.1_pt1 | contig 15261 bp, 9 predicted proteins | sample 1579941 | NCBI WGS metagenome assembly OHXI01 (sample SAMEA3882553, study PRJEB24775) | human gut metagenome | biome: human-associated habitat; feature: intestine environment; material: feces | place: Netherlands | collected 2009/2010
CGTTGAAGTAGGAATGAAACATAAAGGTTTATAACTTTTTATAAGTTTTCAGTAATGGAAAGTATGATTACAGCAGTGATTTTTGATATGGACGGTGTGATCGCTGATTCAGAATATTTTAATGTCAAAGCAAAACATCTCATCTTAAAACGAGCAGGTATTGAAGTTGACTGGCATTACCATGATAAGTTCTTGGGTACAACACATGAATATATGTGGACAGAGATGAAGAAAGAATTTGAAAGTCTTGATAAAGAAGTTCTATATTATATAGATCAGTGGGTCAAAACCAGAAAAGAGTTGATCGACCAGGAAGGACTAAAGCCGATGCCGGGGGTTGTTGATCTGATCCGTACATTAAAGGAAAAAGGATTTCATCTGGCAGTAGCATCGTCTTCATTGAAAGAAGATATCATGACAAATATGAATACGTTTGGAATTACAGACTGCTTTGAAGCATTTATAAGCGGTTCCGAATGTGAAAACGGAAAGCCGGATCCAGAAATCTTTCAAAAGGCGGCTGAGGCAATTGGACAGAAGGCGGCAAACTGTATCGTGGTCGAAGATTCCGAAGCAGGAGTAAAGGCAGCCAAATCTGCCAAAATGAAATGCATTGGATATGCACCAGAAGGAGCGATCAAACAAGATCTCCATCAGGCAGATACAGTGGTGAAGGAATTTTCAGATAAACTTATAGAATATATTATGGAAAAATAAGTAAAATAAAAAATAGACAGCGTTCTTATGAAAAAGAGCACTGTCTATTTTTTTATAAAAACTTTCTCGTAAAAAGAGAAGATAGGACACAATATTCATTCATGCAATATAAACATCTGGACGACGTTCCGTCAACATTGTATAATAGTCATGCTTCATTTGTTTTGCTATATCGTAGTCATAAGGTTTCTCCCAGTTTGTACTATTAACTAAGAGATCCACTCCTTGAATAGCAAGACTTCTGGCAGCTTCTGGAAAGAATGCGTCATAACAGATAAACAAGCCGATACGACCAATCTTTGTATTAAATACTTTAAATTGATCTCCGGGTGTAAAATAATTTTTCTCGGAATCAAATAAATGAACTTTGCGATAAGTTCCAAGAAGAACACCAGTGTCATCAATGAAAAACTGAGAATTATAAAGGATATCTTCTTCTTTTTCAGCCATTCCATAGACGATATGAACATGAAATTCCTTAGCTAAGGCACTCATCTTTTTTACGGATGTAGAGTTGATCGTGGCAGTTTCTGCCAAGTCTTTAAAATTTTTACCACATTGATAACCAGTAACAGCAAGCTCAGGGAAAATAATGAGTTGAGTATCTGGATGAGATTCCATAGCTTTGCGAAGAAGCGTTTCCATATGAAAAAGATTTTCCTCTTTCTGATTCATTTTTGGATAAGTTTGTATACAAACAACATTACATTTCATAATTTTTTCTCGGTCCTTTCTGAATGCTTTGTGATATATGCTCGTTTGGAACCTTGAACCAGCTAAACAATTCTCGAATTGCAAATACACTGATCACTGCAATTCCAATGGCAAACCATACATAGACAATTAGAATAAATAATTTAATTGTTCAAAATCAAAATGTTCTTTCTCGAATAGAGAGCCGATCATGATAACAACAATCGGAACACAAAGAGAAAATACATTACCTACAAAATAGTTAATATTATCATCAGGAATCATAAAGTAAGCAATGAGTCCACAGATCATACCGATAAAGATAGATGCAACGGCAACTCTTGAGGATACTTTATCCCAGATCAACCCAGCAATAAATGCAGCACATGGGGCGGCCAAAAGTAGTTTGTTGTGTTTTAAAGTGATTCCCACGTTAAGATTTCCTTTCTTAATAAATGCAAAAGGCGCTATAAACATATATCTGTTTACAACGCCTTTGTTTATGACTAGTGTAATATACAAAATCTTTTTATTACAAGGTAAGAGTGAAAAGAAGTGAAGAATTTAATGAAAAAGGCAGATGAGAAACATTTTCAGGTGCTTTTTTCATGTATTTAAAAATAGTTATTGACATGATAAATTCTATGTGGTAATATAAGAAAATGTCTTAATGTGGGTTTGTCTGCCCACACTCTATGTAAAATTAAGAATAAGATTGTAAGAAAGATATAGTAAGATAGAGGGTTTCTTACAGTTGATGTAGTATATAAACCAGGTTTAGATCAAGAGGTGAAAAACGTCCATGGAAAAGAACAGAATACAGCCAATAAAATCAGGTACAGGGATGCGAATCAGCTATGCCAGACAGGATGACGTCCTTGAAGTACCAAATCTGATCGAAATTCAAAAGGATTCCTATGATTGGTTTTTAAGAGAAGGATTAGCAGAGGTATTTGAAGATATCTCCCCAATCGAAGATTACAGCGATCAGTTAAGCTTGGAATTTGTTGACTATCAATTATGTAAAGATGACGTCAAATATTCAATTGAAGAATGTAAAGAAAGAGATGCAACATACGCTGCACCTTTAAAAGTGAAAGTAAGACTTCATAATAAAGAGACTGATGAAATCAAGCAGCATGAGATTTTTATGGGCGATCTTCCTTTAATGACAGCAACAGGAACATTTATCATCAACGGAGCTGAACGTGTTATCGTCAGTCAGTTAGTGCGTTCCCCTGGAATTTATTATGGAATTGCTCATGACAAGATTGGTAAAGAGTTATACTCTTCCACAGTTATTCCAAACCGTGGTGCTTGGCTTGAATATGAAACAGATTCCAATGATGTATTCAATGTACGTGTAGACCGTACAAGAAAAGTGCCTATCACAGTTTTGATCCGTGCATTAGGTATCGGAACAAACGCAGAGATCAAAGAATTATTTGGTGAAGAACCAAAGATCCTTGCAAGTATTGAAAAAGACCCATCTGATAACTATGAAGATGGTCTGTTAGAATTATATAAGAAGATCCGTCCGGGAGAACCATTATCTGTAGATAGTGCGGAAAGCTTGATCAACAGCATGTTCTTCGATCCAAGAAGATATGATCTTGCGAAAGTTGGACGTTACAAATTCAATAAAAAATTAGCATTAAGAAATCGTATCAGTGGATTTATCTTAGCAGAAGATGTTTTAGATCCAACAACTGGAGAAGTATTAGCAGAAGCTGGAACGAATGTGGACATGGAACTTGCAGATAAGATCCAGAACGCAGCCGTAGCAAGTGTTATGATCCAGACAGAAGAAGGTGCTACAAAAATACTTTCCAACATGGAAGTAAATCTTGCTGAATATGTAGATTTCAATCCAGAAGAGATCGGTGTTCATGAAGATGTTTTCTATCCTGTATTAGAGAAAATCTTAGAAGAAGGATATGAAGGAGAAGAATTAAAAGAAGCTCTGAAGAAAAATATTCATGAATTGATTCCAAAACATATTACAAAAGAAGATATCTTAGCATCCATCAACTACAATATCCATTTAGAGTATGGAATTGGACATGATGATGATATTGACCACTTAGGAAACCGTCGTATCCGTGCTGTAGGTGAACTGCTTCAGAACCAGTATCGTATCGGTCTTTCAAGATTAGAAAGAGTTGTTCGTGAAAGAATGACAACTCAGGATATTGAATCTATCTCACCACAGTCATTGATCAATATCAAACCAGTAACAGCAGCAGTGAAAGAGTTCTTTGGAAGTTCTCAGTTATCTCAGTTCATGGACCACAACAACCCACTGTCTGAGTTAACACATAAGAGACGTTTATCTGCATTAGGACCAGGTGGTCTGTCTCGTGATCGTGCCGGATTCGAAGTCCGTGACGTACATTACACACATTACGGAAGAATGTGTCCGATCGAGACACCTGAAGGACCTAACATCGGTCTGATTAACTCTCTTGCTACTTATGCGAGAATTAACGAGTATGGATTTATCGAAGCTCCATATCGTGTACTGGATAAATCAGATCCTGAGAATCCAGTTGTTACAGACAAAGTTGTTTATTTAACAGCTGATGAAGAAGATAATTATGTAGTAGCACAGGCGAACGAACCTGTTGACGAAGATGGACATTTCGTAAATACTCATGTATCTGGACGTTTCCGTGAGGATACATCAGAATTTGATAAAGTAAACCTTGACTTAATGGACGTATCTCCAAAGATGGTATTCTCAGTAGCTACATCCATGATTCCTTTCCTGGAGAACGATGATGCCAACCGTGCGCTGATGGGATCCAACATGCAGCGTCAGGCAGTACCACTTCTTTCTACAGAAGCTCCTGTTGTTGGAACAGGTATGGAATCCAAGGCTGCATATGACTCTGGAGTCTGCATCACAGCAAGAAATGGCGGAGTCGTAGAAAGATCTACAAGTACAAAGATCGTAGTTCGTAATGATGACGGTCAGAGAGATGAGTACAATGTTATCAAGTTTGCACGAAGCAACCAGGGTAACTGTATGAATCAGCGTCCGATCGTATTTGTAGGAGACAGAGTAGAAAAGGGAGACATCTTAGCAGACGGTGCTTCAACAAGCAACGGAGAGATGGCTCTTGGTAAGAACCCATTGATCGGTTTCATGACATGGGAAGGATATAACTACGAGGATGCGGTACTGTTAAGTGAGCGTCTGGTACAGGATGACGTTTACACATCTGTTCATATCGAAGAATATGAAGCAGAAGCCAGAGATACTAAGCTTGGTCAGGAAGAGATCACAAGAGATCTTGCAGGATTAAGTGAAGATGTCTTAAAAGACTTAGATGATAACGGTATCATCCGTATCGGTGCAGAAGTACGTGCCGGTGACATCCTGGTAGGAAAAGTTACTCCTAAGGGAGAAACAGAATTAACAGCTGAAGAGAGACTGTTACGTGCGATCTTCGGTGAGAAAGCAAGAGAAGTCCGTGATACATCTTTAAGAGTGCCACATGGTGCTTACGGAGTTGTTATGGATACGAAGATCTTCACAAGAGAGAATGGAGACGAACTTCCTCCTGGAGTAAACAAGAGCGTTCGTGTATACATTGCTCAGAAGAGAAAGATTTCTGTAGGAGATAAGATGGCTGGTCGACATGGTAACAAGGGTGTAATTTCCCGTATTCTGCCAGTAGAAGATATGCCATACTTACCAAACGGACGTCCATTAGATATCGTACTGAACCCATTAGGTGTGCCTTCACGTATGAATATCGGACAGGTGTTAGAGATCCATCTGTCCTTAGCAGCAAAAGTTCTTGGATTTAATGTTGCTACACCAGTATTCAATGGTGCAGACGAGAACGATATCGCAGATACATTAAGAATGGCAAATGACTATGCCAATACATCATGGGAAGAATTTGACGCGAAATGGCGTGATAAAGTTAACGATGATGTAATGGATTACTTATATGAAAACAGAGATCATAGAAAAGAATGGCAGGGTGTACCAATTGATACAACTGGTAAAGTAAGATTAAGAGACGGTCGTACAGGAGAAGAATTTGACAGCCCTGTAACAATCGGATTCATGCATTACCTGAAACTGCATCATCTGGTAGATGACAAGATCCATGCACGTTCTACTGGTCCTTACTCATTAGTAACTCAGCAGCCACTGGGTGGTAAAGCTCAGTTCGGTGGACAGCGTTTCGGAGAGATGGAGGTATGGGCACTAGAAGCTTATGGTGCAGCATACACACTTCAGGAGATCCTGACATTCAAGTCCGATGATGTTGTAGGTCGTGTGAAAGCATACGAAGCGATCATCAAAGGTGATAACATCCCTGAACCAGGTGTTCCAGAATCTTTCAAAGTATTATTAAAAGAATTCCAGTCACTGGCATTAGATGTTAAAATTCTTGACGAGAACGCTGAAGAAGTTGAATTAAGAGAAGATGTTGATGGTGGAGATGCAAATCAGGATCTTGCACCAATGATCGAAGGAGACGGTGTCTTCAACAATTATGAAGAAAGCGAATCTGAACTCGGTGCTTTAGGATATAAACACGGAGACTTATCAGAAGGTGAAGATAACACAATCATGTAGATTGGCGAGCAATTTAGGAAGGAGCAGCCTTAAATGATGGAATCAAGCAATGAATATCAAAGCAATAAAATTTCATTTGATGCAATTAAGATCGGGTTGGCTTCCCCAGAAAAGATCCGTGAGTGGTCTAGAGGAGAAGTAAAGAAACCTGAGACGATCAACTATCGAACATTAAAACCTGAAAAAGACGGGCTTTTCTGTGAGAAGATCTTCGGGCCTACAAAGGACTGGGAGTGTCACTGCGGAAAGTACAAAAAAGTTCGCTATAAAGGTGTTGTCTGCGACCGATGCGGTGTTGAAGTAACAAAAGCAAGTGTTCGTCGTGAGAGAATGGGACATATCGAATTAGCAGCTCCAGTATCTCATATCTGGTATTTTAAAGGAATTCCTAGCCGTATGGGTCTGATTCTTGATATTTCACCAAGAACACTGGAAAAGGTTTTATATTTCGCATGCTATATCGTTTTAGATGCTGGAGATACAGATCTTGCATATAAACAGGTATTAACTGAAAAAGAATATAGAGAAGCGTATGAAAAATACGGAGATACATTCCGCGTAGGAATGGGTGCTGAAGCAGTGAAAGAACTGCTTCAGGCCATTGATCTGGAAGCAGAAGCAAAATCCTTACAGGATGAGTTCAAAACTGCTACAGGTCAGAAGAGAGCCAGAATCGTTAAGAGACTGGAAGTTGTAGAAGCATTCTGCAACTCAGAGAATAAACCAGAATGGATGATCTTGGATGCAGTTCCAGTCATCCCTCCAGATATCCGTCCAATGGTTCAGTTAGATGGTGGACGTTTTGCTACATCTGACTTAAATGACCTTTACAGACGTATCATTAACAGAAATAACCGTCTGAAGAGATTATTAGAGCTTGGAGCTCCAGATATCATCGTAAGAAACGAAAAGAGAATGTTACAGGAAGCAGTTGATGCCCTGATCGATAATGGTAGACGTGGACGTCCAGTCACAGGACCAGGAAACCGTGCATTAAAATCATTATCAGATATGTTAAAAGGTAAACAGGGACGTTTCCGTCAGAACCTGTTAGGAAAACGTGTAGACTATTCTGGACGTTCCGTTATCGTAGTAGGACCAGACTTAAAGATTTATCAGTGTGGTCTTCCAAAAGAAATGGCGATCGAATTATTCAAGCCATTCGTTATGAAAGAATTAGTAGAGCGTAAATTAGCTCACAACATTAAATCAGCTAAGAAAATGGTTGAAAAACTTCAGCCAGAAGTATGGGATGTCTTAGAAGACGTCATTAAAGAACATCCTGTTATGTTAAACCGTGCACCGACACTGCATAGACTGGGAATTCAGGCATTCGAGCCTATCCTGGTAGAGGGTAAAGCGATTCGTCTGCACCCATTGGTATGTACAGCGTATAATGCCGACTTCGACGGTGACCAGATGGCTGTCCATCTTCCATTATCTGTGGAAGCACAGGCAGAGTGTAGATTCCTTCTGTTATCACCAAACAACCTGTTAAAACCATCTGATGGTGGTCCAGTAGCTGTTCCTTCTCAGGATATGGTACTTGGTATCTACTATCTGACATTAGAGAAAGATGGAGACAAAGGTGAAGGTAAATACTTCAAATCTGAGAACGAAGCATACTTAGCTTATGAAAATAAGGTAATCACACTTCATTCTAAGATCAAAGTAAGACGTACAGGTGTGGACAAAGATGGAAATCCTATTTCCCAGATCGTAGATTGTACACTTGGACGTATTCTGTTTAATGAGATCATCTTACAGGATTTAGGATTTGTAGACAGAAGCAAACCAGAAAATGCCTTAGCATATGAGATTGATTTCCATGTAGGAAAGAAACAGTTAAAACAGATCCTTGACAGATGTATCAATATTCATGGAGCAACAAAGACTGCAGAAGTCTTAGATGATATTAAAGCAATCGGATACAAATTCTCTACAAGAGGAGCTTTAACAGTATCCATTTCTGATATGACAGTGCCACCTGAGAAACCGCAGATCTTAGGAGATGCACAGAAACAGGTAGAATTTATCACAGAACAGTATAAACGTGGTCTGATGACTGAAGAAGAGCGTTATAAAGCTGTTGTTAAGACATGGTTCGATGCCGATGACGTTTTAACAGATAAACTGATCAGCGGATTAGACCGATTAAACAACATCTTCATGATGGCCGATTCCGGAGCCCGTGGTTCTAACCAGCAGATCAAACAGTTAGCAGGTATGCGTGGACTGATGGCCGATACATCAGGACGTACAATTGAATTACCAATCAAGTCTAACTTCCGTGAAGGTCTTGACGTACTGGAATACTTTATTTCAGCACATGGTGCTCGTAAAGGTCTGTCTGATACAGCCCTTCGTACAGCCGATTCAGGATACTTAACACGTCGTCTGGTAGACGTATCACAGGATCTGATCATTCGTGAACAGGACTGCTGTGAAGGTACAGGAGAAGAAATTCCAGGAATGTATGTAGAAGCATTCATGGATGGACAGGAAGTTATCGAAAGCTTAGAAGAACGTATCACAGGAAGATACGCAGCAGAAGAGCTTGTGAATAAAGAAACTGGAGAAGTCATTGTAAAAGCAAACCACATGATCACACCAAAACGTGCGAAAGCCGTTTGTGATGCAGGATATACGTCTGTTAAGATCCGTACGATGTTAACATGTAAATCCGGAGTTGGAGCTTGTGCGAAGTGTTATGGATCCAACATGGCAACAGGTCAGGCCGTACAGGTTGGAGAAGCTGTCGGAATCATCGCAGCACAGTCAATCGGTGAGCCAGGTACACAGCTTACAATGAGAACATTCCATGCCGGTGGAGTAGCCGGTGATGATATCACACAGGGTCTTCCTCGTGTCGAAGAGTTATTTGAAGCACGTAAACCAAAAGGACTTGCGATCATCGCAGAATTTGGTGGAGAAGTGCAGTTAAAAGATACAAAGAAGAAACGTGAAGTCATCATCACAAACAGAGAAACTGGCGATGTGAAGACATATCTGATCCCTTACGGATCTCGTCTGAAAGTACAGGAAGGACAGATCCTTGAAGCCGGAGACGAACTTACAGAAGGTTCTATCAACCCTCACGATTTATTAAGAATCAAGGGAATCCGTGCAGTACAGGATTACATGATCCGCGAAGTACAGAGAGTATACCGTTTACAGGGTGTAGATATCAACGACAAGCACGTTGAGGTTATCGTACGTCAGATGCTTAAGAAAGTACGTATCGAAGACGGTGGAGACACAGGATACTTACCAGGAGCAATGGTTGATGTATTAGAACTTGAGAAGAGAAACAAAGAGATGGAAGAACAGGGTCTTCAGACTGCAATAGCAGACCAGATCATGCTTGGTATCACAAAAGCATCTTTGGCAACAGATTCCTTCTTATCAGCAGCTTCTTTCCAGGAGACAACAAAAGTTCTTACAGATGCAGCGATCAAAGGAAAAGTCGATCCATTAGTAGGATTAAAAGAAAACGTAATCCTTGGTAAATTGATTCCAGCCGGAACAGGTATGAGACGTTACAGAGATGTCAAGATCAGCACAGACGAAAATGATTTCACGATTGGAGATGAAATCGATTTCGATGATGAAGAATTTGATATTGAAGAATAATTTGAATTTGTAGTTGGCCAACTGTAGGCTTTGAGTATATGATAAAAAATAAATAAAAAACCACAAACGCAGCGGTGGAATTTTTGCTCATATTTTGAACAAATCGCTTATCCGCCCAATTTCCTACGATAACTCGCTCTGAAGTTTATCTAAGACAAGAGTCTCTGAAGCTCAGACAATCGTCCAATTGGGCTGCGAATTTATTCAAAATATGGCAAAATTCCAATGCTGCGTTTGTGGTTTTTTATTTATTTTTTATCATATACCAGAAGACTATAGTGTGGACAATTACAGTATTTGGTGCATACGTAAAATATTTTATCTTCATTTATCGATACCCAGAGCGCAAGCCAATACCGTTCAACATACATATCTCATAGTGGTTTCAATAATTTCAGTCCATCAAACTATAATCTGTTTATTGTATGTAAAATCCTTAAGAAATCTGAAAAAACTATTTAATTGACAAAGTAAACAGATATTGATATAATAAAATCAACAAATGAAAGATAAGTTTTAAAAGAAAGGAGAATCGCCCAAGTTGCTCCATAAGGCTAACGGAAAGGCTTTTAAAACCGGCAGCTGATGGATCAGAAGTATTAAGATGATTGGGAATCATGAGACTGACTCAACAGGATATTATGATCTCGGGAGAGAACATAAGAGTCCTAGAAGCGGATAGAACGGTAAAGGAGTCAACCTCATAAAAATAATACGAAGAATAGAGAGAATGAACAAGATCTTAAGATAAGATCAGAAGATGATCAAAGAAAAAGAATCCAAACAAGAAAGATTCCAAGAGACGAGGAATCCAAACAAGAAAGATTCAGATAAGAGATCAACAAACATTCGATCAGCTGACCGGTGGAGCATTTAAAAAATTTGTAACTGGTAACTAAAGCAAAGTGTAACCCGTTAACAAAATAATTTGGAACTTATTAACTGAATATTTTCTCAAGAATAAGAGATTGATTTTTATATATTAAGAAAATGGCGTAAAGAAGCCATATAACAAAGAAATCGAAACATTGAGATCAAGAAAAGAGATCAGAATAGAAGCTGTCAGGGTCGATATCAGAGATGTGACGAGAAAGCATTTCTGAAGACAGTGGGATAAGAAAAGATTTCGAATAAGATCCATAGAATGAGATTTCCAAAAAGATAAAAATATATAGAAATTAATAAAAATCTTGGGAAAAGGTCTTGACAAAGGCATGCAGGCATTTTATAATAGCCTAGCATGCCTTTTTGGGGAGCAAAACCAAGAAGTGCATGTATAGTCACAAGGTGAATTTAAGTAACCACAGTAGAAAACATGTATGGAGGTGAAATCAATGCCAACTTTTAACCAATTAGTTAGAAAAGGGAGAAAAACATCTGTAAAGAAATCTACAGCACCAGCACTTCAGAAAGGATTTAACTCTTTAAAGAAGAAAGCTACAGACACAAGCTCACCACAGAAGAGAGGTGTATGTACAGCTGTTAAAACTGCAACTCCTAAAAAGCCTAACTCTGCTTTACGTAAGATCGCCAGAGTTCGTCTTTCTAACGGAATCGAAGTAACAAGTTATATCCCAGGTGAAGGACATAACTTACAGGAACATAGTGTTGTTCTGATTCGTGGTGGTCGTGTTAAGGACTTACCAGGTACTCGTTACCATATCGTTAGAGGTACACTTGATACAGCAGGTGTAGCTAACAGAATGCAGGCTCGTTCCAAATATGGAGCTAAAAGACCTAAGAAAAAATAAAACAAAACTAAATTGGTACAAAGCAGCGTAATTAAACGCTACCTTGTATAGTTGTGCCGGAACTTTATTGTTTCCTACAAAGGTTACAGGAGATATAAAAGTCCTGCACGAACATGCAATAACTAAGTATGAGTACCGATGAATTAATGATTATTAAGGAGGGAAGAACCGTGCCACGTAAAGGACATATTGCGAAAAGAGACGTATTAGCAGATCCTATTTACAACAATAAGGTTGTGACAAAATTAATCAACAACATTATGTTAGATGGTAAAAAAGGAGTTGCTCAGAAAATCGTATACGGAGCATTTGCCCGTATCGAAGAAGAAGCTGGAAAACCAGCTTTAGAAGTATTCGAAGAAGCTATGAACAACATCATGCCAGTTCTTGAAGTAAAAGCTAGACGTATCGGTGGAGCAACATATCAGGTGCCTATCGACGTTAGACCAGACAGAAGACAGGCATTAGCGCTTCGTTGGATCACAACTTTCTCACGTAAAAGAGGAGAAAGAACAATGGAAGAACGTCTTGCAAAAGAACTTCTTGACGCTTCCAACAATACAGGAGCATCTGTAAAGAAAAAAGAAGATATGCACAAGATGGCAGAAGCAAACAAAGCATTCGCACATTACAGATTCTAATTTCAAGAATCTGTTCTGGCGTCTTGCCAGATATGCTTCTATGTTAAAACTTATAGGAGGAAAAAATCTTGGCTGGAAGAGAATATCCATTAGAGAGAACCAGAAATATCGGAATCATGGCTCATATTGATGCTGGTAAAACAACAACAACAGAGCGTATCCTTTATTACACTGGTGTAAACTATAAAATCGGTGATACTCATGATGGTACTGCTACTATGGACTGGATGGAGCAGGAACAGGAAAGAGGTATCACAATCACTTCTGCAGCTACAACATGTCATTGGACACTGCAGGATCATTGCAAGCCTAAAAAAGGTGCTTTAGAGCATCGTATCAATATCATTGATACTCCAGGGCACGTTGACTTCACAGTTGAAGTAGAACGTTCTCTGCGTGTACTTGATGGTGCAGTAGCAGTCTTCTGTGCAAAAGGTGGAGTAGAGCCTCAGTCTGAAAACGTATGGAGACAGGCTGATACTTATAACGTACCTAGAATGGCATTCATCAATAAGATGGATATCTTAGGTGCTAACTTCTACGGAGCAGTTGATCAGATGAAAGATCGTCTGGGAGCTAACGTAGCAGTACTTCAGTTACCTATCGGTAAAGAAGACGACTTCAAAGGAATCATCGACTTATTCGAGATGGAAGCCTACATCTACAATGATGAAAAAGGTGAAGACATCTCTATCGTTGAAATCCCAGAAGATATGAAAGAAGAAGCAGAACTTTATCACACAGAATTAATCGAAAAGATCTGTGAATTAGACGACGATCTGATGATGCAGTACCTTGAAGGTGAAGAACCAAGTGTTGATGATTTAAAAGCTGCATTAAGAAAAGGAACATGCGAATGTAAAGCAGTTCCAGTATGCTGTGGTACAGCATATAGAAATAAAGGTGTTCAGAAATTACTGGATGCTATTATCGAATTTATGCCAGCTCCAACAGACATCCCAGCTATCAAAGGTGTCGATGAAGATGGTAACGAAGTTGAAAGACATTCATCTGATGATGAACCATTCTCAGCTTTAGCATTTAAGATTATGACAGACCCATTCGTAGGTAAACTTGCATTCTTCCGTGTTTACTCTGGAACATGCAAATCAGGATCTTACGTATTAAATGCAACAAAGAACAAAAAAGAGCGTGTTGGACGTATCTTACAGATGCATGCTAACAAGCGTGAAGAATTAGATATCGTATATTCAGGAGATATCGCAGCTGCAGTAGGTTTCAAATCTACAACAACTGGTGATACAATCTGTGATGAACAGCATCCTGTAATTCTGGAATCCATGGAATTCCCAGAACCAGTTATCGACGTAGCGATCGAACCTAAAACTAAAGGTGATCAGGGTAAAATGGCTGAAGCACTTGCTAAGCTCGCTGAAGAAGATCCTACATTCAGAGCTCATACAGATCATGAAACAGGACAGACAATCATTTCCGGAATGGGTGAACTTCATCTGGAAATCATCGTTGACCGTCTGCTTCGTGAATTCAAAGTAGAAGCTAACGTTGGTGCTCCTCAGGTAGCATACAAAGAAACATTTACAAAAGCCGTTGACGTTGACAGCAAATATGCTAAACAGTCTGGTGGTCGTGGTCAGTATGGTCACTGTAAAGTTCACTTTGAGCCAATGGATGCCAATGGAGAAGAACTGTTCAAATTCGAATCTACAGTTGTTGGTGGATCTATTCCTAAAGAATATATCCCAGCAGTTGGAGAAGGTATCGAAGAAGCAGCTCAGTCTGGTATCTTAGGAGGATTCCCAGTACTTGGTGTTAAAGCTACAGTATATGATGGATCTTACCATGATGTCGATTCTAGTGAAATGGCCTTCCACATTGCCGGATCTATGGCATTTAAAGAGGCTATGCAGAAAGCTGGAGCTATCTTGCTTGAGCCAATCATGAGAGTCGAAGTTACAATGCCTGAAGAATACATGGGAGACGTTATCGGTGATATCAACTCTCGTCGTGGACGTATCGAAGGTATGGATGATATCGCGAGCGGTAAGATGGTTCGTGCATTCGTTCCATTATCTGAAATGTTCGGATATTCTACAGACTTACGTTCTAGAACTCAGGGACGTGGTAACTACTCTATGTTCTTTGAAAAATACGAACCAGTACCAAAGAACGTACAGGAAAAAGTACTTGCTGATAAGTAAGAAAAATTAATATATAAATATCCATTCGATGCAGAGTGGGAAAAACATGAAGAGATGTGCGTTTATGTGTCTGAAAAAGAGGAAAAAAATGCCGTGGAAATTTCCAGGGATTTATTGGAAGGGGTAATTAAATCTTTAGGAGAATCGAGTGTAATATACACTGGAGCTGGAATTTCCAAAAGTGCAGGTATTATGACCTTTGAAGAATTATCAAAATTGTTTCATATAAATGAAGACGATGATTCCATGTTGGAAGCGATCATAGAGAAATCAGATTACATTTTGGCACAGTTCAAGATGTTTACAATGCGCTTGAAACTTTCTGCACCTACTATAGCGCATTATAAGATTGCGGAACTGATCAAGAAAACAAAATGTAGGATTGTGTCTGAAAATCTGGATAGTCTTCACATAAAAACAGGTATATTTCCAATATTTCCTAATGATAAAATTGATTTACTGATGCAAATGAAACCAGATATAGTCTTGCTGATTGGTGTCGGGACACCAATGTGTTCAGCTGTTTTTGATAAGTGGTATGAGAACGGAGCAACTTTTTATTCTATAAATCGAAATTATAGTAAAATGAATGTCCCGGTTAACATATATGTAGGTGACATACAGGAGTTTTGGGAGAATGAATAAAGAAAAAATAAAGCAAAGCCAACATTACTTATTTATTTTTAAGATTGCTATAAGCGATGAGCAGGCTATATGCTTTACAAATGAAGTTGAGAAAAGAAGAGAAGATATTATGAAACTTATGGGGTTTGCTAACGATGTAATTAATTGTAAACCAGTATATATCATTGATCAATCTAAAGACAAAAATTATATACACGGAACGGGAAACAGGAGTAGTATACAAATATATGTAAATAATTTGAATGACATATATGAGAATGTTAATCTTGCAATACATGAAGAAACACACTTTATTTTGTCCATGCTTTGTCCAGAAATCAGTTCATTTCTAAATGAGGGAATTGCTGAATATGTGTGCTGGAAATATACTAACAGAGAGAAACCAGCGGAGTTTATGCAAA
>OHXI01000517.1_pt1 | contig 14546 bp, 6 predicted proteins | sample 1579941 | NCBI WGS metagenome assembly OHXI01 (sample SAMEA3882553, study PRJEB24775) | human gut metagenome | biome: human-associated habitat; feature: intestine environment; material: feces | place: Netherlands | collected 2009/2010
CATGTGTAGGTCCGTCCTCACCAACTCCGATACTGTCATGTGTAAATACATATATAAGTGGAAGCTTCATAAGTGATGTAAGTCTTGCCATTGGCTTTGTGTAATCACTGAATACGAAGAATGTTGCAACGAATGGTCTTAATCCACCATGAAGTGCAAGTCCGTTACCAATTGCTGCCATAGCCTGTTCTCTTACACCAAAGTGAAGGTTAGTTCCTGCATAATTCTCCTTAGAGAAATCTCCTGCATCCTTCATGTTAGTCTTATTAGATGGTGCTAAATCTGCTGAACCACCAATAAGGTTAGGCATGAGATTCTTAATTATGTTAAGAATTGTTCCACTTGAACTTCTTGTTGCTTCTGCCTTCTCTGGCTTCGCAAGGTATTCCTCAGAATTGAATAGATCGGACATATCACATCCATTGTAATATTTATCCCAGAGTTCCTTCATCTCAGGGAACTTCTCACAGTATTCAGCAAAGAGCTTATTCCATTCTTTCTCTGGCTCAGCCATTCTTGCTGCTATCTCTTTATAATGATCATATACTTCCTGTGGTACTTCGAAATCACCCTTGCATGGCCAGTTAAGGTTTTCCTTAAGTGCCGCAACATTATCAATACCAAGAGGCTCGCCATGTGCGCTTGCCTTACCCTGCTTTGCAGGACAGCCGTATCCGATAAGTGTATTAACTTTAATAAGTGAAGGTCTTTCCTTATCAGCCTTAGCCTCCTCAATAGCCTTGCCGATAGCTTCGATATCATTGCCATCAGCAACCTCGATTGTCTGGAAGCCAAATGCTTCAAATCTCTTCATTACATTTTCTGTAAATGCAATATCTGTACTTCCTTCGATTGATATATTGTTAGAATCATAGAATACAATAAGCTTTGAAAGACCTAATGTTCCTGCAAGTGAGAAACATTCTGATGAAATACCTTCCATCATACAGCCGTCTCCACCAAGTACATATGTGTAATGGTCAACTACATTGTATCCATCTTTGTTAAATACTGATGCAAGATGTGCTTCTGCCATAGCCATACCAACTGCCATAGCCATACCCTGTCCAAGAGGTCCAGTTGTTGCTTCAACACCAACTGTATGACCATACTCTGGATGTCCTGGTGTCTTTGAGCCCATCTGTCTGAAATTCTTTACATCATCTAAAGAAAGATTGCCAATTCCAAGTAAATGGAACAATGAGTAAAGAAGCATTGAACCATGTCCGCCAGAAAGAACGAATCTGTCTCTATTCTCCCACTTAGGATCAGCAGGATTGTAATTCATATGGTTAGTCCATAATTCATAAGCTGTTGGTGCAGTTCCAAGTGGAAGTCCAGGATGTCCTGAATTCGCCTTCTGAATTGCATCTGCTGACAATACTCTGATTGCATTAATTGACATTTCATCGATATTAGTCATAGTTTCCTCCCTGTGTAAGCACATTTGTGCATATAGTTTTATCTGTCTTTAAAGTCTGCCTCTGTCAAGAATATAACATCACCATTCTCGCTTCTCTTCTTCTTAAGTCCGCCAAAGAATCTTCTTGATGCTCTTCTTTCAGAATTGACAATTGCCTGATTGATAATTTCCTTGATATCATCAAGTTTAATATTATCATTCACGTTATGGAGTTTGTCAATCTTAAGATACAGTTCTAGTAATGCATCATCATCAACCTCATACTGTCTCTTTCTTGCAAACCTCTTTGCCATCTCAACAAGTTCATTGACTGTATACTGCTTAAGAATAATTCTGTGATTAAATGTATTAGTTAATTCAGGATTAAAGTTAATCAGTACATTCATATCTGTATCTGAATCTTCGAATATAACTATCATTCTGTCTGTAACCTGATTCATGCATTCAATAATCTCATTAATTCTCTTAGGCTGTATAGTTCCTGCGCCTTCTACGATAAGAGCAGTTCCCTTAAGCTTACCCATAGCTTTTGTGATACCTCTCTGGTTGATACTCTCACCAGATGTCTTTGCTATCTTCTTTGGCTTCTGTGGATATACATAATTAATAGCTCTTACTATTGTTCTTGCAAGGTCTGTCTTATCCGAGCTTGAATTGCCAGAGATAAGAATATTACCTGTTGATGAAGTATTCATATTCATTTCACTGTCAAGCGACTCAAACAGCTCAACAAGCTGGCTCTCAAGTCCCGGCATTTCTCTGTACTTTCTGAATATCTTTGCAAGCTCACCTGAAAGCTTCTTCTCCTGTACTTCCTCATCATCCTCAGTATTATCATAATCAGAAGTATTAGATTCTGATACTAAGTAAGCTGCTGTTTCCTGCTGCTGTATTGATACACTGTCATCTGAAATATTCTTAAGAGTATCGTCACCTAACTTATTCACATAAGCTTTAAGTAATTCATCTGTCACAGGAGCAAACTGTGCTGTGTCAAGTGTCATCTCCTCAGTAGCTTCCACATTATTGAATTCTACATCCTGTGATGTATCCGAAGGAGCAGTTATTTCCTGCATATCCTGTGAAAACGCTGCATCTATAGCCTCATTTTCAGGCTGCTGTATAACATTTTCCTCTGCTTTTTTAATAGCATTTTTAGTGTTCTGCTCAAGTATAAATGCTGCCTTTCCTGTTCTCATAGACAGGTCTCTCTTTACTGAGTCAAGCAGTACTTCTGCTTCTGCGGCTCTCTTAGCTTCTGCCTCATCGAACTTATCACCCTTCTTTAGTGCTTCTTCCTTCTTCTTGGCAATTATACGCTCATAAGCCTGACTCTTTTCATCCTTCTCATCAAGCAGACGTTCAAGCTCTACCTTAGAAAACTCTCTTGTATCCTGCTTTCCATACTTTTCTTCCCTGACAGTCTGCATCCAGTCACTTATGCTTAACTGGCCTTCTATCTGTCCATCATCCTGCACAACCTCATCCGCACCAGATGGTCTGTATGTATCAGCCGCCTGTGCATTAACTGCATTTCTTTCAAAAGGTGGTCGGAATGTTTCCTCCTGCTCATCCTTAAACAAGTTCTTTACATTCTGCGCAAGTTCTTCCTGAAGATTGTGCGTATCATACATACTATAGTTAGGCACAGCTACCTCTATATCCATAGCCTCTGCCTTCTCATCCATACGCTTCTTTGCTGCTATTCTTGCCTCTTCTTCATCTTCTCTTGTTATCTTTTCGCAGTTGTTTTCTATCTTCTTTTTGGCACTTTCTATAAGCTCCTTTAAAGATAATGAAGCTTTATTTACATTATCTGAGAAACCATCATCAGCACCGTCACCTGCTGTACCTGTTAATCCTGTATCTTTAGCAGATATGCCTGCGGCTTCATTCTTTACTTCATTCTGCTTCTCTATAGCCTTTACTATAGAGTCCTTAAGTGCGCTGTTCTGGTTATTCTGCACAAGGTCAATAGACACGCCTTCCATACTTACAGTATCTTTATCAATTACCTTACCATTGTCATTCTTTGGTGCTGTAACAACCTCTTTATCATCTGCATTTGTACCTGCTGTTGAAGCCTTTGCAGCCTTTGCAGCGGCTTTCTTACCTGTTTCCGGCTTTTTAAATGTATTCTTATTATCGTCAGCATCAAGAACATCTCCCACTTCATCCTTTTTAAGACGCGCAAGCTCTTTCTGCTCCATAAAAAGCTTTTCCTTGTTAGCTTCCTCATCTGACTTTCTTGCATTTATCTCAACAAGTATCTTCTTCTGTGTATTAGAAAGATTAACTCCCAGCTTTTCCTTAAGCTTTACAGCCATCTCTACATATATGCCATCCTGAAACCATAACACAAGATTATCACAAGTCTTGATACAGTCCTCCTTACGTCCTGTCTTATAATAAAGATTAGCAAGCTCATACATATACTTTTCGTCTATCTCTGACTCTTTATACTCTTCAAGTATCTCTACAAGCTCTGTATCAGGTGCCCCCTGTGCTCTTCTTAAGTCATAATACAGTATGAATCTGTTAACATCATGAGGTGACATCTTAGCATACTCATTATACAAATCCTCTGCATTTTCAAAATCATCTACTTTTATAAAAAACTCTGTAAGCTTATATATAAGCTTTCTTCCACCAAGATTACGGTTATAGGCAAGTATTGCCATATCTCTTGCCTCTTCATAATCACCGGCAGCTTCCTGCACATTGATTATAGTTGCAAGAGTGGACCAGTCCTTTATCTTGTTCCAGTTCATCTCTTTTGCAATATCTGCAGCCTGCTTATATTCTTTCTTTGCAGCAAGCTTTTTAATCTGTTCCAACTTTATATTAAACTCGTATTTATCCACGTTAAAGACCTCCATTGTGTCAATGACTCGAAATTTCTAAACACTCCGTATAATTTTATCACAGTGAGGTATTGTTGTAAACTGCCATTTACTGTTGTTTCGGACTGATAAAGTCAAAGCTTGCCTGTTCATAATCCATACGCGTATACTCTAACTCCTGTTCCTTAACACTGCTGTAATAGTCGACAACGACTGTCTGCTGTCTATTATCAGACAACTTCTGTCCTAATATATAATTAACATCAAATCTTGCTGTTATAGCAGGAGTTGCGCCTCTTGCAGGCACAATAAGCTGTATATGGTTTACTGACAGAAGCTTGAATATAGGCTCCCATATATATATGTCTTTTGCTGCGCCAAACGGATTATCTATAAATATAGTATTACCCGTGATACTTCCATCTGATACTGCATTTATATTAGATATATAATTAATAATCGCTATAAGGAACTGTATATATATACCCTGTGACTGTCCTGTTGAACCGACTGCCTCCTCATATCTTAAGTATCTGCTCTGGTCCTTGATACGCTCTCTCTTATAAAGATTAATTCTTATCGAATTCATATCCGTAACTATAACAGAGAACAGTCTTTTCCACGTAAGTCTGTTTCTTATGTACCTGAACTTATCATCCTGCTCATTAAAGCCTTCTGCTGCCTCTATAGTTTCATCTATATACTTAGACATTCTCTCCTTATATGCACTTTCTTTAACATAAGGTATTGAAAGGCTGATTATTGATATATCCTCATTATCCATCTTTATATGTGAAAGCTTAGGAAGTCTTTCAAGCTCTGTGCGGATGTTACTGCAGGTCTGTATACAACGGTTTTCAAAGTTATCTTTTATTCTTTCCATATCTTCGATACCCTTGTGTACTCTTGTCTTTTCAAGCTCAATATATCCGCTGGTTTCATCAAGTGACTCTATAAGAAGCGCCGTCTGCTGTCCATCCTTAGGCATATTAACAGACAGGCTTATCTGTGTTGCAAGGTCATCACCATTATGCTGCTTAAGATTATCTATAAGCTTACTCTTATGTTTTGCGAACTCATCGAGCTTCTTATATTCAAGCTTAAGAATAGTAGAATATTCCTTTGCAGTCTTATTATACTCTTTACTCAAGGTATTATAATCAAGTGGTTTTATGTCCGATTTTTTCAACATTTCTTCATCTGGAATATCTATTCCAGCATCCGACATTATCCTCTCAATATCCATTCTGCATATTTCAATATTCTTAAGTTCGTTTTCAAGCTGCTTTCCCGCCGCCGTTTCTTTCTTCAGGTCTTTCTCAAGCTGCTGTACTATGAGTGTATTGTTTTTTACGAATTCATCCGGATTATCACAGTCGAATTCCTCATAAGTGCTGTAACGCTCCTCTATCTGTGAAACTGCATATGTCACACTTCCCTCAAGTCTGTTAAACATTGCCTCCTGCATGCCAAGTTCTCTGTCAGCCTCGCTATACTGCTTCTGCAGCCCTGCAAGTTCATCTGAAAGCTCACGAAGCTTTTCCTGACTGCTCACAGACAGCTTTCCCTGCATATAAAGCTCCTTAAGATTTTCTACATCTTCACCACGATATTCTATTGACTCAATACATTTTTTCATAGCTGCCTCAAGATGGCTTCTTAAAGCCTCCTTATCGGTTAAGTCAGCATTTTTATTATTAAGAATATCCTTAAGTCCCGTAAAACGTCCGATAAGTTCCCTTATATCCTCTTCGCTGTATTCCTTATCACTTATATCAGTGTCAGAAATATCAGAATTATTCTTACAGAACTTAGAGAAATTATTCTCCCAGTTGTATACAAGCTCTGTGTATCTGCTGTCTGCACTGTCCTTATAGCCGCCAGCCTTAATATATTCCTCTCTTGCCTTATCAAGATATGCTGCATACTCAATTATGGCACGTTCAGCCTTTACAAGTCTGTCATTATATGACGTCAGCTTATCATAATCACAAGATATGTCTGCATATACATCTGCTATCTTCTTAAGTCCGTCAGCCTGCTTTTTTAATTCTTCAAGTTCATGTCCGAATTTTTCAATTTTTTCTGTATCAGCAGCTTTTTTATTTTTATATTCTTCATGCTCTGAATGGCACTTATTAAGCTTTTCTGTAATGTCAGAAAGCTCTTGCTCTGCCTCTTTTATATCAGCCTCAGGTACGCTTTCAAGTGCAGACTCGTACTTTACTGCAAATGTATAATCTTCCCATATCATCTGCTTTCTGCCGTCAAGCTTATGCATATCTGCACTTATATTATCAAGCTCATCCTCCGCCCTTTTAAGCTCTGCTTCTTTCTTCGCTGCATCTGTCAGAAAATTCATATTTTTAAGTGCAAATACAACCATATCCTTATCGATAGCATAGTCTGTATTTTTTGCAACATTTTCACTTATGACAGGATATATCTGTGTTCCTTTTCCAAATGCTTTCAGCGCATCATTATTCTTAACTCTGGCAAAATCATTTTTAATAACAAAGCCATACTCCACGAAAGGAATACGCTTTAATACATCTTTTCTTGTGTCATCCTCAAGCTGCGATAACCACTTATAGCCCTCAACAACATCATCTCCATACATATTGTAAAGATAATCTTTAAATATATCTCTTTCAGGACTGTCTATATAGTATGTGCCCTCTTTTATTGCTTCGATGTATTTCTTAAGCTTATCGTGTTCCTTTAACTTTTCGTTATACTCTGTATTTATCTGTGTATAAGTCGAAAGAACAGCTTCACCAAGCCCATCTGCAAGCTTAACACCATATATTTTCTCTATGTCATTAAGCTTATCATGCCCTGCATTTATCTTAAGCTGCTGCTCCTTCATCCTGCTTATACGCTCTTCAAGCATACTCTTTCTGGCTTTTAAAATGCTGTCGTTTTCCTGTGCCTTATAAAGTCTGGCTGTATCCTCTTCCAGCTCATTTTTAATATCTTCTATATCATTACTTATAGCTGATATATTATCATTACAGCGTGCAAGTTCGTCCTGTGCTGTGTCAGCAACAAGTACGCCATACTCATTACAGAGTTCCTTCTGTTTAAGCTCACTGTCCCTTATCTTTTCCTGCATATTATCTCTCAGGCCTAATATGACAGCGCAGTCCTTCTCAGCATTTTTATGGTTATTCTCTGCCTCCTCAAGCATATCATGTGCCTGCTTTTCACTGAGTGCCGCCTCATCTGCCATATCTTTATAATCCTTGACATGCCCTTCATAGTACACCTTATATTCATAAGCAAGCTTTTCAAGCTCATTTGTTATGTCCTCATCCTCACGCAGCCTGTTATCAAGTGCAGTATCAACCTTTAATAATTCCTTCTCATACTCCACATAATCGCAGTAATCATTGGCTGACTCCATAAGCATAAGACGTTTCTTAACATCATTAATCTTTTTTTCCTTCTGTGAAAGCACCTCTGTTGAATTCTTTACAAGCGCTTCAACCTCCCTTAACGACTTCTTCTCAGAAAGTACCTTTGCAACTGCTATTCTGTACTTCTTATCCTCAAGTTCATTTATATGTGCTTCATTTTTCCTGTTATGCTCATCCAGCTCAAGCTGCTTATCCTCTGTCATATGCACTGCTGATGCAAGCATTGTATACAGCTTTTCTTCCTTTTCCTTCTTGTTATTATAAAATGCTGTATATGTATCAATATATTCCTTAAAATGTGCCAGCGCCTCTGTCTGGCTGTCGTAATCACTTATCTGGCTGTTTTTTCTTGACAGCTCAATAAGCTTATCTTTTATATCAAGGAGTGTCTGTGCCATCATAACATCGTCATTATCAACGGATAATCTGTTGTTGTAAGACTTCTGGATAATCTCCTCTATAAGCAGGTCTTCAACAACCTTACGGCTTGTCCTGTAGTTCGTTTCAAAGTAAGTCCTGACGTGTCCCTCAGTCTTATTGATACCCCTTACTATTTCCCACGCACTCTCATATATGCCATATCTGGATATAAAGCTCTGGTAATCGCCTTTTCTGTCAAATATATGGACTTCTATCCCCTTATCTTCCTTTGTTACATCACGTAGATATGCCTTAAGTCCGTTAAATGTAACTCTCTCACCATTATGCACAAGTGGAAGATTTTTTATGTCATTAGGACCTGTCTGCCTGTAAAATATGCAGTAATTAAAGTATTCTATGCTTGTATTATCGGATGAAGACACATTTGCACCTGAAACCTCACCTGTACCTGAGGTATCCAATGCCTCCCTCTCCTCTGTGAGCTCTCTTTCCTCAGCACTTCTTGCTTTTCTTGCACAAAAGCCTGTTGTCATATATCTGTAGCCATCTTTAATACAATGAGAATCAAGCTTCCACTCCACCAGCGAATGTATACACGTATTGTCGCTGCCTTTTCTGAAAAGCTTCTCTATCGGCTGCTTATCATCTAACGTACAGTTAGGTATCATATTCTGCATAAGAAGCAGCATAAGAAGACTCTTGCCACCACCATTGGCAAGGTCATATATCGTATTTCTACAGTTAAAACGCATTATAAAATCATCGTAAAACTGTGTACCAAAGTTATATTTTACGTTGTTCACCCTTACTCTGTTAATCTGTGGCATATCAATCCTCCATAACTTTAACCGGTTTATTCTTTCTGTATTACAGTTAATCTCCTGTATACAATCTTAGCTCTGCATAAGTTCTGCCATTCGTCCCTTATACTCATCGAAATAATTCTCTATAAGTGCCCTGAACCTGTCTGTTGGATAGAACCTGTTCTGTACCTCTGTAAGAAGCTCCTGCGATACGCAGAAGTTAAGCGCAATCTTCACAAAGCCTGTCTTTGAATTCTTTGCAGCCCTTACGTCCGCTGTATCCGCAACTGTTATTACAGGAAGTGCATCCCAGCTTAGTGCTATCTGCTTAAAACTGTTTTCTTCAACATCATCGATGATAATCCCAAGCTTTTTATCAACTATGGAAGCAACTGACGAGTCCACATTACGCACAATATCTTCTACTCTCACAAATTCTGCATATGTCGTACTTGCTGAGTCCGTATAAAATTCTGTTATTATATTATATATGATAAAATATACAAGATAGAGTTCTCTGTTTACACGTAATCCGAGTCTGTTTCTAAGCTCCTCATTAGTGTAACCGAACACTCTGTTATTATCACCGGCACTCACATACAGTCCATTATTGTACTCATATATATTAAGATTGAACTTCTTAAGTGACATATGAACAATATCATAAACCTCTGCATTGGTATTATATTCCTGATAAAGCTGGCTGTTATCGCCACTCTCACTCACCTGTTCACCCATTATAAGTCTTGATACTATATCAAGCGCCTTATCCAGATTTCTGTTTTCCATAATAATCCTCATTTCTGCGCACGTTTTTGCGCATAACGAATTGTGTCAGGTATGCGCCGACACAAATCCCGCGTGTGAAAAGTCCATTTTCACACTATACTATTGTCTTACTTTAACATAATTGTCATTAATACTTTGTTACTCAGGCTTCTATTTTTATAATTATATTTATTGATATAAATGTACAATTTTTACAACAACATACATTCTATGTTTTTGCGAATTTATAATTTATCACACCATTTAATATAAGCACTTTAATATATTAGAACACCTTCTTAAATGCTATATTAGTTACCTGTATATCATCCAGAGCTGTCCTCTGTATGTTCTCTATATTCTGTGTACCATCCGACTTATTATTATAAGCTGAAATATTTTGTGTACCATCTGTATTATATATATCCTCTGATATATCGCTGGAAACCGCAATATTTTGTACAGCATCAGCATCCTCTGGTGCATCGCCAAAAGCCTCATCTTCCCTGTCACTTTCACCCCTGACTATAAGAATATGCCTTACCTCTTTTCCCTTGAAGCTCTCCTCAAGTATTCCATCAAGAAATGTTTCACTATGCATATTATCGCCGCCTACCACGTACTCATCTCTCTGACAGAGATTTACAAAAAATGCATAGTAATCTGCATTTTTAAGTATCGCATCACCATACGCACGTCGCATATAATCATTAAATGTATCAAGTGTAAGTATGTCCGATTTTTTCAAACATACCTTATCAATGCATATAAGAAGGTTATTCATAACAAATGTATAATTATGCTTTATTCTCTCATCAACAGCCTCATCCTCATACACTATCTGCTTAAGCTCATTTTTATTTACATACTCTTTCTTTTCGTATCTTTCAGGCTTAACCATAAGTGCCTCATCTATTGTTTTAAGGTCAAGCGTTTTTCTTATATTAAGCTTAAGAAGCGGGTCTATAAGATACTTAAGCGCATCCGCGTTGTCTTTTCGTATCATATCTGAAAGTGCTGTTGCAAAGTCCATATGCGGACGAAGTCTTGCAAGCTTTGCCCTTCTTACCGCTTCATCAGTGGTATTCTGCATCTGCGTACAGTCACGAAGAAGCTGTGCATGCTTGTTCATGGCTATCTTTAACTGGTCTTCAAGATGATGTATCTCCTTCATAGTTCTGTAATAGCTGTCTGTACCTGACGGAGAACCCTCAAGCCTTGATATTGCCTTATCTATAAGCTCTTTATTCTTCCTAAAAAGCTTCTCCTCGTCATTAAACCACTTCATTCCTGTATTTACAAAGTCTTCATATGCCTCAACACCAGCGCATACATCCTGTGCAAGTGTTTCCATAACCTCAGTCTTACGAAGCCGCAGTCTTCCAACCTCTTCATTAATACGCTCAACAACCTCAACACCACCTCTGAAGTTATTGGAATTAATCATCTTTTCAAGAAGAAGCTGCGATACATTTATTCTGCTCTCATCCTTCATCTCCTTCGTATCAAGATAAAATTCAACCGCATCTGCGCTTATCGAATACCACACCATATCCTCTCTTATTGTGCTTTCGACAAGCTTCATTCTTGACACTCTTTTCTTATGCTCAACCGGGTCATAATACTTAAACTCAAATGGTCTGCCATCATTTTTTATCTTATCAAATACATAGTCTGCCACTTCTACATACTCTTCATCAGACAGCACCAGACCAAAGTCCCTTTTTACAAGCATTTTAAAGAAATCGAGGTATTCCTTATAAGTAACGTCCTTTTCCCTGAAGTTATTTTCTTCAATAAAAAAACGCAGAACTGCCATAAGAATATACCCCATATCGAGCGCACTATACTTTCCGTCCTTATACTGTTCAAAGGATACGTCCATAAGCCTGAAAAATGGATAATACTTTTTCAGATTAATCATTCTCTCCCTATGGTCTGTGATTATCTCTCCTATCATACTATCTGCCATAATATTCCTCATTCTTAAGTAACTGTTTTATGTATTGTTGTGCTTTACATATTATACAAATGCATTATACCAAAAATGTATATTTTTTAATATACCGCTTGATAAATATGTACTATTTATATATCTTATATCAATTCTGCTTTTATAATTTTATATTTTCCTGTCCGCTGTCTGCCAGCACATTTCCTATATGCCCTGACAAATCCACTTTGATAATTTTAGATTTTCATATGCGACATCTGACAGCACATTTATCGTGCGCCCTTACAAAATCTGCCTTTACAATCTTATACTTTCCTATGCACTATCTGTCCGCTTATAATTCAACTCTGCCGTCCAATGCCCTCAAGAGCGTAACTTCATCTATATACTCAAGGTCACCGCCTACAGGAACGCCGCTTGCTATTCTTGTAACCTTAATTCCTGCCTGCTTTATCATCTTGCTTATATACATAGCTGTTGTTTCACCTTCAAGATTGGAATTAGTCGCTATAATAACCTCATCTACGTCCTTCTGGAGTCTTTTCATAAGCTCTGCAAGCTTAATATCCGATGGACCTATTCCAAGCATAGGGCTTATCGCACCGTGGAGTACATGATATACACCTTCATACTTGCCTGTTTTTTCATAAGCCGCCATATCCCTTGTATGTTCAACAACCATAATCTGCTTATGATTTCTGGCAGGATTTTTACATATCGGACACAGCTCATCATCTGTGAGTGTAAAACATTCCTTACAGTAGTGGACATTTTCCTTGGCACTTATCATGGCATCGGCTATTGACTGTACCTCTTCCTTAGGCATATTTATAATGTGAAATGCCAGGCGCTGGGCGCTTTTAGCCCCAACCCCTGGTAATCTTGACAACTGTTCTATTAACTTATTAATATGACCGCTGTATATGTCCATTAGAAAAGGCCTCCGCCAAATCCTGAAAGACCGCCTGTTATCTTAGACATAGATGCCTGTGACTCCTCCTCGCACTTACGAAGAGCTTCGTTAGTTGCTGCAACTATTAAGTCTTCTAACATTTCTACATCATCCGGGTCAACTGCTTCAGGGTCAATCTTAACCTTTGTAACTTCTCTCTTACCTGTAACAGTAACTTCAACAACTCCACCACCTGCTGTTGCTGTGAATTCCTTTGACTCAAGGGCAGCCTGCTGCTCCTCCATCTGTCTTTGCATTCTCTGTGCCTGCTTCATAAGATTATTCATATTGCCAGGCATACCTCCTGGAAATCCACCTCTTTTAGCCATTATATAAATTCCTCCTTATCATCTACTTCTATATTCATCCCAACAAGCTCCTCAAGTGCTACATACCGCTTGTTAAAATCTTCTTCCTCGTCCATCTTGGTTACTACAATTCTTACCGATATTCCGGTTCTTTCTTCTATATGCTCCTCTAACATAGTTACTGTTTCTTCCCTGCTTATAGCATTGTAGCCACTAAGTGATTTTATCATAATCTCAAGACTATTTCCATCCTCAGTTACAGTAACGTATGCCTGCTTTAAGAAGTTCATAAGCAGCGCATCATCTATTGATGATATTATATTATTCCACTGCGATGCTATCTGTCTTATGTCGTCAGTAACTGCATCGTAATTACGCTTAATTACCGGCTTTGTGTCACTGGTTTCTGCTTCACTGCCTGACACGCCAGCACCGTTTGCTCCTGCAAATGTTCCCTGTCCCATGGCATTAAGCATACCCGCAGGAATAAGTTCACCTGACTTAAGCTTTTCTATAACCTGCATAGCATCACCAAGCTGTGTTTCAAGCGTATTGATACGACCTGTCAGCTCAGTCATATCTGCCGGCTTTTCCATAGACGGACGCATCAGCTTTATAAATGTAACCTCAGCCTTAACTCTCTTCTGCGTTGATGTTTTCATGTCATTGGAAAGCTCTGATAACACTCTTATATGCCTCATAAGTGTATCAACATCTGCCTCTTTGGCATCCTCCATCATATCCGCAATATTATCTTTTGATACTTCGATTACATCTTCTATCTTGTCAGTATCCCTTGTCGTCTTTATCAGTAAAAGATTTCTCAGATACCATATAAAATCTGTAACAAACTGTGATAAATCACGTCCCTGCATGATAATGTCTTCCATAAGGTTCATGCAGCGTGCTACATCATTTTCTCTTATTGTCTTATACATATTGCTGAATATAGCTATGTCTACAGCACCAAGCACATCAAGCACATCATCATACTTAAGCTCTTCTCCTAAGTGAAATGCTATGCACTGGTCAAGAAGGCTTAACGCATCTCGCATAGAGCCGTCTGCTGCCTTGGCTACATATCTTATTGCCTTATCCTCAACAACTATATTCTCCGCTTTCATCAGTTCTGAAAGTCTGTCTGCTATCGTTTCTATCGATATTCTGTGGAAGTCATATCTCTGACACCTTGACATAATAGTTACTGGTATCTTTGCAACTTCAGTAGTCGCCAATATAAATATTACATATGAAGGTGGTTCTTCAAGTGTCTTAAGAAGTGCATTAAACGCTCCTGTCGAAAGCATATGAACTTCATCGATTATATATACTTTGTACTTTCCTTCTGTTGGAGAATACTGTACTTCGTCCCTGATTTCTCTTATATTATCAACACCATTATTCGATGCTGCATCTATCTCTATAACATTCATCGAAGTGCCTGCCGCTATCGCCTTACATGTAGGACATTCGCCGCAAGGACTTCCATTTACCGGATGTTCACAGTTGACTGCCTTTGCAAATATTTTTGCCACACTTGTCTTACCAGTACCTCTGGTTCCGCAAAACAGGTACGCATGTCCTATTCTGTCGGCATTAATCTGATTTTTTAAAGTTGTAACTATGTGGTCCTGACCCTTGACATCTTCAAAGTTGTCTGGTCGCCACTTTCTATATAATGCCTGATATGACATA
>OHXI01000521.1_pt1 | contig 14479 bp, 9 predicted proteins | sample 1579941 | NCBI WGS metagenome assembly OHXI01 (sample SAMEA3882553, study PRJEB24775) | human gut metagenome | biome: human-associated habitat; feature: intestine environment; material: feces | place: Netherlands | collected 2009/2010
GCCTTCCAGTCCGGCAGCAGCTTTTCCACTTTTTGCAGTTGAACCACAGCCCGGCCTTCTGGGCAGAAGTGGAAAAGCTGCTGCCGGACTGGAAGGCCCGGCGGGAACTGCTGAAAAAATAATCTATCGTAAAAACGGAGGGAAATTCCCTTGGAAAACGAAAAAAAGACCGGCGATAAATATTCCAAACTTGCCGGCAATACCTTGATCTTTGCAATCTCCAGCTTTTCGTCTAAGCTGCTCACCCTGATCGTACAGCCCTTTCTGACCTACGCCATGGCGGAGATCTCGGATCTGGGTCTGTCCAAGATTTTGAGCCAGTACGCAAACCTGCTCATCCCCTTTGTGTCTATGGGAATGTCCAACGCCATCATCCGCTTTGGTCTGGACAAGGGCAACAGCGAAAAACAGGTGTTCACCAACGGCCTGCTGACCATTCTGGGCGGCTTTGGCATTCTGGTGCTGTGCTGGCCGGTTACCCAGTTTTTGCCGGATATGGCGCAGTACGGTCTGCTGATCTACATTTATGTGCTCATGAGCTGCCTGCGCACCCTGTGCACCCAGTTTGTGCGCAGCCGTCAGTGGAACAAGCTGGTGGCAGTGGACGGCGTGCTGTGCACCGTGGCTACCATGGCGTTTTATGTGCTGTATCTGGTGGGCTTCAAGTGGGGTGCCAACGGCTACCTGCTTGCCATCATCAGCGGCGATCTGACCAGCGTGCTGTTTTTGCTGTTCACCGGCAAGCTGTGGAACTATGTGGAGCTGAAGGGCGTCAACAAAAAGCTGTGGCGGCAGATGCTCAACTTCTCGCTGCCCATGATCCCGGCGCAGATCAGCTTCTGGATCATCAACGCCTCCGACCTGTTCTTCGTACGCGAGATGTGCGAGGGACTGGACGGGCGCACCGGCAACGCATGGAGCGGCCTGCTTTCCACCGGCTATTTCCTGCCCACTATCCTGACCACGCTGGGTCTGATCTTCTACGATGCGTGGCAGCTTTCCGCCGTCACCGAGGAGGAAGGGCGTGCGCGGTTCTTTACCCAGATCTTCCGCACCTATTCCAGCGTGCTGTTCTGCTGCGCGGCGGGCATTATCTGGCTGTGCCGTCCGGTGATGCACGTCATGAAGTCCAACTACTATTACGCATGGCACTTTGTACCGTTCCTTGTGCTGGCTTCCACCTGCAGCTGCTTCAACCAGTTCATGAACAGCGTGTACGTTGTGACCAAAAAGTCGCAGCGCAGCATGGTCACCATGATGGCGGGTGCCATCAGCAACTGCATCATGAACTACTTCTTCATCAAGTGGTGGGGGCCTGTGGGCGCGACCTATGCGTCCTTCCTTGGCCTTGCGCTGGTGTTCACCCTGCGTGCGGTGGATGCCCGCCGCATGATCGGGATGCACGTCCACCCGGCGCGGGTGCTGGCAAATGCCGCCGCACTGGTATTTGAAGCCTTTGTGCTGCTGGCAGAGCCGCCGCTGTACGGGCTGTGGACGGGGCTGATCACGCTGGTTATCATCCTGTACAACTTTGCGGGCGTATGGGCCATGGCGCGGGTGCTGCTGCCCCGTCTGCTGGGCCGCCGGGGCAAGGCGCTGGTAGCCGCCGTGGACGGCTGGCTGAAGCCGAAAAAGGCGTAAGCGGGACGATTTGGAATGGCCGCCGCGTGCGCTTTGGCCATATTCAGCGGAAAAATTATTTATAAGTTCGGAATACCGGAGCGTCTGCGGACGCTCCGGTATTCCATTTTCACGGGAGGGGGATCCTTCGGAAAACGTAATTTTTTACAATTTATGGAACTTGCTCAAGTTTTTTCCTTCTGCCGGTTGACGGTATCCCCCAGAATCCGTATACTATAAATATATCTTGCACAAAAGTGTACAAACAGGATACAGACGAAAGGCGGTGGACATCATTCTCAGACGATCGCTCCCAAAACTGCGGGAAAAGCTTTTGGAGGCGCTGCAGGCGGTGCTGCCCATTGTGGCCATTGTGCTGGTGCTCTGCTTTACGGTAGCACCGGTGTCGCCCAGCATCCTGCTGTGCTTTTTGCTGGGCGCTGCCATGATCGTGGTGGGCATCATGTTCTTTACTCTGGGTGCAGAGATGAGCATGACCCCCATGGGCGAGCGGGTGGGTGCAGTCATCACCCGCAGCCGCAAGCTGCCCCTCATTCTCGTGCTCGGCTTTTTGCTGGGCTTCCTTATCACGATCTCCGAGCCGGACTTACAGGTGCTGGCAGATCAGGTGCCCTCCATCCCCAGCGGTACGCTGATCCTCTCGGTGGCGGCGGGCGTGGGCCTGTTTCTGGTCTTTGCCTTCCTGCGTATGCTTATCGGCGTTGCGCTGCCAAAGCTGCTGGTGCTGTTCTATGGGCTCATCTTTCTGCTGGCGGCCTTTGTGCCCAAGGAGTTCCTTGCCGTGGCGTTTGACTCCGGCGGCGTGACCACCGGCCCCATGACCGTGCCCTTTATCATGGCGCTGGGCGTGGGTGTTTCTGCTATCCGAAGCGACCGCCATGCGGCAGACGACAGCTTTGGTCTGGTGGCGATGTGCTCCATCGGCCCTATTCTGGCGGTGCTGACGCTGGGCATCGCGTTCCGCGCAGCGGACAGCACCTACATCCCGCCCGTTCTGCCGGAGGTGGCAGACTCGGTGGAATTGTGGAAGCTGTTCCGGGAAGGTCTGCCCACCTATCTGGCCGAGATCGCCCGCTCGCTGCTGCCCATTGTGCTGATGTTCGGGGCATTTCAGCTCATCGCCCTGCGGCTGGATCGCCGCACACTGGGGCGCATCGGCGTAGGTCTTGCGTATACCTATATCGGCCTTGTGCTCTTTCTGACCGGCGCAAACGTGGGCTTTATGCCCGCCGGTAACTATCTGGGTCAGGTGCTGGCAGGCGGCGGGATGCGCTGGGTGATCATTCCCATCGGGATGCTTATCGGCTACTTCATCGTCAAGGCCGAGCCGGCCGTCTATGTGCTGAACAAGCAGGTGGAAGAGGTGACCGACGGCGCCATCTCGGCGCAGGCCATGGGTCTGGCGCTTTCCGCAGGCGTGTCCATCTCGGTGGGTCTTGCCATGGTGCGGGTGCTGACCGGCATCTCCATCCTGTGGTTCCTTGTGCCGGGCTATGTGTTCGCCATCAGCATCTCCTTTGTGGTGCCCAAGCTGTTCACCGCCATCGCATTTGACGCGGGCGGCGTGGCCTCCGGCCCCATGACCGCAACCTTTCTGCTGCCGCTGGGCGGCAATATCGTCACCGACGCCTTCGGCGTGGTGGCGATGGTCGCCATGACCCCGCTCATCACCGTGCAGATGATGGGTCTGGTGGCGCAGCTGCGCACCCGCAAGGCACGGACGGCGCAGCCCGCTGCGGTGCTTGCTACCGTGTTTGCAGACCTGCCGGATGACGCCATTATCGAGCTGTAAAGGAGGCAGAACGTGAGCAGTTTGTTTTTGATGATCACCATCACCGACCGCCGCTCTACCGACGGCTTTTTGCAGCTGTACAAAAGCCACGGCGTAACGGTAAGTATGCGCACCGTAGGCTCCGGCACGGCGGTGCAGGAGACGCTTTCCACCCTTGGGCTGGAAAAGACCGAAAAGGCGGTGCTGCTGGCTGTGGTAACGGCAGAAAGCTGGCAGAAGATCCAGAAGGATCTGCGCCGCAAAATGCAGATCGATGTGCCGGGCACCGGCATTGCGTTCATTGTGCCGCTGAGCAGCATCGGCGGCAAACGGGCGCTGATGTTCCTCACCGAGCACCAGCCCCTTACATGGAAGGAGGAGAGCACCTTGAAGGATACCCGCTATGAACTGCTGCTGGTGGTGGCAAATCAGGGCTACACCGGCTCCATTATGGACGCTGCCCGCACCGCCGGTGCAGGCGGCGGCACGGTGATCCACGCAAAGGGCACCGGCATGGAGGGTGCAGCCGCCTTTCTGGGCGTGGAGCTGGTGAACGAAAAGGAGCTGGTGCTCATCGTCAGCCGCACCAGCCAGAAAAACACCATCATGAAGGCCATTATGGAGGGGGCAAACCCCAAGGCGGGCGCCATTGTGTTCTCGCTGCCGGTGACCGATACCGCCGGTCTGCGGCTGATGGAAGAGGACGAAGCCCAGCCGGAAGCCGCCCTGTGACCCCTTAAAAATTGATCCCGATATCCGCATTTATCGCCGAAGGCTTGATAAATGCGGATATTTTCGTTATCATAGTAAAAGAAACTTCAACTATAAACAAAGGAAGATGAAGATGACGCAATTAACACGCAAGCAGCAGCAGCTCTTCAACGCACTGTCCATCGTGGTGGGCAATGCGATGTATGCGCTGACTGTGGTATTATTTCTGATGCCCTCCGGCCTGATCACCGGCGGTGCCACCGGTATTGCACTGGCTTTCAACAAGGTCACCGGACTGCCGGTGTCTGCAGTGCTGTTCGTGGTCAACGTGGCTATGCTGCTGCTGGGCTGGTGGGTGCTGGGACGCCGCTTTGCCCTGAATACTATGGCAAGCACCGTGCTCAGCCCCTTTTTTATGGCCCTGTGGGAGCGGCTGCTGGGCAATCTTGTACTGACCGATGATCTGGTGCTGAACACCGTATTCGCGGGCTTTGGCATCGGCATCTCGCTGGGCATCACCATCCGCGCCGGTGCTTCCACCGGCGGCATGGACATCCCCCCGCTGGTGCTGAACAAGTGGTTCCACCTGCCGGTGTCCAGCACCATGATGGTTTTCGACTTTATCATTCTGGCGGCGCAGGCGGCGTTCAGCCCGGTGCGGCAGTCCCTGTACGGCGTGGTGATGGCTATCATCTACACGGTCGTGCTGGACAAGGTGCTCATGCTGGGCACCACCCGCACCGAGGTGAAGATCATCAGCGCCAAGTCCGACGAGATCTGTGCTGCCATCTTTGCACAGCTGGACCGCGGCGTGACCATCCTGCACGGCGAGGGCGGCTACCTGCGGGAGCCGGAATCGGTGCTGCTGAGCGTGGTCTCCAACCGGCAGCTGCCAAGGCTGGAAAAGCTGGCGCACGCCATCGACCCCACCTGCTTTATGATCGTGAGCCACGTTACCGAGGTGAGCGGGCGCGGCTTCTCGCTGGAAAAGGACTATCAGGCGGAGGGGTAAGCGGATTTCCGCAAGGCTCTTGCAAAACTGCCCCGGTTTGGGGTATAGTATAGAGGAACAGTAGGTTATACTGTATCTCACCCAAAACAGAAAGGAAAAGCTATCATGTTTGATATTTTCAATATGCTCAAAAAAGAGGAACACACCGCACCCAAGCAGGTGACCCGCGATACCATCATCGGCGACATTCTGGACATGGACCAGACCACCGCACCCTACTTTATGGAGATCGGGATGCACTGTCTGGGCTGCCCGGCTTCCCGCGGGGAGACCATCGAGGAAGCCTGCGAAGTGCACGGCGTGAACTGCGATGAGCTGCTGGAGAAGCTGAACACCCATCTGGCAGCCAAGAAGGCCTGAGTGCTGCCCACACTGGATGCGCGTCTGACCGCAGCGGCCCAGCTGGTGCGCCCGGGACAGCCGGTGGCGGACATCGGCTGCGACCACGGCAAGCTGACGGCGGTGCTGGCGGCTTCGGGCAGGTACCCGAAGGTCATCGGGGCAGACCTGCGCCCCGGCCCGCTGGCAAAGGCAAAACAGACGCTGGAAAATGCAGGTTGTCTGGACCGCGCTGAGCTTCGGCTCGGCGACGGTCTTTCTGTGTTGTCTGCCGGGGAGGTGGGCAGCATCGTGCTGGCGGGCGTGTCGGCACAGACCACATGGGAGATCATCGAAAAAGCGCCGTGGGTGTCCGCCGTGGGCGGGCCGCGCCTTGTCATGGTGCCCGCCACCCGGCACAGTGAGCTGCGCCGCTGGCTGTGGCAGCATGGCTTTGCCCTTGTGGCAGACCGCCCGGTGCAGGCCGCTGGCCGCTGGTATGCGGTGATGGCGGCAGAGTACACCGGCGAGGTGACAGAGCCCACCTTTACCCGGTGTCTGCTGGGGGATACCGGCCGCTGGCCGGAGGGTGCGGGCTATGCCGCATGGCAGCGGGCAAAGCTGCCCCGGATGCGGCTGGGCGTGCCGGACGGCAGTGCGCTTGCCGCAGAGATGGATGCCATTCTGAAAGAGGGAAACTGAAATGACCACGGTACAGCAGGTATACGAAGTAATGCAGCGGCTTGCCCCGCCGGAGCTGGCAGAGCACTGGGATAACCCCGGCCTGCTGGTGGACTGCGGCGGTGAGGTGCGCCGGGTGCTGGTGACGCTGGACATCACCCCGGAGGTGGTGGAGGAAGCTGCGGCAAAGCAGTGCACGGTCATCGTGGCGCACCATCCGGTCAAGCGGCTGTGTCCTGCCGATGTGCCCTATCAGCTGGTGCAGGCGGGCATTTCCGCCATCTGTATGCACACCAATCTGGATGCCGCCGAGGGCGGGGTGAACGATGTGCTGGCGGATCTTTTCGGCATCCGGCAGCGCACCGCCTTTGCAGACGGCTGCGGCCGGGTAGGGGACATCGACCCCATCACCGTGCCGGAACTGGCCGCGCTGGCGCAGCACAAGCTGGCTGCGCTGTGCAACGCGCCGGACACCGGCGCAGCGGTGCAGGTGAAGTTTGCCGACACCGGAAAGCCGGTGCGCCGGCTGGCGGTCATCAGCGGCGCGGGCGGCAGTCTGTTTGCCGAAGCCATCGCCGAGGGCGCGGACTGTCTGCTGACCGGCGAAGCCAACCACCACCATGCACTGGATGCCAAGCGGCTGGGGCTGTCCCTCATTGCGGCGGGACATTACGCCACCGAGTTCCCGGTGACTGCTGCTGTGGCAGCTGCCCTGCGCGCCGCCCTGCCGGAGGTAGAGGTGCTGGTGAGCACTGAGAACCGCGACCCGTATACTTATTTATAAAAGAAGCTACATAAATAAGATGAACGCCCTCGCCCTCTCAGTCTCGCATACGCTCGACAGCTCCCCCAAAGTGGGAGCCCTTGGCAAGACCGGAAACTTTGCCGTACTGCCAAAGCCTCTCTCTTTGAGGAAAGACTTCCCCCGCGCCGGGGGAAGATGTCACCATAGGTGACAAAAGGGGGAGTGTGGCATTGCGTAAGCAATGACGGAGAGGGCGAGCCCGCTAAAATATACATCTGCAATTTTTCGTAATAACGAGGTAACATTTATGGCACTGGATGCCGCGACACTGGCGCTGATGGCAGCGGAGCTGAAAGCCACCCTGACCGATGCCAAGATCGCAAAAATTTTTGAACCGACCCGGGATGAGCTGGTCATCACCCTGCGCACCCGCACCGATACCTACGCTCTGCTGCTGTCTGCCCGCAGCGGCTCTGCCCGGGTGTGCCTGACCGAGGAGACCTTTGAAAACCCCGATACGCCGCCCTCCTTCTGTATGCTCATGCGCAAGCACCTGACCGGCGGCAGACTGCTGGATGTGCACATGGAGCCGGGCGACCGCATCGTCTACTTTGATTTTCAGTGCACCAACGAGATGGGCGACCTTGTGCGCAATACCCTGTGCGCTGAGCTGATGGGACGCTACTCCAACCTTGTGCTGGTGCAGAGCGGCAAGATCATCGATGCCCTCAAGCGGGTGGATTTTGAGGACAGCGACGTCCGGCAGCTACTGCCGGGTCTGCCCTACACCACCCCCCCCAAGCCTGCCCGCCCGGATTTTCTGCTGGTGAGCAGTGCGTCCATTGTGGCAGCGGCCTGTCAGCGGGAGCTGCCGGTGGCGGACGCGTTGAACAAGACGGTGGCCGGCGTAGGGCCGGTGGTCTGCCGCGAAGCCGCATGGCGCGCCTTTGACGGCGAGCACCTGCCCGCCAACGAGTTGACCGATGCCCAGAAGCGCAGCCTGATGGCGGCAATTGATGAACTGAAGGAGCTGCACGCGCAGGGCGGCTGTCCGTGCAGCGTCACCGCGCCGGACGGCAAGCCGGTGGAGTATACCTTCTTCCGCCCGCAGCAGTACGGCGAGCAGTACACCATCCGGGAGTGGCCGTCCTTCAACGCGATGCTGGAGGGCTACTACGCCGAGAAGGACCGCGCCGAGCGGCTGCGCACCAAGAGCAAGGAGCTGCACAAGGCGGTGCACAATATGTACGACCGCGCTCTGCGCAAGCAGGCAGCACGGCAGGAAGAGCTTGCTGCCAGCGGCAAAAGCGAAAAGCTGCGCCTGTACGGTGAGCTGCTGTCCGCCAACCTCTATCTGGCGCAAAAGGGCATGAAGAGCCTGACCGTGCCCAACTGGTACGACGAAGGCAAAGAGGTGACCATCCCGCTGGATCTGCGGTTCAGCCCCAGCCAGAACGCCCAGAACTTCTTTAAGAACTACAAAAAGAAGCAGACCGCCGCCCGGATGCTGGTAGACCTGCTGGCAGAGGGCGAAAAGGAGATCGCCTATCTGGAAACGGTGCTCTACGAGGTGGAAAGCGCCTCCGGCGAAGCCGCCCTGAACGAGATCCGCATGGAGCTGAAAAATCAGGGCTACCTGAAATACTACAAGCAGCGGGACAAAAAGCAGAAGCCTGCGGACTTTTTGCGCTATACTTCCAGCGACGGCTTTGAGATCCTGGTAGGCCGCAACAACGCCCAGAACGACAAGCTCACCCTGCACACCGCCCGGGGCAAGGACCTGTGGTTCCATGTGCAGAAAGCACCCGGCAGCCATGTTGTGGTCATGAGCCGCGGCGAGGACATCCCGGACACCACCAAGCAGGAAGCGGCGGAGCTGGCGGTCATCCATTCCAGCGCCTACAAGGCGGGTACCGGTGCCAAGGTGGCAGTGGACACCACCGAGGTGAAGAACATCTGGAAAGCAAACGGTGCCAAGCCCGGCATGGTGCTGTACGAGGTGTACACCACCGTCTACATCACGCCCCGGGATGGGCTGGAAGAGCAGCTGAAGAAGAAATGATTTGAACTGCGCGCCGCGTTTGCTTTGCGCATGGTTCAAGGAAGAATTATTTTAAATTTGCCAATCGGGAAAATCTGCGGATTTTCCCGATTGGCTTTTTCACGGGAGGGGTCGTGGAGGAAAACGGCATTTGCAGCGCCTGCTTCCTGCGGAAGCGGCGGCGCTGCGTTCGCATCCACCTCTCCCAAAGGGAGAGGCCTTGGCATGGCGGTAAAGCTTCCGGCTCAAGTGCCAAGTGACCGGTTTCGCCAGAGGCTCTCCCTTTGAGGAAAGACTTCCCCCGCTCCGGGGGAAGATGTCACCGCAGGTGACAAAAGGGGGAATCTGGCGCATTAGCGCCTGAGGGGGTTTAAATCAGCGTCTCCATCAGCAGCGGGTCGTGGGGATGGGCGTACTTCTGCTTGGCAATCTCGATAAAGGACTGCACCTCCAGCCGGGGCGCGTGGCGCATGGCGGCGATCTCCACCGTCACCGGGGGAAAATCCAGCAGCGGCACCTTGACGATGCCCGGGATCACCGCCGTGGACAGGCAGGGCACGATGGACATGGCAGTGCCCATCTGGATCATGATCAGCGCACCCTCAAAGCTGGGAGAGATCTTGCTGCAATCCACCCCCACCTGCGCCAGCTGCTCCAGCGACGGCCCCTGACAGGCGGACAGAAAGCTGTCGAACGCGCCGGAGGATACCACGCTCTGTCCTTTCAGGTCGGCCAGATGCAGCGCCCGCCGGTCGGCAAGGGGAGAGTTGGGGTTCATCAGCACATGATAGCCCAGCGAGAACAGGGGCGTAAAGGAGATATCCCGGTCGCGGGAGTGCTCGGTGGCGTAGAAAAAGCCGATGTCCAGCTGCCCGGAGCGCAGCTGTTCCAGCGGGCGGCGGTTGTCCTGCGGCACAACGTCCACGCAGGCGTTGGGGAACTGGTGCTGGAACTCGGCAAGAATGCTGGAAAAAGTGCCGTAGTCGAACAGCTGCCGCAGACCCACCGTCAGGCGGGAGCGGTCGGCTTCCTGAATATCCTGCGCCTTTTTCAGCGCCTGCCTGCCAAAGCTGGTCATCTGCACCATGTCCAGATAAAAGGACTGCCCGGCGGCGGTCAGCTTGGTGCGGCGGGTGGTGCGCTCAAACAGGTGCAGCCCGGTCTCCTTTTCCAGCGCGTTGATCTGGTAGGTGATGGCGGGCTGGGTGGTGAACAGCCGCGCGGCGGCGGCGCTGAAATTCAGCTCCTCCGCTACGGCAATAAAGCACTCCAACTGGTAAATCGTCATAGAACCGCGCGCCTCCTTGGGTAAAAAAGATGGTCATCTTTATTATACAGGATTGCTGACAGGCCGTAAAGAGAATCGATTTATAAATAGATTTGATAAATGAGGATGCAAATTTGTATTTCACACTGGAACGAAACTTTGCTATAATCGTATCAATGTTCAAAATGCACGAAGGAACAGGAAAAACGCAAAAAAGAAGAGAAAAGAAAAAGAAAGGCGAACCTTATGGCTAAGATCTCTCGTCGCAACTTTATGCGCGGTGCCGCTGTGGGCACCATGGGCGCAGCTGCTGCCGGTCTGCTGACCGCCTGCGGCAACTCCGCTTCCAGCACCACCAGTGCTCCCGCTTCCTCCGCAGCTTCCTCTGCTGCTTCCTCCGCTGTGACCAAGCCCTCCTCCCCGGTGGACGGCAAGTACGTCACCAAGGCTATGGGTCACGAAAGCTGGGTGCACGTAGCTACCACCTTCTTTGACGGCAAGATCACTGCCTGTGAGGTGCTGTCTCACGAGGAGACCATCGGCATCGGCAACTACGCCTGCTCCCGCATCCCTGCCGCTATCGTAGAGCACCAGAGCGTCAACGTGCCCAACCTGCGCGGCTCCTCCATCACCTCTATGGCTGTCAAGGCAGCTGTGAAGGAGGCCATCGAGCTGGCCGGCTATAACGTGGACGACTTCTCCAAGGAAGTCACCATTGCAGCTTCCAACGAGGTCATCGAGGAAGAGGCTGATGTCGTCATCATGGGTGCCGGCACCTCCGGTCTGACCTGCGCCTGCCGCCTGCTGGAGGCCGGCTACAGCGTCATTCTGGTGGAGAAGCGCGATATCCCCGGCGGCTCCATGTCCATGACCTACGGCGGCGTTGCCACCGCAGGTTCCAAGCTGCAGTACAACTACGATGTGGACGGTAGCTTCCGCAGCTCTGCCATGGGCACGCTGGAGGGCATGATGAACTTCTGGCAGACCATGGAGAAGTACCACCGCACCGAGTTCTTCAACGGTGAAATGCCCTACATGACCAAGCAGTACACTGTCGCCGGCGATCTGGTGGACTGGATGGCAGGCATCGGCATCGGCTTCAACACCATGGGCAACTACGAAAGCGCTACCCAGTACGGCGCTTCCACCCCGTATCTGGCACCCGGCTGCTACGAGGGCGGCGCAGGCTATGCCATGATGTTCATGGCACAGCGCGTAGAGAAGTACGAGAAGGGCAAGATCATCTACTCCACCAGCGTCACCGACCTGATCAAGGACGAGAGCGGCCGTGTTGTGGGCTTCCACGCCAAGGGCGAGAACGGCGCAAGCTACACCCTGCGCGGCAAGGCGGTCTGCCTTGCTTCCGGCGGCTTTGCCAAGAACCCCGAAATGCTGAAGAAGTACAGCCCCGACTACGCCGACTTCTTCTTCAACTGTGCTTCCAGCATGACCGGCGAGGGCATCCAGATGGGTATTGATGCCGGCGGCTATGTGGAGTGCGAAAACCGCGCTCTGCCCGCCTTCCTGTCCAGCTACAAGAGCAAGTTCGAGCTGGCCTTCATCCACCAGTCTGCCCCCGGCATCATGGTCAACATCAAGGGCGACAACATCGGCAACATCGTCTCCGATAACCACTACACCATGGCCAAGGCAAAGCTGAACAAGGACAACGGCGATACCTTCTACTATGTGTTTGACGAGTCCTCTGCCGTCAAGCTGCGCGACAGCGAGTCCTACGGCTTCAACGGCTACGTTGCTATGTTCGAGAAGGGCGAGGCTGTGCACTACGACAGCGTGGAGAAGGCCTCCGAGGAGCTGAACCTGCCCAATCTGGCAGACGCCATCGAGGCCAACAACGCCGCCGCTCTGGCTGGCGAGCCCGATGAGTTCGGCCGCCGCAACTGCCCCTACATCGAGACCCGCGATGGTCTGTGGGCCATCCGTGTTGACCCCACCTTCTACCTGACCACCGCAGGTCTGGCCATCGACACCGATTGCCACGTCCTGACCGAGGACAAGAAGGCCATCCCCGGCCTGTACGCTGCCGGCGACGTCTGCGGCTCCATCGAGGAGAAGGACGCCAAGCAGTACGGCATGGGCTTCGACGCCGCTCTGACCTACGGCTACATCATGGGCGAGACCCTGAAAAAGGAGATCTGAGCTGCGCTCTGACCCCCTGACAAAAGCATAAACAAAGGGCTGCTGCACAAACCGTGCAGCAGCCCTTTTGCGTGCAGGAGCGAGAGTTTGCGCCCTGTTCAGAAACGACACAGTGTCGTGCAAAGTGCCCTTGACATCCCTGCCGAAACTGGGTATACTTGAAATGGAAAAGGTGCTGACTGCAATGGCCAGCTCCCAACCGGTTCAGTTAATCATAAGAATGACCGCCACGGTTTGGTAGACAGGGGCGGTCATTTCTTATTGTTGTGGATCTCCTGAAAGATCGCCCATGAGATCGTAAACGTGACCCCGACTGTCCCTCCGATCAGGATGAACAGTTGAAAGACGTTGTCCATCGTCATGCAGCATCCCCCCTTTCGCGTTTGCGTCCGGGGGAACAAAACAATAAGGTTTCACAGCCCCCGGAAGCTTGCCGGAGGAAGCTAGACCACCTTTATGCAATCAGCACCAGTTCACCGCCCTTGGGCGGTGTTTTTATTGTAGCATATTTTTGCAGGCAATACAATCAAGAGCTTCAGCTCAGTCCGCTGAAAACTACAAAAAGCTTGCCCGCAGCGCGACTGCTTCCGCAGGAAACAAGCGCGGCAAATGCAGTTTGCCTTTATGTCCCCTCCCGTGAAAAAAGGGATACCGGAGCGTCCGCAGACGCTCCGGTATCCCGAAATTAAAAATCATTCTTCCGCTGAATATGCGCAAAGCGAACGCGGCGCGCATTCCAAATCGCTCTCTTACACCGCCGCGGGCTTGCGGAAGATGGCCATTGCACGCTTGTAGCACTTGGCGAAATAGGCGATCTCTGCCAGCGCGGTCAGTATCCAGCTGCACGGATACAGCAGGTACAGCGCCGGGATGGTGTGGAAGTGGGCAAAGATGGTGTACACCCAGATCACCCGGAACACGCAGGAGCCCAACACCACGATGACGGTGGGCACCACCGTCTTGCCCAGCCCGCGGGAGGCGGCGATGGTGCAGTCCATAAAGGCGGAGACGCAGTAGGCAAAGGCCATCACAGCCACCCGCTTCATGCCGGCGTCAATGACCGCCGCTTCGGTGGTGAACAGCGCAAGGAAGGCCGGCCCGCAGAAGAACAGCGCCGCACCCAGCACAAGCCCCACGCCGAAGGAATAGCCCAGACTGATGAAGTAGCTCTTCTTCACCCGGTCAGGCCGTCCCGCGCCGTAGTTCTGGCTCATAAAGCTGGCGCAGGCCATGTAGAAGGCCGCCATGCAATCATAAATCAGGCCGTCCGCATTGGCGGCGGCGCTGTTGCCCTTGACCATCAAAGAGTCGAAGGAGTTGACACCTGCCTGAATGAACAGGTTGGCAATGGCAAAAATAGCGTTCTGCAGCCCGGCGGGCACACCCAGCGCAAGGATGCTCTTGGCCTGCACAGGATCCAGCTGCAATTTGTGCGGGTCCAGCGCATAGCAGTCCTGCACCCGGGTCAGCGCCCGCAGGATCAGAAATGCCGAAACGCACTGGCTGATGGCACTGGCCAGCGCCACGCCCACCACGCTCAAATCGCACACGATGACAAAGAACAGGTTCAGCAGAATGTTCAGCGCACCGGCAATGGACAGATACATCAGCGGCTTTTTGGTGTCGCCGATGGAGCTGAACACCGCGTTGCCGAAGTTGTACAGCGCCAGCGCCGGCATACCCAGAAAATACACCCGCAGATACAAGATCGCGCCGGGCAGCAGATCCTCCTTGGTGTTCAGCAGCCGCAGCATGGCGGGAGAGCCCAGCAGGCCGATGAGCAGCAACGCCACACCGGCAACGGCGCTGATGATGGCCGCCGAGTGGACAGTCTTTTCCACGTCCTTGGGATGGCGCGCGCCGTAAAAACGCGCCACCAGCACGTTGATGCCGTTGCTCAGACCAATGAGAAAGCCGGTGAACAGGGTCACCAGCGTGCTGGTGGAGCCCACAGCGCCCAGCGCCGTAGACCCGGCAAAGCGCCCCACCACCGCCACGTCCGACATATTGAACAGCACCTGCAGCAGGTTGGAAAGCGCCAGCGGCAGACTGACCAGAAAGATCTGTTTGGCCAGAGGGCCTTCCGTCAGCGTATTCGTTTGAGAAGCCATACTCTTTTTTCCCTTTATCCT
>OHXI01000526.1_pt1 | contig 14396 bp, 10 predicted proteins | sample 1579941 | NCBI WGS metagenome assembly OHXI01 (sample SAMEA3882553, study PRJEB24775) | human gut metagenome | biome: human-associated habitat; feature: intestine environment; material: feces | place: Netherlands | collected 2009/2010
AGAAAATTTGCATCCCCTTTAACAAGACCTTCCATATATTTTTCCTGCCACCCCGATAGTTTCTCTTGAAATAGTTCCCAATCATTTTTGCTTGTATCCATACTTTTGAACCTCCTCGGTTTCATGTTAGTCTCAACAAAGAATTGCTTTTGTCATCCTAATTAATGGAAACAATTACCATTCCATTTATAAATCATTTCTTCTGCCACTCTCGAACAATCGGTTGCCATTCTACAGGACATATTTTTGTACCAGTCCATACACTCCAAAAATCAGGCGTATCCGACCTTGGTTTATGATCGTTTTTCAGCTCATTTATATCAACAATCGTTGGTACTGGAATTGCTGAGCCTAATATAACAGCTTTTCGTGTGGGTAATGATGGTAATTCAGAAAGTATGTCTCCCAAGTTATCAGGAACCATCTTTCTTACCATTTCTTGATCCCTATCATTTACTATTCTATGAATTATAAATGAATTACATTGTGAAAGCACGGTCTGCGACAGCTCTGCCGGACGTTGTGATGAAACTATTAATCCCAATCCAAATTTTCTTCCCTCTCGAGCTATTTTTTCAAATACTTGAGAGCATAATTTACCTGGTCCATAATCTTCATCTTTATATCTATGAATAAAGTTATGTGCTTCTTCCATAACTAGTACTGTCGGTAACTCAATATCATAAAATCTTCGATATCTTTGTAACGATTCAAAAATCAGTCTTGATATTGTAGCAACTATTAAATGAACCATCTCTGATGGCAATAAAGATAAATCAATAACACATATTTTTCCTCTTATTGATTTATCATCTTTACCTGTACCTAAATACCCATTTATCCATTCTAATAATGTTGCATCTTGATTATTACCAATCACAGGCGCCAAAACAGCATTTTTTAACATACTTTTTATTCTTATGGTCATAAAATCAACATACTGTGATGCTGATGTCTTTCCCGCGATATCCTCAACAATATTTGCTAATTCCTTAAGCGGAAACTCAATAGGATCATCTTCAGATATGCTACTAATATTTTCATCAACATTAATTTCATTAATAGTTTCTATTACTTTTCCTTGATATTCCTCAATTTCTTGACTGTTAAAAGGATCATAATATTCAACTAAATTTCCATCTTTATTTTTAAAACTTTTCAAATATTTTTCTTGAATTTTATACCCTTTGTCACATAACTCAATAACCTCATTTTTCCATACAACATCATTGTCTAGTTTCTTAACTGAATATTTTAAGCTTTCTATTCTTTCTTTCATATCTTTTCCAAATGATGTCTTATCATTACCTATATACTTTTGTAATGAAATAGATACTTTTAAGAATTCTCTAAGAAACAAAAGTCGACGTTGTACATTTATTATATCATTATTAGCATCATCTGTTACATCCGATGCAGATCTCAGTGTTCTTAAAGCTTCTCTCAATACTGGCTTTTGTGTCTTATCACTAGCCCTAAACACGCTCGCCCATTCATTACTTGTCCACATCCAGGCAGGCGTTCTCAATTGCTTTTCTTCATCATTCATTGGCTGTACTTTATATTTCATGACATCAATATCTAAATCATCAAAAGCACTCCCATATTCTCCATTAGGATCTAATACTATAAATCTTGCATTTGGGGACTTTCCATTTGATTTAATAGTTTGCTCTATGGACCATCTTATTAATCCTGCTACCGTACAAGATTTACCACTGCCTGTATTTCCTAAAACTGCTATATGCCTACCAAACAATTCGTTAACCGGTATCTTTACTTCTTGATTACCATTAAGAGGCGCCGTACCTATTGCAATTGTTTCCTTAGAATCGTTCTTTATAATTACCGATAATTCCTCTTCCGACGGAATAAAAATTTGATCACCTACTGTTGGAAGGCTAAAAGCCCCTCTTTCAAATTTTTGACCATTAATAGTATTTTCAATATGACCAAGAATTGACAACGAAATACATCTTGTTCCTCTCGGTAATGCAACTTCATTTCCAAAATTCTGTTGACTATATCCTATCCAGGTTATAATTCCAACAAGGCTTCCTGTTTCATTTGGTATAAGAAGGAATCCATTAATCCTTGGAAACAATGATATTCCACTAGCTAAGGCAACATTTCTTGGTGCCGAATCTAATAAATACCCTTTTATTTCATAAGATGAAACTGAATCAACTATTCCTACACATCTATTCATTCAGTGTACCACCCTTCTTCTCCTCACTACCTATTTCCGAATATGTTTTTCGTGACTCTAATAATTTACTAGCAGTTGTAGTCAACATGTCTATCGCAGCTTTTGGCAGATAATATTCTACAAGATTTTTCAATGATGCAAATTCTTTACCCATAAGTAATGTTATTTGTGCCATATTTACCGATTCCAAAAAAGTTTTTAGGCGTTCATCTGCCTGATATGAAATAATAACTACGTGTGTAGATGGCACCATCAACATTTCTTTTATTATTTTATTTATATGTGTATCTCCAAAACCATATCCATATGTAAACAATGTTGAGTTTGGCCGACATATACTACTACCAAAATCACGAAACAGTTCTGCATATGGGTAAAATGCTGTTTCTACTGATTTCATTGAATTAGGATATATCATTAAGTGGTCTCTATATGATGTTCCATTTGGGAGATCAATTTTGTCAGCTCCAAATCTTAGTGCATCTCTATATACTGTTCCATTATCTTCATACCAATCTATTGAACCATGAATTTTTGAATATCTTACTACACCTTCAGCATACCTAAACTCATTTTTAGCATCCGGAGTATGATAATAGTAATCTATAGAAGAAGGACTTTCTTCAAATTTCGGAATCACTTTTCCCCAAAATCTATCCAACACCTTTATTCCAGCCATATCACATCCATATTCTATTAGCCTATCATAATTTGTGGTAAAGATATGTGTTCGTTCTCTTGTTGCTGTTCTGCTTGCAAATGTAAGCAAAAAAGATTGTAAAGCTGAAATGGCTTTTTTCCCTTTTTCACTATCTATAACTTCTTTTAAATATGTTTCAGAAGATAATATGCTACTTGTAAATTTCTCAAGCACACAATTCAACAATGCAGCTAATTTAGCATATTCATCTTTTTTCCCTTCAATTTCATATCCTCTAAGCAATAAAAAAGCAGTTCGTATTTGATCCTCAATATTTGCAGATCCTCTTCCCATTTCTTTTGCTGATTTATTCGCATATTCATCAATTTTATCAGAAAATTCTCCAAACTCAGCTTGTCCCATAGAAGATGAAGAAACCTCAGCAATTTGACATACTGCATTAGTAAATCCTGCACCTAATAAAAGCGAAAGATGATCTGTTTGCAATGCTGCACTTAACCATGGCTCTATTATTTTTTTTAAGTGTTCGCGTTGATCATTAAAATCCGTTCCAACACACAAATCAACGATTTCTTCATATGTACCAATTTTTATATAATTCTTATTCTTTATTTCATCAAATGAATATTTCAAAAAATCATCTCCTATTCTCTTTGCAGGCTATCATAATTGTGCATTCACTACATATTACAAGTACACTTTTATAATAAGTTACATCATTTTATATCTTAATATATCAATTATTCTATCATAGATTTAACAGCTGTTTTCTTTCACTTCTATCAATACCAATTCAATCACTTTTGCCTTTAAGCTTGCCTACCGATAAATTTTTTATTAGCTTTAACAGAGCAACTCATAATCACTCTTCAAATTCCATACTATCAAAAATGATCTCTTCCACAACCTTAACACACTCATCCGTATGTTTCTTTATATCTTCACCCCAGAACCGGATCACAGTCCAGCCCTCAAAGTCCAATTTTTTATTTATCTCATCATCCCGCTCTATGTTACGGGAAATTTTATTAATCCAAAACTCACTGTTGTTGCTCTTTTCCAGTCTCTTCTTTAAGGTATCCCAATCCTTTCCATGAAAGAATTCTCCATCACAGAAAATGGCAATCTTATACTTTGTCAATACAATATCCGGGCTACCTGGCAATATTTTATAATTCTTACGATACCGATACCCTTTGTTCCATAGAGCCTTTCTTAATATAACCTCTATTTGGGTATCCTTTCCATGAATATTTTTCATGTTTTTATGCCGTTGTTCTTTGGTTAAAACATCTGCCACAAAACCACCTCAATACCTCACAATTTTATTAACTAACTCACAAAAGATATCTATAAAGCATAAATTTACGATTATTTTTTATTCATCGCATTCACATATGCCAAAATTCTTTTCTTAAGTGTTTCTGTATCGCTTTCATCATTTACAATATGCATTTTTCTATGACAATTAGGACACAGTGCCACTGCATTATCTATACTGTCATCCCCTCCATCAGCCAGTCTGACTAGATGATGCTCCTCTAGATAAGGAAACCCATTAGCATTATTAAACGGGGCAGGTTGTCCACACAAATCACATTGTCCATTTGCTCTTTCTTTTACAGCCGCTGCAATAACAGGATCTCTGTTAAACACAGTTGTATTAACACGAGACTTACCAGGTTTACCACCTCTGTTGTATGCATCATTTAACAAATCCTCTCTGTTTACACCTCTTTTATCCTCAACCTCTTCTTCGAACTCCTGATTAAAATCTGAAACAAAATCTACAGAAGACTTTAGACTCATCAAAAATGTATAACAATTATGTCCATTTTCATCTGTTCGCAGGATTCTTAATTCTGTATAATTAGGAATCAATGTATACGCAACCACCAAAGAATAAATCTCAGAGGTATTGCATCCTATAAATCCTCTGTCTAATGTGGATTTTTTTAGATACATATCAAATTCTAAATTTGATGCATGTTCAATTTCCTCTCTCCTATACTTCCATCCATCCTCGTCTATCATTTTCCATTTGTCGGAATTTCTAGTGAATTTTTTGTAATCATAAAATAAGTTAAGTATGAATTCATCTTTTATCGAATCCATATATTCTAAAAGATTTCTCTTATCAAATCTATAAACATTCGATTTATTTAAAGAATATACTTCTTTTCCAGCAATTATTTCTGTTGAATTCACATTTCCTCCAAAGAAATCTATATCACTTATATTGAAATAAATTTCCCCTCCAAGTCCACTTGAACCTTTTGCTACAATATTTGAACCATATAAAGGGATATTTTCAAAAAAGATTTCATCATCATTAATTCTCTGCATTCTTTATTCCTCCTTCAATACATTAAATAAGTTTACCTATTCCTCTACATTTTGTCCCCATGACGAATACATCATATTTTCGATATCCAACACGCCAAATGGTCTTGCCTAAATAAGTGGTTATTTATTATGGTTAGACCAAAAACGCTCGTACATCTATTACTTTTGGAGAGTGCGGGCTAAAACTATCATTGCCATTAATGCCATTTATATCGCTAATGTTTTTTGATTCTCTTGGCAAACAATCCTTAACAACCTTCACCTTCATTACATAGTAAAAATCTGCACTATGATTATCTACAGTCGTTAAGAAACCTTGATCATTAAGCTGATTTACAAGTTCCTGCTTTGAAACAAGTTCATTAGAGACTATCTCACAAAGAATTGGCTCTAAATCATATGTTCTGGTAATGTCAATATTGTTTTTGTAAAATCTGAAAGAACCAGCTTTTGCAATATTACGGTGATGAGAATATACCGCGTTTCCCTTTATTGCATAGTAGTAGAACAAAAATTCCTTTCCTGGTTTGAGCAAATCATTCTGTTCAAGCGAGTGGTAGTAATCGCTTGGTCTTTCACTTCGAATATATCCAATGACACATAATACCTTTGCTAATCCATCTGATGAATCTACTTGCGTATTCTTAAATGCAGCCGGTTCTTGCATAACCATTTCTGCATAATACTTCAGTCGATTGAGTCGGGAATTATCTTGTCCCTTTTCTTTTATCATGTCAGAAATAAATCTGCACAGTTCCTTCTTTCCTAGAGCACTATTACTTGGCTTTATTGCAAATGCGCCTACACCTGGGAGAATTTCATCATAAAGACTAAACACCTTATTACCCATATCTGCTTGTTTTGCATTTCCAGGATATAATACATAACTTCCAATCGTTCTACGAATTGCGTCATTATATGTGTGCATCTTTAAAAGATCGCCACGTTTATATGTACTTGTGACCTCTGATGCTTTCTCATCTTCTAATTCGCTGTCGTCAAAATCGGTAGCATTATCAACTTTTCCAACAAAAGAAGTTAAATCCGTAATACGATACTTGGCATCAAAATGGATATAACTTACAGCACCATCTTTGACAGCCTTACTCTCTCCTCCATCATATCCTCCCTGATATCTGCATGGAAAGATAGCTAGTGTATAATCTGGTCTGAACGGTCGTGAATACGACCCCTCATACTTTGTAGTACGAAAATCAGTTGACACAAAAGTTCTATTATAATAAAGATTAATTCTTGTATTGAGATTTTTAATTACATATGCCTGACATGATTTCTTTCCTTCCTTCAGTGATACAGTCAACTTACCATTATCAGTTGTGAGAAATGGTTTATCCTCTATAGTAATCGCTTCACATCCATCCATAGATTTAATTATACTGCCTAGTTCAAAGAAAAGCCAATATTCATACAGGAGAGCAACATTTTTCGATTCTCCCTCATATACAGAATCTTTCCCTTTCCAATCAAGTTGCAGTGCCAGGTCAACCATGGAATATGCAAAAAATATATCCGAATAGCCTGCTCTCTTTTGAAGAACCTGATTATTCTGAGGCATAATCTCAAGTCTTCCAACTCCATCAAAGAAACGATCATTCAAAATATCATTCAACATCTGCTGAATATTAGCAGCTTCGCGCAAGCATTCAGTTTGCTTTTCCGCACCTGCGGACTCAAGAGATTTGATTAATTCTTCGCAGATAACTTGAAACTTCTCCAATGCAAATTTCAAAAATCTATTTGCGACTGTATCAACGCTGTCCCTTTTTTTCGAAACTGCAATCGTTGACGGGAGATAATGTGTGTGCAAGTCCTCAGGCTCATATTTTCTCCATTTTTGTCCATAACTAAAAGGATGTGTAAAAATTTTCCTTGAAGGCACTCCGCATCCTATAGGCTTAAATTCCGAATCTTCTATCAATATACGATCGGGATTTCTCTTTATGGCTTCAAACAGTCCTAAGAGATTCTCACTGAAACAGAATCTCCGTAAAAAGATAAATTGTTCCAGCAAGGTTCTTGAATCTTCATTCGATATGCTAAATACATTCGATGTTAATCCAGAATACTCCAATAACAATTCCGAACAATGCTCTGCAATGGATTCTGTAAGCTCAATATAATCATCTTCATAATCCATTTTATTAGGAACTACTTCAAAGACAAGAGTTCTTTTTTGATTGGAATCAGAAAATGAAGCCTTCGTTCTTCCCAAATAATTTATATACTGGAATGTGACAGAGTTCTCGTCTTCATAAATTTTCGGAGCCTTGTTATTTTCATTCTGCAAAATCGGTAACGATACGAAATCTTTGCTCTTATTATCCAGCTTGATAATATATTGCTTCGTTTCAATAAGTCGTAAAATTGGTTTTCCATCCAATCCATTTACTATATCAATAGCCTCAATATTATCTTCTGATTTAGATAAGTATACCGAATAATCTGTGCCTAACTGGCAAGGTAATTCATTTTCCCAGTCTATTTTATTGTATGTTCCAACAGGGTAAAGGTACGCATCATAATCTCCATTCACCCTGAAGCGTAATGCTGCAACCATATTTTATATAAAGCTTGCATACTGGATCTGTGCAAGTTTTCCTTTCATCTTCTCAATCTTTTCTCTGCTTAATGGCAAATTATACTCTACACACAATGCTCCCAGTTCTTCGAGCAGTCCGCCAATTTCTTTATTATTCCCATGAATTTTAGGAAGAATCTTCTGAATAAGCTGCTCATCAATTATGGAATAAAGATCAAAAGTTTCCTTATCTTCCGTAAGTTCATAAGCTGCTGATAAATATTGTCGAATCTCACGAACAGTTCTATATGCAAATTCGTATCCACTCTTTTCAACAATCTCATAAATTCGCTTGAAAACACTTTGAATTTCGACAAGCATATCTACATCCAAATTACTTTTTCCAGCTCTAATAAGCGCAGCCATTTTTTCAAATGCTTCTGCTGTTCCATCACTAGCAGGGTTGATGTTTTCATTATCTGCTGGATTAACAAATAAATCTAATACAGAATTTTCTTCCGGCTTAAATTCAATTACATTAGCCCGATCCAGTACCTTTGGACTAAACATATATGTGGTTTCATCGATATTGACTGTTCCAACCACAAACAAGTTCTCAGGATACCTAAGCACACCTGGATATCCATCCAAAACAAATATCAAATCTGGTGTTTCCATATGACTAAGAAAATCTGCAAAATATCTCTCTACATGACTTAAATTCATCTCATCCAGTATAATAAAAAATGGTACACTTTTATTTTCCGGAAGATTCGCTCTCTCAATCAACTTCAAAATGGCAGTCTTCTCATACTCTCCTTTACCATCAATTGCTAATGGATTGTAAAAACCAAGTATCTTTGTATTGTCCGTCCAATCTGCACCGACAGGAATCAGTAACCAGTTTTTTTCATCATTTCCAAAGTCAACCTCAAGATATTCTGCAAACTGCTTAGAAATTCTTGTTTTACCAGTTCCACTGTTTCCAGTTAAAATCACAAATGGTTTTGCCAAAAGTGATTGAATATATCTCTGAGCAAATCTTGATTTAAAACGCTCTGGCAAATCAGACAATTTGAAGTCTTGTTTCAAATACTCTAAGTACCATCTTCCAAATTCTTCGTATATTTTCAAAACATCAGAATAATATGTATTTATGGTCTTCATTAATGCTTGAAGATAATTTGCACTTGCGGTACCATCTCCAAGTTCAGAGCTTACCCACTCGGTTGATAATCTACATTTTTCTGTCATGCCATCAACATTAATTTCATAGTCTTTATCCAAAAACACACGTGTCTTTCCACCACTGGTATTCTCATACAAGTCAGATGTTGATTTAGCAAACATATATCTAAGATAATTTCCGCCTAAATCATCTGTAATAATCTTGACATTTTTATCATTATTCTTCAGAACTTTGGAAAATCTTTCAAAATTATCTATTCGATATACACAATCCACAAGCTGACGTGCGCATTCCTTGCTTTGTTCAAAATGTAATTCCACTCGTGAAGTATCTGCTAATCGAATTTCTTTACCATCTTTGACTTCCGTATTTTCATTTTTGCCATAAAACTTACAGAAATTTGCATATGAGAATCTTTCAAAAAAATCGTGTTCAGACTTTGGATCACCGATAGGGAAGTTCGCTTTAATAAAGCTTAATTCATCTTCAATAGCATTAATATCAGATTCAGAAATATATAAATTATCATAATTTCCAACTTTTCTGTACTTCACAGGTGCAGCATATGCTTTTATTGCATTGAGTAAAATATCATCACTCTTTCCCCCGATATTCTTTTCTACAAAATCTTCAAAATTCACTGAATGGCTTTCGCTCTGCAAAATATCTTCGCAAAGACGACAATAAAGCAAAAAAGCCTCATCAGATGACTTCACATGTGGATTTGGTGCAAAATATGTCTTAAACCAAAATACAAGATATTTTGTAAGATTCTCATCATCAAATGTATATAAATAGTTGTGTATTCTAAAGCTATCTTTTGTTCTATCCTCCAAACCAAGCTGACATGCCTGTTGATAGGCGGTCCTCTTATAACCTTTTAAATTTGCCTCTGCAAAATCCTTTGCCTCATCCCACGGAATACTTCTTGCCATATCAGGATAAACTTCAAGCAAAGCTTTAAGATTTGCCAATGTAAAATTTCTATATCTAGCAAATGGTGTAAATGACATAATTCTATTCCTCCTCGACTAAAGATGGGCAACTCTCAATAACTTTGTTCATAATATGAATCAAAACATCAACTACTATCGAATTACCTGCCTGCTGATACATAGATGTATCTGATACTACTATCTTAAAGTTGTCTGAGAATCCCATAAGACGTAAGCACTCTCTTGGTGTAAGCTTTCTCAATCTTCCATCTGTTGTAACATAATTATCTACTCCAGCTCTATGCATTTTGTGCATGGTCGTAAGTAATGGTCTCGCAACATCTAAGTCAGTCTTTGGTTTACTATAAAAATTCTTTGTTCCTGTAGCCATTACATATTTAACTACTTTTTCGGACAAAAAATATTTTTCAAGTTCTGGTATCTCTTTCTCTTTCGCATCCTCTTCTGACTGAAAAACAAAATCCCCATGCCAATTAAACTGTTGATTCTTCTTCTGACATAGTTGTACTTCACCATCAATTTGCGTAAATCGTTTTGAAAGATTTTTTTCTTTTGTTACAAATTCCACTCCTTTCTTCGGGAGAAAATATCCTCCAGGAGCATTATTCATAAGAAAGTCCTTCATTTTTTTCCTTAACGGAATTGGATTTGGAAAACTAAATTCTTTTACCAGTTCCAAATCCCCGCGAAATCCTACAACAAATAATCGTTCTCTATTCTGCGGAATACCATAATTCTTTGAATTCAAAATTGACCATGTAAATTTATAGCCCAATTCTGAAAAAACCTGTTGCATTTTCTCCCATGTTTTTCCTCCATCATGTGTGGTAACAGCTTTTACATTTTCATAAATAAAAATCTTCGGTTTTATTTCATCAATCAGTCTGGCATACTCATAAAAAAGTGTCCCTCTTGTATCATCCAAGCCACGCTGTTTACCTACCAAAGAGAATGATTGACAAGGACTTCCACCAACAAAGAGATCCACCTGACCAGCATATTGCTTGCCATCCAGGAAGGCAACGTTCCAATGGAACTGCTCATCTTTAATATTATAATTTTCCATATATGATGCTTTTACCTTATTTCTCTTTTCCATTCCTTCATAAAGAGAATCTACATATTTCTTTCGGGCAGTCCAGTCATCACCCATGGCTACAAGCTTCTTTTGGACATCCATATAATTAATTTTCTCGTGCAGCTGACTTGCTCTCTGCGATAAATCCTGTACCTTACGAATTATCTTCTTTCCATCTAGGGCTTCTAATTTTTCGTAAGCTGAATATACCAACTCTGAAATGCTTCTCCAATCAATATCATCGCCACTCTCAAATTCAATATCTTTTCCAAGATCCTCAAGTGAATTATCTTTTTTATAGTCATTAGAAACCTCAAGTATAACCTGCAATTCTCTAAGTTTTGCCTGCTGCTCAGATCCATGTCCAAGTTCAGCTAAAAACTTTTTATATTCTTTTACTCTTGAAGCTTTTACTCCCTTCATGGAAATAACATTTTTTAAAATTTTTTCTATCAACTTCGAATCTTGTTTTGGAAACGAATCAATCTTACTTAAAACAATTTCATATTCATTTAGTGCTTCTGCTAACATGCCATCCAACTGATTTTTATACAAATCCTCGACTTCATCATTAAATTGTATCTTTTTAATAATCTTCGATAAAGCTTTTAACTCATTTCCTATTTCATCTATATTCATGTCTATTTTCTTCGTAAGAATTGATACATCACCATTATCACAAGCAAAAATTATCTCATTTTTTATCTGCATTCTCTGTAATGCATGTTCTATTGCACCTATACCACTAAAAACTGTCGCTAATCTAATCATTATGTTAGTTCTCTCCTTCTGTATTTGAATTACTCTCAACCATCTCCATAATGTCACAAACATCACATTCAAGTGCATTACATATCTTTTGCAGAATTTCTGTATTTACATTTTCATTCTTGGACAATTTAGCTATAGACGTTGGACTAATTTGAGCTTTTTGTGCCAAATCCTTTTTTAACATATCTTTATCAATTAACAGTTTCCAAAGTTTTTTGTAACTTATCTTCTGCATTTTCTGCCTCCATTTGTATTATCTTTTAATTTTTCTTATATTAAATTTTATTATACCATGCAAACGCATGTTTGTATATATTCATTTGAATATATTTTCGCGTTCCTGTTAGTCAAATCCGCAATTGCTTCTTTCATTTTCGTAAAATTGTTTTTGCGGCAATCCCTACAAAATACCACCTATATTATTTTATGTATAGCAGAAGAATCATTTTCCTCTGCCAATATTCCACATCTTATCTTCTGCCTTTTCTTTATCAGTATCTCTGCCAACACTCTCATCATAAATTCTCTGGAACTCCTCATAAAGTTCATCTCCATTCAGTTTTATCCCCAACCTTTTCATCACATCCGAGAACAATCTTATACTTCCACTTACATCAACAATATCAAATCCGAATATATCAGCCTTAACAGAATCACTGACATTCTCATAACCACCAAGCTCTGATATTCTCCTAACAATCCAGCCAGCTTTGTCCACAGACACTTTTTCTTCAGATTCAATAAATTCACTTTTACCTGTTACATCAGTAATATCTTCATCCATTCTTGCCGTATTTACATCAGACACATTACGAATATCTGGCATTACAGACGTATCATTCTGATTATTGTTAGGATTCATCACCTCAACATTTGCATCAGGCTCATCAACTACTGCCGCTACTTTCTCAACCACAGCCTCATCTTCCATCCCCGGTATCTCAACATCCCTGTCAGCAACAATCTCCTCTTTCCCCGACACCGCATAATAAGCCGTATACAAATCTTCTTTCACAATGCCATCAGCAAGCTTTATCTGCCTCTTAATTTCCCTTTTCTCCTGCTTCAGTTCGTCCAGTTCTTCCTGCACTTCCACATGCCATATCTGATATTCCCGGTACTGCTCTTCATTCTTTATACTGCGTTTCCGACCAGAGCTTTCTCTGTATATCTCTTTCTGTCTGTCCTCAATCTGCTTGATCTTTTCTTCCTGCTCACTTATGAAATCCACAAGATCCACAACACTTTTGATGTCATTATTTACAAGTAGCAGATATTCGTCCTGTAACTGATGAAACCTCTTCAAATCCTCTGCATACTTTGCTCCACCAACTACAAAACGCTTCTGTTCTACAATCCTTAGCCTGTATAGCTTTGCATAAAATTTCTTCTGATATGGTGACAGCTTCGCTCTATGCAATCCCCTGATATCCGACGAATAAAAGTAAGGCTTTGCCATCCAGGGCATATCCACATGATGCCTTAACATATCTTCTGAAAACATCTCGTCCAGCTTTGCCAGTTTATGATAATACCGAAATCCCGGTGCCTGCACCTCCATCCATGCATCTATCTTGAATACATATCCAAGTCTTTTCATCAGATATTTAAAATGCTCCACATTCCCTGCTGCATACGCACACATTTTTGCATCCCTAAGAATTATCTCTTTCATTGACATTTCTCTTTCCCACTTGTCCCTGCTGATATTTTTCGGATTCCTGCTGTACTCTGCTGGCATGATGGAAAGTCCCAGCTCATCACAGTATTTATTTGTAATAGGCTGGAGATGATTCTTCCAGTTGCTTTTCGGTGAATTGTATTTCTTGCCGGTTGTCACGCTGACACTGTTCCAGATTAGATGTCCATGCATATGCTCTCTGTCAGTATGGACTGCATATACCGCCTCATAATCATCACCAAGCACATCCTTCGCAAAGTGCTCCAGCACATACATTGCCTGTTCTGCTGTTACTTTTTCCTCCGGTGAAAACGATATGATCACATGATACCCCTGCCTTTTACCGGTCTTATGAAATATATTCTTTGTCTCCTCCATCTGCTCAAATGCTGTATCCGGCAGGCAGTTGATACTGCCCACCAGTACGCATTTTTCTGTCTTATCCGGATTCTGGATATATTCTAAAGCATTCTTCAGGTGTGTTACCGGATTTCTGCTCTCTGACTCCTGTATGTTTAAGATCTTTGTAATCGCCATACTTCCAACACCTCCCCGAATGTTTTCTTAACGTCATCCAGACTGTTCTGCAGCTTGTCAATATCGCTGTAATATAACCTTCCCTGTGAATTGCCAAGCTTCACTGCCTGATTAATATTATTCGCAATACCGGCAATAACACGGATTACTCTTGCTCTGTCCTCTGGATAACTTGTATCAATGTTACCGCCTGTCCGGATCAATTCTCTTATATAGGCACTTGCTGTCATTCCCGTCTGCTTAAGTGCTGCTTTCAGAATATCCATATCTTTCTCTGACAGCTTTACCGATATCTTATAATCTTTCCTATCAGACTTGTATCTTCTCTTTCCATCTGCCATGCGTTTCTCCCCTTTCGTAATTTCTCAATGCTATATCAAACCAATCTCTTTTTATCTGTACCATTGCTTTTTCAACCTTTCTTAAAAT
>OHXI01000541.1_pt1 | contig 14190 bp, 11 predicted proteins | sample 1579941 | NCBI WGS metagenome assembly OHXI01 (sample SAMEA3882553, study PRJEB24775) | human gut metagenome | biome: human-associated habitat; feature: intestine environment; material: feces | place: Netherlands | collected 2009/2010
GCAAAAATGTGCAGCACGAAAAAACCGTGCTGCACATTTTTTAACCAAGGAGGCCCCTATGTCAAATACCCCCGGCGCGTTGATCGCCATGAGCGGCGGCGTGGACAGCACCGTCGCCGCCTACCTGATGAAGCAGGCGGGCTGCCGCTGCATGGGCGCGACCATGCGCCTGTACCAGAATGAGGATCTGGGCCAGAGCGGGTTCCACACCTGCTGCTCGGCGAAGGACGTCGAGGACGCCGCTGAGGTCGCGTTCCAGCTCGACATCCCGTTTGAGGTCGTGAACTACACCGAAGAATTCCGTGAAAAGGTCATTGCCAAGTTCATCGAGACCTACGAGGCGGGCGGCACGCCGAACCCCTGTATCGACTGCAACCGCACGATGAAATTTGACAAAATGCTGGACTTTGCCCGGGAGCACGGCCTGGACTATGTGGTCACAGGCCACTACGCCCGCATCGAGCAGGACCCCGCTACGGGCCGCTGGCTGCTGAAAAAAGCACTGTACACCGATAAAGACCAGAGCTATGTGCTCTACAACCTCACGCAGGCGCAGCTGGCTCACGTCCGTCTGCCGCTGGGCGGGCTGCACAAGAGCGAGGTGCGCGCCATCGCCGAGGAGCAGGGATTCGTCAACGCCCGCAAGCATGACAGTCAGGACATCTGCTTCGTGCCCGATGGCGACTACGCCCGCTTTATGGAGGACTTCACCGGCAAGGGGCTGGGCCTTGCCATGGGCGCGCCGGTCTACGTCTGCGCCAAGGATATGCAGACCAACACCGTCACCGTCGGCCCGGAGGCGGAGCTGTTCGATACCATCGTCTACGCCGACGAGGTGAACTGGATCGCCATCCCGGAGCTGACCGGGCCGCTGCGGGTGACGGCCCGCACCCGCTACCATCAGGTCGAGCAGCCCGCCACCGTCTACCCGGCAGGGCCGGACGGCTTCCGGCTGGAATTTGACCAGCCCCAGCGCGCCCCCACCCCCGGGCAGGCCGTCGTGCTGTATCAGGGGGATACCGTCCTTGGCGGAGGGACGATCATGAGAGTGGAAAAGTAAGGAGAAACAATATGCAAGACCAGTATTCCCGCACCCAGATGCTGCTGGGCGCGGAGGCAATGACCAAGCTGCACAACTCCCGTGTGGCCGTGTTCGGCGTGGGCGGCGTGGGCGGCTATACCGTGGAGGCGCTGGCCCGCAGCGGCGTGGGTGCCCTCGACCTCATCGACGACGACAAGGTTTGTCTGACCAACCTGAACCGCCAGATCATCGCCACCCGCAAGACCGTGGGCAAATATAAGGTGGATGTGGCGGAAGAGCGGGTCCACGACATCGACCCCGACATCAAGGTCACGACCTACAAGACCTTCTTCGGCCCCGAGACGCAGGACAGCTTCGACTTTACCCAGTTCGACTACGTTGTGGACGCCATCGACACCGTCACCGGCAAGCTCGCGCTGGTCATGAAGTGCAAGGAGGCCGGTGTGCCCATCATCTGCTCCATGGGTGCAGGCAACAAGATGGACCCCACCCGCTTCGAGGTCACGGACATCTACAAGACCTCCGTCTGTCCGCTGGCCAAGGTCATGCGCACCGAGTGCCGCAAGCGGCGCATCAAGCACCTGAAGGTCGTCTACTCCAAAGAGCCTGCCATGACCCCCATCGAGGACGATTCCATCAGCTGCAAGCAACACTGCATCTGCCCTCCGGGCACCCAGCGCAAGTGTACCATCCGCCGCTCCGTCCCCGGCTCCAACGCCTTTGTGCCGTCGGTCGCGGGCCTCATCATCGGCGGTGAGGTCGTGAAGGACCTCGTGGGTTTCGTCCCCCTGAAGGGCTGATATTTGATAAAATAACAAAACGGCAGGTGCGTCGCACCTGCCGTTTTCTTTGTTATGGGATGATCTTTACTGCTCAGGAGCAGCGAATGCGATGGGGGTAGCGCCTGCGGCTGCGTCCACGCTCTTCAGGGAGATGGGCGTGGTCTCGTAGTGCAGGGTCTCGAAGCTCTGGGTGCTGCCGTCCTCATTTTGTTGAAAAAATCAAGAGATTTATGCGCAGAATGTACAACAAGGTGATAACTGTTACCAAAATGAAATAAAACTTTCACACCGTCAGCTGCGGTTCAGCCTCCGCTGCGCCAGTCCGAAGCCGACGGCGCTGGCGGCGAAGGTGGCGTAATAGCTGGCCAGCCGGTAGAACATCAGCAGGCTCATGGAGGCAGCATCGGGGAGGAAGCTGCCGTACACCAGCAGAAAGGCCGTCTCCACCGACCCCATGCCCGCCACGTTGGGCAGAGCGTTGGAGACGAAGAGGGTCAGCGCGGCGAGGAGCTGCACCTGCCAGAAGCGCAGCCCGGCGTCCAGCCCCATGAAGCGCAGCCCCATCCACGGCAGGCAGAAGAGCAGAAAGAGTTTGAGCAGATGGACGCCCAGAATGGCGGCGCAGCGGGCTTTGTCCGCCAGCAGATGGCGGCTCTCGGTGCTCAGGGTGTCCAGCTGCCGGAGCCAGTCGGCCCGGCGCTCGGCCCAGCGGCCTGTGTCGGGCAGGAAATGCAGCAGCCACCGGGCCAGACGCTGCACCACCGGCAGGGCGCAGAGGGCGATCAGCCCCACGATGACCCCTGCCACCACGGCGTAGGCTGCGGGCAGGTACCGCAGCACGCCGTCCGAGTGGGCCGCCAGCCAAGGGCGGCCTGCCAGAAGCAGCAGGGTGGTGTAAAGCAGAACGGCCGTTTTGTGAAAGACATATTGCAGGGTCATGAGGCCTACGCCCGGGCCGACGTCCAGCCCCCGGCGGTGGAGATACCACGTCTGAAAGGGGACAGACCCCGCGCCGAGGCCCACCACATTGCCGAAGGTGCCCATCCATGCGTTGTCGATGCCGTGGCGCAGAGAGAACCGGGGCAGGCGGCTGCGGACGATGAGCCAGCTGACGACGCCCTCCAGCAGCGGATAGCTCAGGCCCACGGCCAGCGCCAGAAACCCCTGCCAGAAGGTGAGCTGGCCCAGTGCAGCGGAGATCTCGGCCCAGTGCTCCCGGAAAATGAACACCACGATGCCGGTCAGCAGGGCCAGAACGCCCAGCGAGAGCAGGGTCTTCCGGCGGGAAGGGGCGGGGGAGGCGGACGAACTCATGGGGGAAACTCCTTTCAACAAAAACGGACTGGGATAAACTCTGGGAAGAGTATACCACAGTCCGGAGGTGCATTTGTGAAAAGATGCCAAATTTTTTGCCTCAATTTTGGCAGAGTGATAAAGTGGATTCGCCGGTAAGCTCCCGGACCGCCTGCTTCAGGCCGTCGGCAAAGGCCTGCTTCGAGTAGTGGCGTTCATACAGGTCGCGGCAGGCCTGCCGCATGGCGGCCAGTTTTTCCGGGTGGTCAATGGCCCATGCCAGACGCTCCGCCAGCTTTTCGGGGTCGTCGTCCTCGTAGACGAAGCCGTCCACCCCCTCGGTGATGAGTCCGGCGGTGCCGGTGTGCTCCGACACGATGGCGGGCTTGCCGAAGATGAGGCCCTCGGTGACGAAGGTGGGCATGGGGTCGTCGCGGGAGGCGCAGACGAGGCAGGTGCACTGAGCCATCAGGCTCTTGATCTCGTCCCGGGTCAGCCGCTTGACGTAGAAGACGTTGTCGGGGAAGTCCGCCGTCAGGCTGCGCACGGCGTCCATCATCTCCGGCTCGGCGGCCTTGCCCACAAAGAGGAAGGAGGCTTTTTTCATCGTCTCCGGCGGCAGCAGCCGGATGGCCTTGCAGAAGATGTCCTGCCCCTTCCGGTTCTCGAATGAGCCGACGGTGGCGAAAAGGGGACGCCCGCCCGCATAGCTCAGGTCATAGTGGGCGAATTTCTCGGAGGCATAGTCCGGCAGGCCGTAGATGAGAGGCCGGATGTTGAACTCCGGCCGCACCGAGTGCATGGCGTTGGCGGCGTGGCTGCCGACGGAATAGACCCGGATGTTCTCTCCCAGCTCTTTGGGGATCTGGTGGGCGATATGGGGGTAGCCCGCGAAGGCGTCGTGGAGCCACCAGAGCACCGGCACCCGTGCCCCGCTCAAGGCACGGACAGCCCGGGCCTCGACGACAGTGTTGGCGAGGACGAAGTCGGCGCAGAGGGCCAGCCCCCACAGCAGGGGAGATTGGACGCAGCCGCGCCGGGTGATGACGACAGCCCCGGCTTCGAGGAAGAGCGGCATCGAGCCGCTGTCCTCCGGGCCGAGGACGACCACCTCGTAGCCCATGCTGCGCAGCACCGGCACAGCGCTGACCAGCACGATGGGTGCGCCGGTCATGTCCAGCAGGTGGCTCATGATGAACACCCGCTTCCCCTTCATCGACCAGACATCCTCGGCACAGATGTCCCGCTCGTAGTGGGCCAGCGCCAGCGGGAGACAGATGTGGTTCCGGTTGAGCTTTGCCGCCAGCGTCAGCAGCTCGGCGGGGTTCCCGGGGTCACGGGCCTCGGCCAGACAGCGCAGCAGCAGCTCCCGGGAGACGAGGGCGCAGCCCGGGCAGGCCGCAAAGCTGGGGCTGTGATAGAGGGCAGTGGCACCTGCATAGCCGAAGACGGCGTCACTGGTGACGTAGTCTGCGCCGCTGCGCAGCGCATCCGCAAAGCAGGACAGGGCCGTGGGCATCAGGCTCAGGTCTTCTTTCGCCAGCAGCACGCCGCGGGCACTGCCCAGACTCCCGCTGGAAAGGTCCTCCGCCAGCAGGAACTTGCGGTGGAGCTGGTCGCGCAGGGAGGCTTCCAGCGAGGCCCTCCGCCCCGGTGCGTAGACGGCGAGAAAGACGTCCTGTGTATCAAGATATTCCTGCTTGGCGAGCTGTGCCCGCTGCAGGGTGGTATAACGGCTGTACATCCCGGTCCTCCTCTCAGCTGCCACGATGGAACAGGCTCACCAGACGGCGGAGGGGCAGTGTGAGCTTCCAGCTGCTGGACGAAAGGACATTTTCCAGCGAGTTTTCGTAGGCCCGGCTCCGGGCGGTCAGCTCGGCGTTGGCCTGATGCAGCTCGGAGATGTTCTTCTGCAAGGCGTCGATGGTCTGCTTCTGGTCGGAAGAGGTCTTTTCCAGCTGGTCCAGATGCTTCTGCTCACAGACGCGGGTCTTCTGGAAATACTGCACGCCCTCCAGCACTGCGGCGAAGAGCGGGTCGCCTGCCAGCGCCTCCAGCGGGAAATAGCCGTAGCTCACGCCCAGCTTCATCCCGGCGGGGAAGCGGTTCATCCCTTCCAGCATGAGGTTGGGGTCGTCGTTCAGGAAAAGGATGCCGTCGCCGTGGAGCGGTACACCGTTCACCGGGCGGCAGAGGATGCGGTCATCCGAAAAGACGAAATTGGTGATGCAGCAGGGCAGCTCGCCCGGGTCGAAGCGGAGATTGACGGCGGCCTCGGGCAGCTCGAAGGTGGCCGTCACCATCCCGTTCATCTCGTCGTATTCGTAGTCCGGGGCTTTGACGGTGTCCCTCTGGGAAAAGCCGAAGCCGGCATCGAAGTAGAGCAGCGGCTGCACCAGCGCAGGTGAGTCGGCCTGCATCTCTTTCTGGGGGTGGGTGGCATAGAAGGTCTGCAGCTGCTTTTCCAGCTCAAGGCAGCGCTGGGCCAGCCGCGAGGTACCCTCATCCGCAAGCCTGAGCTGCTGTTCCAGATCCGCAATGCGGCTGCGCAGAGCCGCTTCAGGAGTATCGTTCATCATTACCGGGGCCTCCTCAAATTTATCGCAAGGCGTACAACCCTCGCTGCAAGCCCATGCATCGAACTAATATAGTCTGCCCTGAAAAAGGGCCGGATACCAAAGCGCTGTATCGTTAGTGTTTTGCCGCATAATGACGGCTCTTGTCCCGCCGCCGGGGCTTGTCCGCAGTCTTGCCGCCCCGGAGCTTCCGGCCCAGCTCTTTCCGCCGCATCAGAAGCTCGGTGATGGCGAAGATGGACGCCAGCGAGAACACGAACTGCAAAAGCATCCCCTGCACCGGACAGTCAGCGTATTTCGCCGCCATCAGATACCACGGGATAGCCGTCAGCTCCACGGTGTGGATGCAGAAGATGAAGAGCGAGCGCCGCCCCACCCACTCGATGGCGTGGGAGATGGGGCCGTCCACCCGGCGCTGCAATTTCAGGAAGAGCCGGATGATGCCGTAGCCCACTGCGCCGTCCAGAAAGATGCTCACAGGCCCCATCGTCCACTCGCCCAGCGAGACGCAGTCGGTGCTCTGGGTCAGCAGGACGCCTGCCACGACGCCCAGCGCCGCCGCGATCAGCCCGGCTCTGGCCCGGCCGGAAAGGGGCGTCTCAAACAGGCGGCGCTTCTTGGCCAGATAGCCGATGTAGAGGTAGGGCAGCGATACCATGCCCTGCGCGATGCAGAAGGGGGCCTCCCACACCAGCGTGATGCCCCAGCCCAGCAGGGTGACGCCGATGACGGCCGGGGTTATGTACCGCTCGGGGAAGATGTCGAGAAGGACATCGAGAAGGATCCACGCCAGCATCAGGGCCACCAGATACCACATCGGCCCACAGGAGAAGAACTCCTGCCCGAAGTAAGAGGCCGTGTGAGGCAGCCCCAGCAGGAAGCCGCCCAGCACCTTGCCCGACTGGGTGATGGCGTTGGGCCACGAGCCGAAGGCTGCGTGGTGGATGAGGCAGTGGAGCACGGTGGTGGCCGCTGCCGTATAAAGGTAAGGCTTGAGCAGGGTCTTGACCTGCTGCTCGATGCATTTGTGGATGGAGCGCTTGCGGAAGCCGTAGCCGCTGGCGATGAAGAAGGCGGCCATCAGCGCTTCGCGGTAAGCGAAGAGTGCAAAGGCGAAGGGGGTGACGTCGTCGGTGCCGAGGGGGTAAAGCTCTGCCGTGTGGGCAAAGACGATGGCCAGCATTCCGATGCCTTTCAGCAGGTCGAACATGCCAAGGCTGCTTACGGTGCGGGGCTTGGTGCCTTCCATAAAGGGGGTCCTCCTTGTAGTGCGCCGCCTGTCCCGGAGGCCCTGAAAGGCCGTGTTTTGGGCGCGATAGATAAAAATATGAAGCCCGATGGGGAGCTTTTTTGCCAAATGATATAAACAGTATAATGCTTTTTGGGTCTTCTGTCAATTTGCAGGGGACGAAGCTTCCGGGCAAAGTTTCGTCCTGACGAAAAAAGTGTATCACAGCTTTTGTCCCGTCGCAACAAAAGGAAGGATTTACATCCGGTTGCACAAGTTGAGCGCAAGTTTAAATTGCATATTTGTGCAATGAAATCTTGCGTTTGCGGCGCATATGCGGTATACTGTTGCCGAGAGGAATCGAACCAGAATTTTCCTCTGTCTGCCAGAAATGCGGAGAGTCTGGAACGAAACGGTGCTGTTTATCGCAAGGCAAAAAATTCGTGCAACATGAAAACAGCATATTTGCGATATGCAATTCAACGCTGTTGCTGTTGCATTGAAAAGTTGAATTGCTATATTTTTCTTTCTTGTGAACAAAAAGGAGTAAGACCAATGGCTGAAGAGATCAAAGTCCCCGCAGGCGTATATGATATGGTGACCCGCTGCATGGAGCAGGAATTCCCCGACAATGTGGCTATCCGCTATGTGGCCGCCGACGGCAAGACCGTCGTGGAAAAGAAGTACCGCGAGTACGCGCAGGACATCCGCCGGATGACTGCCTACCTCAAGGCAGAAGTGCCCGGCATCAAGGGCCAGCGTGTTGTGCTGCTGAGCCGGAACAGCTACGAGTACTGTGTGGCATCCTTCGGAATCATCCTTGCAGGGGGCGTCCTCGTGACCCTCAACCAGAAAAAGATGTGGGAGGAGCTGGAATATGAGCTGGGTCTTGTGGAACCGGCCCTCATCCTGAACGACGGCATCGACTACGGCTGCCGTGCCGAGCTGGAAGCCGCCTACGGCCCGAAGCTCCGTCCGATGGACTGCTATCGGAACACCGCCCCCGGTGAGCTGACCAACTGCATCGGCCACGATGACCTGATGATGCTGATGTTCACCTCCGGCACCACCGGCCGCAGCAAGGGCGTCATGCTCTCGGAGCGGAATATGTGCGCCAGCCTCTGCACCTACGGTGCCCGGGCCGAGAACTGGATCACGTCCCGTCTACCGGAGGGCCAGAAGCTGCCGCTGAGCCACATGACCCTGCTGCCCCTCTTCCACATGGCCTGCTTCGTCTGCGTCATGTCCTACCCGCCCGCCGGCTGGGCACTGAACCTCTGCAGCGACATCCGCGACTTCTACCGCGACCTCGGCCTGATGCACAGCGACATCATGGCCTCGGCCCCCATGCTGGTGGAGACGGTTTACAACGACTTCAAGCGGGGCCGCGTCAGCCGCCTCAACGGCCTGTGGGACCTGTGCTGCTCCTCTGCGGCCCTCGACCCCAAGATGCTGCTGGAGCTGGCCCAGAACGGCTTCGTCATCAACCAGTGCTACGGCATGACCGAGACCTTCGGCGACGGCATCCTGAACTTCACCCAGACGGCCGACCACATGAGCGCCGTGGGCAAGCCCGACGACCACGTTCAGTATAAGCTGGACGAGACCGGCGAGATCTGCATCAAGGGCGACTGCGTGATGCTGGGCTACTACAAGGACCCCGAGGCCACGGCAGAGGTCATCGACGCTGACGGCTGGTTCCGCACCGGCGACCTTGCCCGGGTGGACGAGGAGGGCTACTACTACATCACCGGCCGCAAGAAGAACCTCATCATCCTCGCCAGCGGCGAGAACGTCAGCCCCGAAGAGATGGAAAAGAAGCTGGCCATCTGCCCGGCCGTCACCGAGTGCATCGTGAAGGAGAAGGGCCAGAAAATTTGTGCCGTCGTCTACTGCCCTGAGGACAAGCAGGAAGAGGTCCGGGCCTTCGTCACCGAGGTGAACCGCAGCTTGCCGCTGTATAAGCGCATCAGTGCTGTGGAGTTCACCGCTGAGCCCCTGCCCCGCAACGCTCTGGGGAAGCTGCTGCGCAAATAAACAATAAAACAGCGAAAAAGGACACGCCGCGTAGTTGCATTTCTTTGCCGAAACAGGTATTATTACGTTGAGGCAGAAAATGTCAGCTGCCGGCGTTTCGCTGCAATAAAGAAAAACAGCAAGGAGCGACAGAAATGATAAATACTGTATATGAGCTCATCACGGACGTCATGGCGAAGCAGTACCCCGACCGGGTGGCTTTCCGCTATGTGGCCGCCGATGGCAAGACTGTGGTGGAAAAGACCTACGCCCAGTATGTGCAGGACATCCGCAGGGCCGTTACTTATTTTAAGGAGAATATCCCCGACATCAAGGGCAAGCGTGTCGGCATCATGAGCCGCAACTGCTATGAGTACGGTGTCAACAGCTTCGGCGCGATCCTCGCCGGGGCCGTCGTCGTGACCATCAACCAGAAAAAGACCTGGCCCGAGCTGGAATATGAGCTGGGCCTTGTCGAGCCTTCCCTCATCGTCAACGACGGCATCGACTATGGCTGCCGCCCCGACATCGAGGCCGCCTACGGCGATAAACTCCGCCCGATGGACGCCTTCAAGGACAGCGCGCCTGCAGAGCTTGTTGACTGCGTGGGCCATGATGATTTGATGGTGCTGATGTTCACTTCCGGCACCACCGGCCGCAGCAAGGCCGTCATGCTCTCGGAGCGCAACTTTTTTACCACTGTGGAGTGCCAGGTCAAATTCGGCGACGCCATGCTGGACTATAAGCACGAGCATATGCCCGAGGACAAAAACGACGTCCTGAGCAACTTCGCCATCCTGCCCCTGTTCCATCTGGGTACGTTCATCTGCCTCTTCGTTTGGGCCTGCAAGGGCTGGGCGCTGAACCTCTCCGCCGACATCCGCGACTTCTACCGCGACCTCGGCCTGATGCACAGCGATGCCATCGCTGTGGCTCCCATGCTGATGGAGGCCATCTACAAAGACGTCAAGCGGGGCCGCCGCGCCCGCCTGAACGGCATCTGGAACCCCTGCGGCTCCTCTGCCATGTTTGACGGCGCCATGCTGGCCGAGCTGGCACAGCAGGGCATGATGATCACTCAGGTGTACGGCATGACCGAGACCTGCGGCGACGGCATCATCAACTACGAGCAGGACGAAAAGCACATCCGCGCCGTGGGCAAGCCCGACGACCACGCCGAGTACAAGCTGGACGAGACGGGCGAAATTTGCATCCGCGGCGGCTGCGTCATGCTGGGTTATTACAAGGACCCCGAGGCCACCGCAGAAGTTCTCGACGCCGACGGCTGGTTCCACACCGGAGACCTGGCCCGTGTGGATGAGGACGGCTTCTATTACATCACCGGACGCAAGAAGAATATCATCATCCTCGACAACGGTGAGAACGTCAGCCCCGAAGAACTGGAAAATCTGCTGTCCAAGTGCGAGGCCGTCAAGGAATGCATCGTCAGGGAGAAGGGCAAGAAGATCTGTGCCGTCATCTACTGCGGCGGGGCCGACCAGCAGACCGTCCGCGACTTCATCACCGAGACCAACCGCACCCTGCCGCTCTACAAGCGGATGAGCGCCGTGGAGTTCAGCACTGAGCCTCTGCCCCGCACCGGCACCGGCAAGCTGCTGCGCAAGTAAGAATAAACCGGGCAGGCTGCGGAATACTGGAAAAGAGCCGCAGCCGCCTTTAATGGAACTACGAAAGGAAGATTCAAACTATGGAAAGAACCGAGATCGTGTCCCAGATCCTTGCAATTCTGGAAGATGTTGCAGAAATTTCCCCCGATGATGTGAACGAGAACAGCGTCCTGATGGACGATCTGGACCTGTCTTCGATGGAGATCCTGACCGTCGTGGCTGACCTTGAAGAGACCTTCGGCCTGCGCATCCCCGAAAAGGAGCTGCGCAACTTCGTCACCGTCAGCGATCTAGCCGACTATCTGGCTGCGCACGCGGGGGAATAAGGGATGGATGCCGAACAGCGCTCCGTTTTTCAGGGCATCGTCTACTATTACCGCGAAAACATGGTCAACTGCCGCTATCAGGTCACGCTGAAAGACGCCGTGGACGGTGCGCTTTTGCAGCAGGCTCTGGATGCGGCCCGGGCAAAGGCACCCTACTATTTCCAGAAGCCGGTGTGGGAGAAAAAGCTGCTCCACCTCGAACCGTCGGACGCCCCCTGCCCGGTGCGGCAGGGCAGTGCAAAGCCCGAATTTCCGGACGAGAACGGCTTTACTGTTGCCCTGAGCTATGAGGGAAAAGTCGTCTACTTTGACTGGTTCCACTTCATGGCCGATGGCCGGGGCATAGCGCCCTTTATGACGATGGTGCTGCAGTTTTACTGCAATCTGCGGTACGGCACGGCCTTTGAGGGCCGTGCCCTCGTGACCGACCCGCCCTACGACATCGAGGACATCTTGGCCAAGTACCCCGAGAGTCAGGTGGCCAACGATATGCAGCGCCCCGTGGTGCAGACCTTTGAGGAGACGCCCACCTGCTGCCGCGTCCGGCTGGAAAAGGCGGGGCTTGTGGACGCCGCCCTCCGCTGCGGCGTCAAGCCCTTCAGCACCCTTACGGCTTTGCTCTGTAAGGCGGTGCGGACGTATCTGGACAAGGACGAGGTGCTCTACAGCTACTCGACAGACGCCCGGGACGCGCTGGGTGCGCCGAACGCCCTCTACAACTGCGTGGCATCCTTCCAGCGCAAGCTGCCGCTGACGGCAGATGCCCCGCTGGCCGAAGTGGCCGTGGGCGTGGACGCTGACCTGAAAGAGAACCTTTCCGCTGAGCGAAAACTGTTCCGTATCGCGGAGCAGATGGGCTGGGTCTACCGGGTCTACCAGCAGAAGGCCAGCCTCAGCATCAAGAAGCGCATCTTCCAGATGGGCGAATACATCAGCGGCTTTCCGGCCGACTTCTGGGTGAGCTATCTGGGCGACCCCTTCAGGCCGTCCAGCCCGGAGCTGACCCGGTACATCGAAGATTTCCAGACGTGGGTGCCCGCGGACGGCGCATCCATCGGTCTGGAAGCCACCAGCCTGCACGGGGTCATCACCCTCTGCATCAAGAACAAGGTGCCCCGCCCCGGCTTTGCCGAGGCCCTGCGCGCCGCTTTCGAGGCCGAAGGCATCCGGGTGCTGGAGGCCGTGGAGCTGGGGGAAGACCTTACATAAGAAACAACCTCTCCGTCACGCCGTAGGCGTGACGGAGAGGTTTTCTTTATCCTAAACGTAATTTTTACACTGATTTTTCATACGTCGTACTTTTCCCAAAAAATCGCCTGAAAAGACGATTTTTCCCTTGCATCTAACAGTGTGTCGTGGTAAGATAGACCGAATGCGACCGAAGCACACTGGGAAACGGAAAAAAGTGAGGAAAATCGTATGAAAAAAAATAAAAACAGCGGCTCGCTCCTAGCGAAAAGGATGGCAGTATCTCTGGTCTGCGGCCTTGCGGCAGGCTTTGCCTTTATGATGCTGCGTGAGAAGCTCGTTGCTTCCGGCAACAGCGGCATCTGGCAGACCATCAACGACCTGCTCTTTCAGGACATCACCGCCGAGGGCGCAGAACGTGCACTGGGCCTGTTCTACATCATTGGCCAGCTCTTCATCAAGGCACTGCAGCTGGTCATCATCCCGATGGTGTTCACCTCCATCGCGCTGGCCATCGGCAGCATCGCCGACACCCGCACCATGGGCCGCATCTCGGCCAAGACCCTCTTCTGGTTCCTGCTGTGCTCCTTTATGGCGCTGGCACTGGCCGGATGCGTGGGCTACGCTACCTATTCCATGGGCCTCTTCAACGCTCACATCGAGGGCCTGACGGAAGCCGCCGGCTCCACCGGTTCCAACCCCCTGAATGTAGTGCTGAATGTCATCCCCTCCAACATCGTCACGGCGTTCGGCAGCAACAACGCGGTGCTCTCCTCCGTCTTCCTCGCCGTGGCCGTGGGCCTGAGCATGAATGTGCTGGGTGAGAGCCGCACGGCCACCCTCCGCCGCCTGCTGGGCGAGGTGAACGATGTGGTGGTGGTCTTCCTCAACTTCGTGGTCACAACTTTCGCCCCCTTCGCGGTCTTCGTGCTGCTGACCCGCACCTTCGCCATCTACGGCATCGACTACCTCAAGCCTGCGCTGGTGTACGTGGTGGTCACGGTGGCTCTGCTCTTGGTCTTCCTGCTGGTGGCCTACCCTTTGGTGGTGGCGCTGGGCGCGAAGCAAAACCCCATCACCTTCATCAAGAAGATCGCTAATGTGGCCGTCTTCGGCTTCTCTACCTCCTCCAGCGCGGCGACCCTGCCCCTGAACATCAAGGTCTGCACCGAGGACTTCGGCGTCGATGAGTCCATCGCCTCCTTCGTCCTGCCGCTGGGCATGACCATCAACATGGACGGCACGGCCATCATGCAGGTGGTCGCCACCGTCTTTATCGCGGGCTGCGCCGGATACACCGTCACGCCCGCCCATCTGGTCGTGGTGGCCCTGCTGGCTCTGCTGGCCTCGGTGGGCACCCCTGCCGCCCCCGGCGCAGGTGCCGTCATCCTCTTCACCATCCTGTCCGGCGCGGGCTTCGTCAACGACAGCGCCCTGCTGGCCTACTCCCTCATCCTTGCCATCAACCGCCCCATCGAGATGCTCGTCACCTCCCTGAACGTGGTGGGCGACGCAGTCGCCAGCATCTGTGTGGCCAAGAGCGAGGGCCTGCTGAACGAGGAAAAGTTCAACGCATAATTGACCTGTGATATACAAAAGCGCCTCTCCGGTAAAACGGAGGGGCGCTTTTTGCTCCGGACAGTCCTCTTTTTTACACGAAGCCCCCAGCCGACGCCGGGGTTTTACACCGATTTTGCGCCGGCATGGTTTCGGGCCGGGGGCGTGGGCGGTAAAATAAGGCCGTTCCCAAGGATCAAAAAAGAGAGAGCGAGCCTGTGAGGCTCATGGAAAGAGAGGACTTTCAGGTATGAAAGAGAATAAAATGTCCCGCCGCAGCTTTTTGAAGGCTGGTGCTTTTGCGTCTGCCGCCGGTATGCTGGCTGCTGCTCCCACAGCCGCCCATGCCGCTGCACCCAACGTGGACAAGGCAGCAGAGGAGGAGAACGGCCTGCTGGGCATCTTCGGCGGCAAGCCCAAGTATGTCTTCCTCTTCATCGGCGACGGCATGGGCACGGCCCAGATCCAGTCTGCCCGCTTCTACAAGGGCACGGTGGAGAACAACGGCGCCGTCACTGAAGGCGAGCTGAGCTTCACCCAGTTCCCCGAGGTGG
>OHXI01000568.1_pt1 | contig 13600 bp, 10 predicted proteins | sample 1579941 | NCBI WGS metagenome assembly OHXI01 (sample SAMEA3882553, study PRJEB24775) | human gut metagenome | biome: human-associated habitat; feature: intestine environment; material: feces | place: Netherlands | collected 2009/2010
ATGGATCAGGTATATCACCTTTGCGACTTCGCTGATCTTTGTTGCAGCATTGTTCCTTGCTCATGTGGGGAGCCTAGAGAGAATCATGTTCTGGGCATTTATCATTGGTAACATTCTCTATTATACAGCAGGAATTATCCTTGCATTTTTCTTCAAGGATAACCGGGCATTCTGCAAGTACATCTGTCCGATTACTGTTTTTCTGAAGCCGATGAGTTATTTTTCTCTGATTCGTCTGAAATGCGATAAGGAGAAATGTGTCTCCTGTGGGAAATGCAAACGTGTTTGCCCGATGAATGTTGATGTGACAGATAATTCAAGGAAACGTAAAAACGGTACAGAATGCATCCTATGCATGGAGTGCGTAAAGAACTGTCCCAAAGACGCATTATGACAACTTCCAGTTTGTCAATTACAGGTGACATTGAAAGAGTCAGCCCATTCAAGGTGCTGGCTCTTTAAAAATTCCATTCTAATAAATTGCACGACAACTTATAAAAAAATATGCTCCACATTATAAAAATAATCTTGACATACAAGCCTCAAAGGATTATTATAGTTAGCGTAAGCTAATTAAATAATTATTCTTCAGGGCAGGGTGCAATTCCCTACCGGTGGTATAGCCCACGAGCCGCAAGGCATGATTCGGTGAGACTCCGAAGCCGACAGTAAAGTCTGGATGGAAGAAGTGATATTAAAGTTAGTTATTCATAATGTAATTATAGTAGAATGAATGGCCGGCTTGAATGTGGATACTGGCTCTGAGATGAATTTTATTATCTCAGAGCTTTTTTGATTGTCAGAGTAAGAATTTGATTATAGAAATTCGATATTTTGGCGTAAGGCTTCTGAAGTGGTGAGATGAAACTGCTTTGGAAGCTTTTTTTATGTCTGGGCTGGATTTTGGTTGTGCTAGGATGTCTGTATTGTTGAGGCGGAGTCTGGTCTGAAATGTTGGAACTGGCAATTGTGGCGGCAGCATTTTACGGCAATTCAATTCTGAGCAATCTTGCGGCATATTATAGCAATTCAGAGCAGCAGGTAAATTTGGTAAAAACCTATAAATGTAAGTTTTTTGTGGCTTTAGTAGGTTTATTTTAGCTAAAAACTGAAGAAAACTTAAGCAATTACCTACTAAACATGTCATAAACAATGAAATTATAGGTCTTTGAGGAATAAAAATGCGTTTAATATTATAGATAAGATGAAAAAAGACCTACTAAACCATTGAAAATGCGACTACTTATAGGTATCACGACTTTGAGCCGGTAAAATCAGGAAAACAGCAAGCACATTAAGAATGAAATTAAGATACAGCAAACAGGGAAAATCAGAACAGAGAAAAGCTGGACAGGAAAGAACAGAAAGAAGGCGCAGATATGCAGCAAGAAATAAATAATAATTTTTCAAAAGAAGATGAATTCTACATGAAGCGGGCGATTGAACTGGCAAAGAGAGGAACAGGCTGGGTTAATCCTAATCCGCTGGTTGGAGCTGTAATTGTAAAGGATGACAGAATTATAGGTGAAGGCTGGCACAGGAAATATGGTGAGCTTCATGCGGAAAGAGATGCACTTTCAAGATGTATGGAGGATACCAGTGGAGCAACCATATATGTGACACTTGAGCCGTGCTGCCATCATGGGAAACAGCCGCCTTGCACTGAAGCACTTGTGCAGGCAGGAATAAGCAGGGTTGTGATAGGTTCGATGGATCCTAATCCCCTGGTAAGTGGGAAAGGTGTTAAATATTTGGAAGAACACGGGATTAAAGTTGAAGGTTGTGTATGCAATGAAGAATGTCTGGCGATGAATTATGTATTCTTTCATTACATAAGGAATAAAGAGCCATATGTTGTGATGAAAACAGCACAGACACTTGATGGAAAAATTGCCACATATAAGGGACTTTCCAAGTGGATTACAGGTGAGCAGGCAAGAGAAAATGTGCATGCAGACCGTCACAGATACGCGGCAATTATGGTTGGTGTCGGCACTGTGATTGCTGATAATCCAATGCTTGACTGTAGAAGTACAGCCGTAAGCAATCCTCACAATCCTGTGCGAATCATATGCGACAGCAGATTGAGAACTCCGCTGGACAGCAGAATTGTAAAAAGTGCAGGGCAGATACCAACAATAATTGCTACATGTAGTACCGACAGCGATAGGAAATCTTTATATGAAAATGCAGGCTGTGAAGTGATAATTACAAAAGAATCAGAGCAGCACGTTGACCTTAAAGAGCTTATGAACATACTTGGAGAAAAAGGTATCGACAGCGTGATTCTAGAGGGAGGCGGAACACTTAACTTCTCGGCATTGCAGGCTGGAATTGTGAAACGGGTTCAGACTTACATTGCACCTAAGATATTTGGCGGGGCAGACAGTAAGACAGCAGTTGAAGGTCAGGGTGTTGCAAATGTAGATGAAGCATATCAGTTGAGAAACAAGACAGTTCGTCTTCTTGGTGACGATATTCTGATTGAAGGAGAGTTGTAATGTTTACAGGAATTATTGAAGAAATCGGACATGTAAATAATGTAAAAAAAGGAACGGCGTCGGCAATCCTTACAATACAGGCAGAAAAAGTCCTTGAGGGAACACATATAGGAGACAGCATTGCTGTCAATGGTGTGTGCCTTACAGTGACAGGGATATATGATAATACATTTACTGCGGATGTAATGCATGAGACGCTGAACCGCTCATCACTTGGCAAGCTGCTGAGTGGCAGTGCTGTTAATCTTGAAAGGGCAATGGCAGCAGATGGAAGGTTCGGAGGGCATATAGTTTCAGGACATATTGATGGAACAGGAAAAGTTGCAGCGATAACCAAGGATGATAACGCGATATGGTATCAGATTAAGACAGACAGCGGAATATTAAAATATATTGTTGAAAAAGGTTCAGTTGCCATAGATGGAATAAGTCTTACGGTTGCCAAGACGGACAGCCAGAGCTTTTCAGTATCAATAATACCGCATACGGCAGGTGCGACAACGCTGTCACTTAGGAAAGTCGGTGATGTAGTTAATCTTGAAAATGATATTGTCGGTAAGTACATAGAGAAATTCATCACATTTGAAAAGGAAAAGCCGAAAAGCGGGATAACGAAAGAGTTCCTGCTAAAGAATGGATTTTAAAATATCAAAGGGAAAGGAAGGTAAAAGAAAATGTTTGAGTATAACACAGTTGAAGAGGCGGTTAAGGATTTACAGGATGGAAAGCTGATACTTGTCTCAGATGATGAAAGCAGAGAGAATGAGGGCGACCTTATATGTGCCGCTGAATTTGCAACTACTGAAAATGTGAATTTCATGGCGACATATGGAAAAGGACTTATATGCATGCCTATGAGTGGAGATTTGTGCAGAAAGCTGGGACTTACACAGATGGTTGCTGACAATACTGATAACCATGAAACTGCATTTACAGTGTCAATAGACCATGTTAAGACGACAACAGGAATATCGGCAGAGGAGAGAGGCTTTACTGCAAGAGCATGTGTGTCAGATGAAGCAAAGCCTGAGGATTTCAGAAGACCGGGACATATGTTTCCACTACGTTCAAAACCTAATGGAGTTCTTGAAAGAAACGGACATACAGAGGCAACAGTTGACCTTATGCGTCTTGCTGGCTTAAAACAAGTTGGTCTTTGCTGTGAGGTTATGGAAGATGACGGCACAATGATGAGGACAACTAATCTCAAAAAGCTTGCCGAAAAACTTGATATAAAATTTATCACTATCCACGACCTGCAAGATTACTGCCGCCGTCACGAAAAGCATATCATTCGTGAGGCTGTCGCAAAATTACCGACAGAATACGGCGAATTTAAAATTTATGGCTATGTAAATGACATTACAGGCGAACATCATGTAGCACTTGTTAAAGGTGATATAGGTGACGGTAATAATCTTTTATGCCGTGTTCATTCAGAGTGTCTTACAGGTGATGCATTTGGCTCGCTCAAATGCGACTGCGGACAGCAGCTTGCTTCAGCCATGACACAGATTAATGAGGAAGGCAGGGGTGTTTTGTTATATATGAGACAGGAAGGAAGAGGTATAGGTCTTGTAAATAAGTTAAAGGCATATGCACTTCAGGATGAAGGAATGGATACACTTGATGCCAATATAGCACTTGGCTTTCCGGGTGATATGAGAGAATATTACATAGGCGCACAGATACTAAAAGACCTTGGCGCTAAGACATTAAGGCTTCTTACCAATAATCCTGATAAGGTATATCAGTTATCAGACTTTGGCATGCAGATAAGTGAAAGAGTTCCGATTAAGATGGAAACAACACCTTATGACGGCTTCTATCTTAAGACAAAGAAAATAAGGATGGGGCATATGCTGTAAATTACCTGAACGATGTATTTGGATTGTTACGTAATTCGCGTAATCATTATAGATGAATATATACAAAAATTAGTTATTATTATTGTCAATTTAGATTGATTTAAAAATTAAAATGATATTGGGGTCAAAAGCCCTCAACTATGATACCAACGGATTGTTCCGTGCTGCGCACTCCCACAATCCTTCCCAATTCACCCACTTATGAGCAAGCTCATGTTGGTTTAGACCTTTTGACTCTGGTATCAATATATAAATTCAAAAAGGAGAATAAAATAATGAGAGTATTAGAAGGAAAGTTAGTAGACAATGGAACAAGAGTAGGAATAGTAGCAGCAAGATTTAATGAATTCATCGTATCAAAGCTTATAGGCGGTGCGCATGATGGTCTTGTAAGACATGGTGTCAGTGAAGACAATATTGACCTTGCGTGGGTTCCAGGAGCATTTGAAATTCCACTTATAGCTTCAAAGATGGCAAAGAGTGGAAAGTATGATGCGGTAATATGTCTTGGTGCTGTTATACGAGGTGCAACAAGCCATTATGATTATGTGTGTGCAGAAGTTTCAAAGGGTATAGCAAATGTATCGCTTAATTCAGATATTCCGGTTATGTTTGGTGTTCTTACAACAGATACTATAGAGCAGGCTATAGAACGTGCAGGTACTAAGGCAGGTAATAAGGGATTTGAGTGCGCAGAGGGTGCTATTGAGATGGTTAATCTTTCGCGTGAGCTTGAAAAATAAAAACAATTAAAATAAGCCATAACCCAGATTGGTTATAATATCTGGGTTATGGTTTATTAAATATATATTATTTTGATGTGTTATATGAAGAATTAATACATCTTTTATTGTACATAAGATGCATATACATAGCATCCTGAGCGCGGATGGCATTATGTTCTGCGATAGCATCTGCTATTTCACGATGGGTTTCAATAGTTTCGGTTTTAAGAATATTACCGGTTGTTTCAACAAAAAGAGGAATAGAACTGTTGATTATCGGGATTAATCTTGGAATGACAAGATTTTTACTGCCCATTGCAATAGCAGTGTGGAATTCTATATCTTTTTGTGCATGGTCTTTTTTTTGTTCCATAAGTTCTTCCACTTCATCACATAATTTAATAATTTTATTAATATCATTTTTATCAGAATAAGTTGCTGACATAGCAGCAATAGAAGGTTCAAGTAAAAAACGTATTTCAAGCAGGTCCTGTACAAGTTTCTTCTTATCCGATATAAATGTGAAGCCAAAAGGGTCGTCAACTATACCGGGTGAAGAGGCTACATATGTTCCAGAGCCCTGCTTAATAGTTACAATATTGCGGGATGCTAAAAGCTTCATAGCTTCGCGCAGAGAACTTCTTCCGATATCAAGCTGTTTTGATAGAATAGCTTCGTTAGGAAGCTTATCTCCTGGTTGTAAATGCTGGTCTAATATAAAAGATATTATGTCTTCTGATATTTTTTGTGGGAGATTTTTTTCGTCTGTTTCAGAATTCATCATATGATTTCTCCGTTTCTTTTTGTAATTCATTTTATATATAAGATGCTAAAATAGCATTATTTCACACATTTCTATATTATAACGTCTTTTTTTAAATGTCAAAATAAAAATATGCACAAAAAATCACAAAAATAATTGAACATTTTTACGATATTGCACATTTGAATAAAACGTATTATATTAAATACATCAGATGAATTCCGGAATAAATTGATGAAAAATCAAAATATCAGATGATTAGGAGGTAATTTATTATGGAGCAGACAGTATTTGTTGCCAACCCGACAAGACTTCTTATAGCGGCGGCAGTCGGGATTGTAGTTTTATTATTGTTGATAATAAAGTTTAAGCTTCATCCGGTTATATCAATGATGATAGCGGCGATTATTATAGGTGTCGGCGCTGGAATGCCACTTACAATGATATCAGATACAGTTGAAAAGGGTGTTGGAAAAACACTTCAGGGAATAGCATTGTTAGTAGGCCTTGGCTCTATGTTTGGCGGCATCTTAGAGGTAAGCGGCGGAGCACAGAGAATAGCACAGACACTTATAGATAAGCTGGGACAGAAAAAAGCTGGCATAGCATTAGGAATTACAGGTCTTGTTATAGGTACTACAGTATTTTTTGAGGCTGGAGTTGTAGTTCTTATACCACTTGCATTTAGTGTGGCAAAACAGACTAAGAAGTCAACATTATATTATGCAATTCCACTTCTTGCAGGTCTTGCAAGTGGATATGCATTTGTTCCACCATCAGCAGGTTCGGTGCTTGTTGCAGACTCACTTGGAGTTAATCTTGGTGTAATGATTATGGTAGGAATACCAACAGCACTGATATGTATGGTTGTTGCGGGTGTTATATGGGGAAGATTTATAGGAGATAAAGTGTTCACAAAGCTTCCTGTAAATGTGGAAGAGATAAAGGATGAGCCTAAGGAATTACCACCATTCGGACTTGTGCTTGGTGTAATACTCATTCCGCTGGTACTTATACTTATAAGTACAATATCCAAGTATCTTCCTATTCCTGCAAATGTTCAGAATGTACTTGTATTTATCGGTAAGCCATTTCTTGCATTGACTATTGCAACACTTGCGGCTATGTATTTTCTGGGAATTAAACGTGGTTATACAGGTGAACAGTTAAAAAAGATACTTGATCATTCATTAAGACCAGTTGGTATGATACTTCTGGTAATAGCAAGTGGTGGTGTAATAAGATGGATGCTTCAGGACTCAGGACTTGGAGAGATAATAGGACCAGCACTTGAAAAGAGTGGTATGCCTCTTATTCTTGTAGCATTTCTTATTGCTCTTCTTGTAAGAGCATCTGTCGGAAGTTCTATGGTTGCTATGACTATGGCATCCGGAATAATGGCAACTATGCCGGCGGTTATGGCAACAAGCGTATTATACAGGGCTGCAATGTGCTGTGCAATATGCGGAGGTGCTACAGCATTAAGTCACGTTAATGATGCGGGTTTCTGGCTTGTTGGAACATTTCTTGAGATAGATGAGAAGACAACATTGAAATCGTGGACAGTTATGGAAACTTTAATAGGTGTAACAGCATTAATTGTAAGTCTGATTATTTCAATATTTGCTTAAAGGTAACTTAATGAAAGGTGTTAAACAGGAGGTTACATAATGGTAAGAATACCAGTATATTTAAATAATATGACAGATGCCAAACATCTGGTTCAGATAGCAGAGGCGTGTAAGAATGATGTTGATTTAATATGCGGAAGATATGTTGTAGATGCTAAATCAATGTTAGGTGTATTCAGTCTGCCTCAGTTTGATAATGTTGAAATGAGTGTAGATGAAAGTGAAAAAAAAGAAGTATATCACAAGCTTGAAAAGATGAATTTGTTAAGAAATTAAAAATTAAATTAATATATTGAATAAAAGAAAGGCAGGTAAATATTATGTGTTTAAAAAGTCAGGAAATGAGAAAGTCAGCTCCAGAGTTAGACCCTTTAAGAATAGGTACAGGCTGGAAAAAAGAGGATTTGGGAAAAGTACAGGTTATGGTAGAAAGTACATATGGTGACAGCCATCCCGGAAGTGGACATCTTAATATATTAGTAGAAGAAGTCCGTAAAGGCATAGCAGAGGAAGGCGGATATGGTGCAAGATATTACTGTACTGATATATGTGATGGAGAGAGTCAGGGAACAGATGGTATTAATTACAGCCTTGCAAGCAGGGAAATGATTGCCAATATGATAGAAATACATGCTAATGCGACACCGTTTGATGCCGGAGTATATCTTTCAAGCTGTGATAAAGGTGTTCCGGGTAATCTTATGGGACTGGCAAGAGTCAATATTCCTTCAGTATTTGTGCCGGGTGGAACTATGAATGCAGGTCCGGATATGCTTACATTAGAGCAGCTCGGTATGTATAGTGCGCAGTATGAAAGAGGCGAGATAGACGAAGAAAAGCTTGACTGGGCTAAGTGTAATGCCTGCCCTAGCTGTGGAGCATGTTCATTCATAGGAACAGCCTCTACGCTGCAGATTATGGCAGAGGCACTTGGACTTGCATTACCGGGAAGCGCACTTATGCCAGCAACAAGTCCTGACCTTCTTGAATATGCCAGAGAAGCCGGAAGACAGTCAGTAAGGCTTGCTAAGATGAAAGATATGAAACCATCAGATATAGTAACTATGGATAGTTTTGAAAATGCAATTCTTGTTCATGCAGCTATATCAGGAAGTACTAACTGTCTTCTTCATCTTCCAGCTATTGCACACGAATTCGGAATAGAGATTACTGGTGATACATTTGACAGATTACACAGAAATGCCAGATATCTTCTTGATGTAAGACCAGCAGGACGCTGGCCAGCAGAATGCTTCTATTATGCTGGTGGTGTTCCAGCTATTATGGAAGAGATAAAGCAGCATCTGCACCTTGATGTTATGACAGTAACAGGCAGGACACTTGGTGAAAATCTTGAGGAATTAAAGAATAATGGTTTCTATGAAAAATGTGATAAATGGCTTCAGGAATTCAATAAGAGATATAATATAAATATTACAAGATACGATATTATCCGTTCATATGATAATGCTATAGGAACTGATGGAAGTATTGCAGTACTTAAGGGAAATCTTGCACCAGAGGGAGCAGTTATCAAACATACAGCCTGCCCTAAGGAAATGTTTAAGTCAGTATTAAGAGCAAGGCCATTTGATAGTGAGGAGGAATGTCTTGATGCAGTTCTTAAACATAAAGTGCAGAAGGGCGATGCAGTATTTATAAGATATGAAGGACCTAAGGGAAGCGGAATGCCTGAAATGTTTTACACATCAGAGGCGATAAGCAGTGATAAGGAATTAGGAAAAAGCATAGCATTAATCACAGATGGGCGTTTTTCAGGTGCTTCAACAGGTCCGGTTATCGGACATTGTAGTCCGGAAGCTGTAGATGGAGGTCCTATAGCACTTGTAGAAGAAGGCGACCTTATTGAAATAGATGTTATGGAAAGGAAATTAAATATAATTGGTGTTGCAGGTGAACATAAGTCAATGGAAGAAATTGATGAGATATTAAAGGAAAGAAGAGCAAAGTGGACACCAAGAAAGCCTAAGTATGAAAAGGGTGTGTTAAGATTATTCAGCGAGCATGCTGCAAGTCCGATGAAGGGTGCATATCTTGAATATTAATTAATATTATTCTCAATTGTTTTTACCAGTAACTCAGAGAGAAACGGTTTCCAGAAAGCATGGGATGAGGTTGACCATGAAAGTAATCCATCAGGAAAGATATATTATATGTATCAGGGAGATGATTATGTAACTTATTATTCTGATGTGGATTACACAGACTGGGGAATACGTGTTACGGAAAATCTGAGTGAACAGAGGGAGACTGGCAGGGCATATAGTTTTATGTTGGGACTTGTTCTCTTATTCCTTGTGCTCTGTCTGTTTGTTGCCCAGATACTTGTAACTAAGAATATAATGACACCTATTGAAAATATAATGTCTGTTTTTGATACTATTAAGAAAACACAGGACTATTCTATACGTATTCCTGAGTCTAACAGTACGGAGATGAGCCGTCTGGCAGATGAGATTAATGAGCTTCTTTCTCATATAGAGAAGGAAATATAATATAAAAATTGTATAATGATGGCTGTATATAATGTGAAAAAACGGTATAGTGATGGTTATATATAATAATAAAAACTGGCTGTGCTCTGGCGGTATCAAAACCGCCAGGGCACAGCCGTTTTTGCTGTTAGGCGGGTCTAAAAGTCAAAAGTCTTATCGTGCAAGCACGAACGGCTTTTTGACCTTTTGCCCCTTACATCATATTATTATGTCAGTATAAAAAGCAATTTACGCATTTTTCATAAGTATTGCATACAATGACCTTGAGAGTATGCTGGCAACGATGAAGCATACTACAGCTTCAATAGCACCCTGTGTTCCAACGAAGGCAACTACGAATGTAAATGGATTGCCAACGCCAAACTTAGTTACATAAGTCTGTATAAAGTCTGTTCTGTAGAAAAGTGCTACAAGTGTACTCATAAAGAGAAGTGTGTTAAGAAGTGGGCATGCAAGACTTGCTATATAATAAGAAATCTTCTGTACACTTTTTATGTTGTGAAGAGCCTTAAAGATAAGACCTGTAAGTAAACCTTCAAGCATTCTTGGAACAACTGTAAGTATTATAGTGAATACAGGATTTAAGTTAAATAATGCAAATGTAAATACGGAACCACCAGTAACTGCCTGATAAAGGCTTGTAAGACCGAATGTAAGACCGCATATAAGACCACCTACAGGTCCAAGTAAAATAGCGCCTACAGCTACAGGTATAGTAAGAAATGTGATGGTAAGACCGGGAAGCTTGATGTAGCCAAGAGGTGTGAAAGCCATAATAATAATGATAGCTATCATTGCTGCAAGCTCTACCATGTACTTAGTGGTAAATGTTTTCTTTGCCACTGCTGTGTTGTTTGTTTCAATGTTACTCATAATATTCTCCTTTTCGTCTGATAAAATGGTACAACTCACCTGTCTTTCAGACATTTATTAGTAGCGTTTAATCATGGGGATATGCACAGAAATATTATTAAAATAAAATAATAAAATGTTGATACATCTGATATTAATACATAAAAATGTAATGTTTACACGCCGTAAAGGTCGCGCATCATTATGCAGGTTATGTGAAATATAAAAATATTAAATAAATATATTCTGATGCATTTTCTGATGAATAACGCTCAATGCGTATAATAACATAGAAGGATATTGTATACAAGATATATTTTGCTTTAAATTGCATACATTAAGAATAATTCTGAATTAATGTTTAGAAAGACTTAATAAATGCTTTTTATTTCCTTAATTTACATATTTTCTCAATAATGCTATTATTGCCTAATATTGATTATATTATAAATAAAGAGAGTTTAAGGAAAGAAAGGGACGGTTATGAGCAGAATATTAAAAAGTATTGCTCCATACTGGAAGTCGGTTATCATAATACTGATACTGCTGATATTGCAGGCAAATGGTGACCTTGCACTTCCACAGTACACATCTGATATCATCGATGTTGGTATCCAGAATGGTGGTATAGGGCACAGTATTCCAGAAAAAATAACTAAAGATGAATATGAGATAGCCAAGATGTTTATGACGGATGAAGAAATAAGTATATGGGAAAGCTGTTATGAACAGGATGGCGATATTTACAAGCTTACAGAAAAGAATGAAAAAAAGCTTGATGAATATGATGATACACTGGCGATGGCACTTATTATCAATAATCAGATGTCATCAGTGACAGCAACACAGTTCAGAGAGCAGATGGCGGCACAGATGGGAGTTGATGCTGGCACACTTTCTAACGTATCAGTTGCTGATATTGGCAAGAAGATAGGAGTTGAATTGGACTCTTTCTATGTTGATATGGAGAATTCAGATGGTGATATGGTGCCAACTGAGTGCGTAGATATGAGACAGATATTCAAGGCTATGTATGACAGAGACCAGATGCCTAAGGATACATTTATATCTATGAGAGACAGCTTTAAGACAACATTTGACACTATGGGTTCATCACTTGTTTCATCTATGGGAAGGGCATATGCCAAGTCTATGGATGCAAAGGCAGGCATGGATATGAAGGCTATACAGACACGTTATCTGTGGGTATCAGGTGCCAAGATGGTTGGTATAGCGCTTCTTATAGCATTATGTACAGTATTAGTAGCATTTTTTGCATCACGCGTTGGTGCTGGTGTAGGCCGTGACTTAAGAGGCAAGGTTTACAGGAATGTTATGAGCTTTTCTAATGCAGAGCTTGATAAGTTCTCGACAGCTTCACTTATCACACGTACAACTAATGATGTACAGCAGATACAGATGGTATGTGTGCTTGTATTAAGAATGGTACTTTATGCACCAATAATAGGTATCGGTGGTATTATAAAGGTTATGTCAACAGGCGCAGGAATGGAGTGGGTTATCGCTCTTGCAGTTCTTGTTATTGTTGGCTTTGTACTTGTTCTTATGGCAGTTGCTATGCCAAAGTTTAAAAAGATGCAGAAGCTTGTTGATAATGTCAATCTTGTATCAAGAGAAATTCTTACAGGACTTTCAGTTATAAGAGCATTTGGAAGAGAGAAGAAGGAAGAAGAAAGATTTGATAAGGCAAATAAAGACCTTACAAAGACAATGCTTTTTACTAACAGAGTTATGACATTTATGATGCCAGTTATGATGCTTATTATGAACTGTCTTTCTGTTGGAATAGTATGGGTGGCTGCGCACAGAATTGACAGCGGTGTTATGCAGGTAGGCTCAATGACAGCATTTATTACTTATGCAATGCAGATAGTTATGTCATTCCTTATGCTTACTATGATGTCAATTATGCTTCCAAGAGCTATTGTTGCTGCTGACCGTATAGACGAGGTTATTAACACACAGTCGTCTATAAGGGACTGCGATAATCCTAAGAGCCTTAAGGCACATAAGGGATTACTTTCATTTAATCATGTGAACTTTAAGTATCCGGGTGCATCTGAAAATGCGCTTGAAGATATTGACTTTGTGGCAGAGCCGGGAAAGACGACTGCTATCATAGGAAGTACGGGATGCGGAAAGTCAACACTTGTTAATCTTATTCCAAGACTTTACGATGTCACACAGGGTTCTATTACTCTTGACGGTGAAGATATAAGAAATATATCTATGCAGGAGTTAAGGGATGAATTAGGATATGTACCACAGAAGGGTGTACTTTTCTCAGGTACTATTGAGTCTAATATTAAGTTTGGTGTTGATGATGCATCTATGGATACTGTTAAGGAAGCTGCTGATATTGCACAGGCTTCAGAGTTTATAGAAGAAAAGTCAGGAAAGTACGAAGCACCTATTGCACAGGGTGGTATTAATGTTTCAGGTGGACAGAAGCAGAGACTTTCTATAGCAAGAGCCATAGCAAAGAACCCTAAGATATTCATATTTGATGACAGCTTTTCAGCACTTGACTTAAAGACAGATGCAGCATTAAGAAAGGCACTTGCATCAAAGGTTACAGACAGTACAGTTATTATAGTAGCGCAGAGAATAAGCACTATTCTTCATGCAGAACAGATACTTGTTATGGATGAGGGAAAGATAGTCGGAAAGGGTACTCACGAAGAGCTTATGAAGAACTGTGAAGTATACCAGCAGATAGCAAA
>OHXI01000574.1_pt1 | contig 13508 bp, 13 predicted proteins | sample 1579941 | NCBI WGS metagenome assembly OHXI01 (sample SAMEA3882553, study PRJEB24775) | human gut metagenome | biome: human-associated habitat; feature: intestine environment; material: feces | place: Netherlands | collected 2009/2010
GGCCGTAGTAGACATCGCCCAGCGCCCGGAGCAGGATGCTTTTGTTGGCACGGTCAAGTTTAACTTTACGTTCTGTCATTGTTTTTCACCATCCTTTGCTCACAGCATATCATAGAACTGCCGCAATAGCTATCCGTCATTTGAAAACAAACGGAAAACAATCAGCCGCGCTCCTGCTGGCGGGAAGGCTTCTTTGCAGGCGGCACGGCAACAGCGTATTCTGCGGCGGGCAGTTCGCGGGTCTGTACAGCCAGCGTGCGACTCAGACTGCGCAGCAGCCCACCACCAACGGTGTTCACATCCGACAGAAAGCCCCGCTGCTGTTCTTTGCCCAGATTGCCGTACAAGGCAACCACGCGGTCAAAGTTGAAAGCGGCGGTGTCAAGCCCATACCGATGCGCGACCATGTAGGCGGTGCAATAGCTGGGCGCGGCGTAGGCTTGCCGGTTGTAGGTATAGTCCTTATGGAAATCCGTCTGTGCGCGCTCCCGAACGATGGCGCACAGCGTCGTGCCTGCATCCATGCCGTTGCGGACATAAATCGTGCGGTTCTTGGGAACATACTGCGCTTGGATGCCGTCCGGCAGACTGTCCGAGATCTGAATCGGCACTGGGCTGCTCTCAATGGTCGCGGCGATCAGTTCATCCACTTGGTATTCGGCGGGCGGTGGCACAGGCCTGCCGCGCGTCTGTGTAATGTCGAACACCTTGCCGATATTATACCCAGAAGCCTTTCGGCCGTTATTCTCGTACACCTGCCCCACAATGGCCGTGTAACCTTCCTCGCCGGTACGGATATGCCTTCCGGCATCCTTCCATTGCTGGAATGTGCGGGCGTCCGTGATGTCGGCGTTCTGGCCGGAGAGCAAAAGCTGGTTCGGCAGCGAGTTGCGGCATTGCGACATGAAGTTGAGAAATTCCTGCAAGGCCGGGGCATCTGCCAGTACCTCACCCATGCGGGCATCCACCTGCGCCCAAACCGCTTCACGCTCGGTTTTCTTCATGGCAGCGTATTCTTCCTTAGAATACTGCGGTTCTGACGGTGCGGCGTTGTTGAGATATTTGTTCAAGTCCATTTACAGTGTTTTCTCCTTTCGCTTGATTTTTACGGGCATCTTCGGCATACGGTCTTTCGGCGGCTCGACCTTTCGGCGCAGGTAGGCGGTGATGTCGCTTAATTCCATGCGCACGCTGGGGCGCTCACCCTTGGCCCGAAGCTGATCGGCGCGCGGCGACGGCGAGTTTGCAAAAGATTTGCTGCTGTCGGAGAAAGGCTCGGACGGACTGTCGTTCTCCGAGCCCAGCGGAAAATCCACGGCGGGCGTGTCCTTGTGGTTGGGGGCTGCATTTTCCAAATTCTGCTGCACGGCATCGACCAGTTCTGCCGTGCCGGTGTCCACGACATCCAACTGCAATTTTTCAATGATACGGTTGGCTTTGGAGGCATCATCCTGTAAAATGGCGATCTCAATGTGGTCGGGGTCCATCTTGTCACGGATGGGGCAAAACAGTAGACCATGCGCCTTGGCGGCGCGGGCAAAATCGTGCATACGGTCTTTGTCTACCGTGAAAAATTTCAGTGACTTCTGCTCTTTCAGCAAACGGATTAGGTGCGTTTTGCCGTGGGTTTTTTTGCTGTCGTGCAGCACTGCCTGTGCGAAAATAAAGAAGTTTTTCGCAGCGGTGCCGGAGATGCGCAGGGCAAACTCTGCACCCTCCAGCGAGTAGCGGACGACCTGGTCTGCGGGTTCGGAGCCGTAATTCATCTGGCATCACCGGCCTTTTCTTTGGGCGAGGGCAAGCGGCTGAACGAGTCCACACCGGGGATGAGGGCAAGACTGCGCCCGCAATCCCAATTCATGTGGATCTGTCCGGCATCATCGATACATTCCACCGTACCCATAGAGCCGGGAGGCACGGCCATCTCATCTTCCATACAGCTGAGTTGCAGCCGCGTACCGGGTGGGTATTTGCGGCGGAGGTGCTCGATGTAGTCTTTGTTGGGGTATTTCATGGGCATCTTTCCTTTCATGGTTACAGTGTTAAATCAATATTGGGGTGACAGTCACGCGCACGCTCCTGTTCGCGCTGTTGTTGTTCAGCACGGTCACGGCGGGCTTCGGTGAGGTGTTGCTGCACCTCTAGGGATTGTTCAGCAATTTTGCGGCAGAGCCGTTCCTCTTGGCGAAGCTGTTTTAGGGCTGTGTTGACTTGCTGGATGCGTGGGCTGTCCGGGTTTGTTTTATACAGCGATTTTCTTTCTGCAGTGAGCTGGACAATTTCACCCAGCTTGGCTTGTCGGTAGGTTTCCAGCTGTGCCAGCGTGTCAATGTTGTTCTTAGATAAAAACTCCATCTGCCGGATGCGCTGGTCTAACTTGTAGGCATCCTGCCGCACGACATAGCTGGGGCGGCGCGGCTTGCGAGGGAGCGCACCCAATTCGTATAGATAGCGATAATACAACGCCCGCAGCCCGGTCAGCTTGCGGCAAGGCTTCTTCCCGCTGCGCAGACGGCCATGTTGGATTGTTGGTGGATTTTCAACATAAGGGCGGTAGCTTCGTGGATACAGGATGCGTGTCTGGATTGCTTCTGGCGTATACCGCTTGCCCAGCGTTTTGAATCGAACAAAGCGCTCTTTTCCGGGTGGACGCAAAACGGGATACTTGCGCCCCATGCGGACCTCATACCCTTTGCGTTCCATTGCACTAAGAAACTGCCGCCATGTAAGGCTTTGTTGAATTGCTTCATCCACATCCTGCCGGATGGCAGTGCGCCATGTGGGTTGGTTGTTTTCCTCAGCCCTCCACTTTTCATATTGCCGCTTTCCTCGCAGCGATTCCGGTGTTTCAATGATGGAAAGCCCATACTTTTGGCAGAGCGAGTCTGAAAGGGCGCGTACCTCAGTGTAATAGCTTTTGCTGTTGCTGTGGTACTTTTTCCCATCCTCTAAGCTGACGGCGCTCCATACAATGTGGTTGTGGTAATGCTTAGTGTTCAAATGCGTTGTCACAATTGCTTGGTATTTCCCATGCAGTAGCTGCTCAGCAAACTCGACACCGATCTGGTGCGCCAGTTCTGGAGTTACCTCCCCTTCTGCAAAACTCTGGACAAGATGGTATCCCTGCACACCGGTTTCTTTGTGCCAGCGAAGCGTATTCAATCGCATATCTTCAAAGGCGCTGATGGTTGTGCAGCCCAGTCCTGTTTCAAAACAGGCTGATTCGGTTTTATCCCGGTTTGCCGCATAGTCCACAGCTTCTTCCAGAGATTTCGGTGTTGTTTTTTCTTTGTTCTGTACATAGTCCACTGTGCGGTCAAGGCGGCGCACAGGGATCACGCATGTGTAAGCCATTTTTCATAGTGACTCCTTTACCAGTTTTCTTTTACTTCCCGCCAGACCTCTTGAGTCAGCCGGGTCATTTCATCCACACTCTCCTGCCCCGCTTTTCCGGTACTGTTGGCACGGTGGGCAAGCTGATTTGCGTTGTTGCACAGCCCTGCCACCTTGCGGAGCAGATCGGCGTGGTGCGTGCAGGGGCGCGGATGGATTTCTTTGCCTGCAATGAGCGTGCGCAGGTATTCCTCTCGGTTCAGACTGCTGGCCGCAACCTGCCGATTCAAGAATGATAATTCATTCTCATCGACATGGAATGAGACAACAAATCTGCGTTTACGCACGGCAGGGGTTTGGGGCATCCCCAAAATGTGCGTCTGGTCGACCAGACGCTATGCTAGCAAAACACGACACCCCGCAAAACGGTTCATGACACAAGGTCGTCGCCCTCCGAAACGGCTTTCTTCAAACCGTCCAAGGTTGTGACAATACGGTTGTATTTCTGCGCCAAGCCGATCTGCGCGTTGGTGGTCGCATCCTGATTGCGGCTGCAGACCACCAGCATCGGGCAGCGCAGCAGCTTATCCCTCACAATGGCGGTGTACTCGCTGCGTTCCATGGCATCTTCCAGCACCAAATACTGGCTGTCCTGCAATTTGGGGCATACCGGCAGATAGCCCAGCAGGTACACCTCGCGGCAATAGTTACGGAGATGTTTGGAGGTTGCGCCCTCACTGGCGCAGATAAAAGCCCAAGGTCGTTTCATTTTCGTGTTTCCTTTCTGAATTTCGGGAGTGAATCAGATTTGATTCACTATTTTCAAGTTGGCGGTCAAAAGTGAATCAGTTCTGATTCACTTCGGATTCAAGGGCAGTTTTCAGCCGTTCAGTGCTGCGTTGGAAGTAGGCGTCCGACATTTCAATTCCGACAGCCTCATAGCCTTCCTGCACAGCGGCCAGCACGGTGGTGCCCGCCCCTGCAAAGGGGTCAAGGATGCGTCCGCCCGGCTCGCAGATCTGCACCACATCCCGCATAAGCTGCAATGGTTTCTCGGTGACATGGATGCGGTTCTGCGGGTTCGGGTATCGGAACACGCCCGGCAGGCATCCAACATTTCTCTCAAACGGCATTTTGCCGTTGGACCCCCACACGATGTACTCAGACTGCTGGCGGAAGCGTCCTTTCTGTGGACGGCTGGCAACTTTATCCCACACGGCTACACCGCGCCAGGTCCAGCCCGCCCACTGCAGGGCCAGCGTCATGGCGGGCAACTGCCGCCAATCGATGAACAGGCAGACAGGCGCGCCGGGCTTTGCAATGCGGCGGGCATCCTGCAGCCATGCAGCTGTCCAGAACATCCAACTCAGCTGATCCATCTGGTCAGAGTCGAAGTCGGGTAGCGCTTTGTCCTTGCTCATACTGCTGTACTTTTCGCTGGTGCTGCGGTTCTTGGTGGTCTGGCTGCTGCCGCCGCTGGCATAGGGTGGGTCGGTGATGATGGCATCGAAGCTGTTCGGCTCAAACTGGCGGATAATTTGCAGGGAATCCCCGTGCAGGATCGACCAGCGGTCACCGCCGCAGTGTTCGGGCATCCGGAAATCAGGGTTGAGAATGTTGAGCGTTTCGGGAGTGTTCGTCAAAGGCATCCTTCTTTCTTATCGTTCAAAATCATTGCTGCGAGGTTCTTTCGGAGGCGGTGTGCGGCTTGCCGTCTGCACAGAAACACGGTCATCTTCGAGTACAAAGCAGTCCTGCGTCCTGTTGTCGAGCTTGGTGCCAGGCAGGACAACGGCATTGCCGCGGCAGACTACATTGCCAGAGATTTCGCCATAGATGCGGGTGCTGCCGTCAATGATCGGTGCGCACAAGGTTTGCTCATCCTGCCGAATCACGGCATACCCGCAGACACAGCTTTCGCCTGTGAGCAGCCCGCCGCAAATAGCCGCATCATCTTGTGCGATGGCATGGCCGGTCATCATGGCATTATTGCCGACATAGGCATCACCTCTTGCAATGGCGTGATCTGTAAGGACTGCATCCCCGCAGACAACTGCATTTTCACAGGCGATGGCATCCTCCGAAATCCATGCGCGACCCTCTTGGTCGAGGTTGTCATAGCTTTCCACATAGCCGCCGAGCGTCCCGGCAAGGACATCCTCGGTCAGATCCGTCACCGCGCGGATGCGGTGTAGCTTCGGGTTGTCGGGATGGGCAATGTCGGTGATTTCGTATTTCTTCATCTGGCATCACCCCGGTCACGCTTGGGCGTAGGGCTGGGCGACAGTTCAGTTTCCACATACTCGGAAACGATGTTGAGTGCTTCGGAGTAGCTTTGACTTGCCGTGACCCTGTCGCACATTTCCTTGGCCTTGTCGCTCTGCCCGGCATTTTTCAGCAGCCGCGAGGCTCGACCCATGATGGCAAAAATGTTGCCGTCCTGCCCAATCAGCTGCATCTTAGGCTTCTTCGGGCGGTTCAGCAGTTTTTTGAATTCGGTCATATCCGGCACATCGCGTTTCAGTTCAAAATCGTGATCCTGCCAGAAATGGACATATAACTTGCCGTCCCCAACATCGATTTCCCGCTGCTCAAAACCTTCGCCCCAGCCGTCACTGTACTGGCCGGAGATGTAGTTGCACAGGACGGTCTGCTCATCATCGAGCAGAGCTTCTTTCAGTTCCACGGTCAGACACCCGCACAGTTTGTTGCCGCAAATTTCAGCAGACGGCACAGCACTTACCACCTTGCTGCGGACAGAATCGTCCTCGTGGTAATACTGCATCAGGTCGCCGTTGAAGTCTGCAATGTCCTTTTTCACAGCCTCATCAACAGCATCGGCATATTGCAGCAGGTCATGATCGTCCAGCGGGCATCCCTCGAATTCGTCATAGGATTCATCGTCCAAATCCGGCTCATTCGGGAAAAAATCCGCAGTCAGCGGAGAATAAAACTTCATTTCCAATTCACATCACCTCGGTTTCTGCCGTACAGATCATGGTTGATCTGCGCGGCGTAGTAGTTTTCCATCGTCAGCGGTGCATTGTACAGCGCCGCCAGTAAGTATTGCTTGATGTTTCGGATTTCGGTGGTGTTCTGCCGCATCCTGTCCAAAACATACTGAATATGTTCGGCGTTCAGCTTCAAAAACTGCGATTTCACCACCTCTGTCGGGAAGTCGTTTTGCGCAATGCGAATCGTTTTTCGCCTTGCACAGACGGTGTCCAGCATCAGGTGTACAAGTTCATCCAGCCGTGCCCTGTCTGCCGGATTGCGCGCCGCAAGCAGCGCATACTCGATGTTGTCAAGAATCAGGTTGCGGTACTGCGTGCGGATAAGGTCTGATTCGTATTTACTATTTTCGTTATTTGTTTCTTTAGTATTTAATTGTGTGGGATTTTCCTGTGCAGGATTTTCCTGCGCGGGTTTTGCCTGCACAGGCTTTTCCCGTTCAGGTTTAGCCTGTACGGGATTTTCCGGTTCTGGTTTCTGCGGTTGCTCAAACACCGTGTACTCCATACTGCGCACTTGCCCGCTTTGGTCACGGACACGGCGGCGGATGATGTACCCGGCGTTTTCCAGTTCCCTAACCGTTGCCCGAATCCCGTCCACACCCTCTTTGCAGATGGATGCCAGCCCGCGCGTGGTATAATCCCAGCTATCCGGCAGGGACAGCATCAAAGATAAAAGCCCCTTCGCCTTGAGCGAAAGAGCCTTGTCATTCAGGTGATAGTTGGACATAATGGTATAATTTTGCGTCTTTTGTACACGGAATACTGCCATTTTCATTTCCTCCTGTTACCCATGGGTGGGCGAACGAATATGTATTTTCATAATTTTATTTTCTCTCTATCGGCAAGCTGCCGCGCGGTGGGCGGCAGTTCTTGCCATTAGGTTGTTTTTTGCCATATCAGCGTAATCTCCATTCTCGATGTTGGGCGGCAGGTCGCAAACCTGATACTTTTCTCGGTAAAGGTTCTGAATGCCGACACTCGCCATGCGCCCTTTGGCATCGTTGTCCAGCCGCAGTTCTATCGTGGTGATCTCCGGGTGCTGGCGCAGGAACTCCTGTAACGCCAAAGGCTCCTTGCCGGAGGACGAGACCCCGCCCAGCGACAGACGGTACTTGTCCGCAGCATCGCCGCAGAGCGTCATCTCGGCCATGGCATCTATGGCGGCTTCAAACACGGCCACGGTAGTGCCAGGCTGCATCGGCGGGATGCAGAATCCGTACTGTTTCTGACTGCCGGGAGCCTCCCTCTTGAACGGTTTCCCATAGTCATAAATACCGCGCAGAGCCGCATATTTCGGCACGCCCTGCGGGTCTTTTCCCAAGAAAACACAGTTGTGATATTCTGCACTTTCGTACAGAATTTTTCTCGCAATGCAGTAGCGAATCGTAGGCAGTGAGATGCCGCGCCCCAGCAAATACCGCGTTACGCGGTCATTATTCAGCGCAGGGTTCGGCAGACGGAACGGCGGGCGCTCGCGCTCCACCGCTTCATGCTGCACGGGGATGTACATCGGGCTTTCCTCACATAACAGCTGCACCGCCTCCACAAACGGTACACCTTCCACATAAATCAAATATTTCAGCGCCGACTTGCCGCCAATGTCGCGGCTTTTCCAGTGCCAGACACTGGATTCGCCATTTATCTTGAAGCTGTCATGCTCCGCAAGCTGGTACTCACCCCGCGCACTGCTTTTCACCAGCGAACCGGGACGGTACCGCCGCAGAAATTCTATTGCCGTCATCCGGTTGGCGGCATAGATCTGTTCTTTACTGACGCGCGGCAATTACACAATGTAAGCGGCGAGGTCGCTCATACGTTCGATATTTTCCCACGGAAAATCCTCGCGCCCGAAGTGACCGCCCGCCGCCGTGCGGGAGTAGATGGGGTTCAGCAGGTTCAACTGCTTGATGATGCCCGCAGGGGTCAGGTCATACGCCTTGCGCACAGCGGCCGAAAGGCAATCATCCTCGCAGGGACCACCTGTGCCAAACGTATTCACATCCACCATGACAGGCTCTTTCTCCCCGATGGCGTAGGCCAGCGTGACCTGACAGCGCTGGGCAAAGCCTGCCGCGACGATATTTTTGGCAATAAACCGCGCCATGTACGCGGCGCTGCGGTCTACCTTGGTGGCATCCTTGCCGCTGAACGCACCGCCGCCGTGGGGTGCAAAGGTGCCGTAGCTGTCCACCATGAGCTTGCGCCCGGTCAAGCCGGTATCGGCATCCGGTCCGCCCTGCACAAACTTGCCGCTGGGGTTCAGGATGATTTCCGCGTCGTCGGCGGGCATACCGTCAAAGGCCAGTGGGAACACATATTCGTCCAGCAGATCCGCCAGCTTATTGATGTCGGTGTCCTCCTTGTGCTGGACAGAAACGACCACTGTGGTGATGCGCACAGGCGTGTCGCCGTTGTATTCCATCGTGACCTGCACCTTGCCGTCCGGACCGATGTCGGGGATAACGCCGGTCATGCGGGAGATTTCCAACAGCGTTACAAGGCGCTGGGCGGCAACCACCGGCATCGGAAGATATTCGGGCGTCTCGTTGCAGGCATAGCCGACCATAACGCCCTGATCGCCTGCGCCGAGGGTGTCCTCATCCTCTCCCTCAGCCAATTCGGGTTCAACCGCGCCCGCGATGTCGGGGCTTTGGTCGTGGAGGTAGTAGTCGATTTGGTAGTCCTTCGGGTCATAGCCGACATCCCGCAGGGTGTCGCGGACGATGTTGAACACATCCGGCTTAGCGCTGGTCGTGATTTCGCCCGCCACAATAATGTGACCGTGGGTTGCCATTACCTCACAGGCCACGCGGCTAGCGGGATCATGCTGCAGACAGGCGTCCAGCACGCTGTCGGCAATAAGGTCGCACAGCTTGTCGGGATGCCCGCGCATAACGGATTCTGCGGTGTAAAAATGGGGATGCTCGTTTTCCTGCATGGTTTCGGTATTCTCAAAAATGTCGTTCATAAGTTCTTCTCCTTGCTTGTTGGATGGTTTCGGACAAAGGAAAAAGCCCGCAGGCGGGCTGCGGGCCAGAATAGTGGTATTCATATCAGCGCTCCTGTTCTTGGCGCGGGGGCTGCCTTGTTGCCTGCATGAATTGAGCGTAGCCTTCCGGCGTAGTGTGTTCCACACACAGGGTCTTGCCCAGCAGGAAAAACAGTTGCGGATCATGGTACAGTTCCTCGTAATGTTTCATCTGCTGCGGCGTAAGGTCGGTAAAGTCATCGCGGGTCAGACCGCAGATGAAAAATGTGCCATGGATAATGTCATAGTCGCCCAGCATACGGTTCAGCGGCAGGTTTTCTGCAATACCGTTATCGTTGCAGACAATGCAAACACGGTCCCGCCAAGGATACACGACCTCGATGGTGCCGCCGACAACTGCCTGCTCGGCTTCAAGGGTGTGTTCAATGTCGGCTTCGCGGGGGTATTTTCCGGGTTCAACGATCAGCACTTTCATCGGCATCCTCCTCATCAGAAGTTTCTTTCAGCGCATTTTTCTGCCTAACGGTCAGCAGCACGATACCTGTCGCAGACGCAAGAGACACGACCACAATAGCCAGCAGTGGGAAACCATCTCCCGTCTGCGGGAGGGTCTGCACCTTATGCGGCGTAGGCGCAGGAGTAGGCGCCGGGGTTGCAGCGGGCGTCGGCTGCGGTGTGGGTGCAGGCCCCATTCGCCATCGGCATTTTCGCGGACGAACAGGCAAACACTTTCGTCTGCCTCCTGTACCTTAAACTGCACCGATTCGGCAATTTCAAAGCCAGCCGGGGCGGCATCCTCGGTCAGGGTGTAGATGTACTCTTTGGTTTCGCCTGACAACTTGATAAATTCATCCGAGATGGGAACACGATGCGTTTTGTAATCCGTCACCCAAGTGTCAATAACTTTGCCGCCTGCATCACGGATCGTCAGCGTAGCGCCCGGCAGCAGATTTCCTGCAATGTCGGTCTTGTCGATATCCAGCACAGGCGCGTCCTGCATGATGATTGTGGCATTGTCGAGTTTTGTCCAATCAGCGTCGGATTTCACATATACCTCATTGACCTGCTCTGTACCGTTCTGCACCAGCTTGAACACGATGCTTTCGGCTTCGGCATAGCCGTCCGGGGCGCGAGTTTCTGTCAGGGTGTACGCTTTTTCCAGCTCCAGACCTCGCACGGTGTTCGGCGTTTTTGTGGAAGTCCAGCCCTCCACCAGATTGCCGTCAGTATCACGGATTTCCAGCTTTGCACCGGGCAGCTCCTTGCCGTTGGTGATGTTCTGTTTGGAAATGTCCACACTGGTGCGCAGGTTGGTGTTTGTACCATCTACGATTTGCCATGCAATCTGCTGACCTTCATAGGTGAACTCTACATCCACAGGGGTGCTGTCCAGCAGATACCCGGCAGGAGCTTTGACCTCGACAATGCGGTATCTGCCACTGTTGCCGGAGTCGGGACAGCTTTCAGAACGGATGGGAACATCCACATCGAACCACGCGAAACCGTTGGCATTGGTGGCAGTGCCGGTGGCCAGCTTTGTACCGGCGTCCAGCAGCTTTGTACCGTCCGCGGAATAAATGTCATCCACGGTGTAGAGTTCATATACGGCTCCTGCCAGATAGGTCAGCGCCTCGCGGTCCTTCTTGTAAATGCCTACACCGATTTTGCTGACTTTATCGCCGGGCTTTTCGGGCGTGGGCAGCACCCGCGCATTTTCAAACACGAGCGTCTGCCCGTTCTTGTGGGCATCCGAAGCGTCTTTGACATTCACAATGCTGTACGAACATTTCTTGTCGCCGTCCCGCTCGTGGCTGACAATGGTTTTCGCCAGCACAATGTCGTTTTTCTGGCTGTCCCAGCTGAATTCCACAGTGTAGCTCTGCTGGGTCAGCACAAAACCATACGGCGCTTTAATCTCGGTAACAGTGTACTTGCCCAGCGGCAGGGTCACGGTGACTTCGCCTTTGGTGCCATCATGGGTAATTTTCAAGAAATCATAGGTTGCCTGTGTGCGGGTGGGGCTGAACTTCACCTCGTCCACTTGCCCCTCCGCGCCGGTGGTAACAGTTGCCACCAAATCGCCGGATTTGTACCAGTAGGTGCCTTGACGGTCTGGTGTGGCAATGTCGGCTGCAGCGTGAATTTCGTACACCGCGCCTGCGAGATTATCTTGCGTGTAGATGAACTGTCCATCTTGGTAGTCGGTCAGCACATTGCCCAGCTTACGGATGGTAAGCTGACCGAGCGTTTCGTGGTTGCAGTATTTCTCGGTTACAATGTACTCGTCCATATCGTCCGTGGCGTTACCCACGACCTGCCAGACGCGGTCGGATTTGATTTCAAATTCCACCGAGTAGGCGGGATTGTTGAAATAACCCTCCGGACCTTGCAGTTCTTCAATCGAATATCTGCCCAGCGGCAGTTTTTCCGGTGTTTTCATCTTGCCGTCTGCGTCCGTATAAAACACATTGGTTTTCTTGGTGGCATCGCCGCTGGCGGGGTCAATCATGGAAATGCGGGTCTTGCGGTCTTTCTCGTCCAGCCGATACAGCGCAAAGGCTGCGTTTGCAATTTTGACCGCCTTGCTGGTTTCGGTGTCGGTCTTGATGAGCTGCAAATAGCCCTCCAATTCCTCGTCCAGCACGTTAAAAGTCATATAATTGTCGGTGGCGGTGGTAACACTGCCCGCTGGTACGGTAAAGCGGCTCTGCGGACTGCTGGAATCCACCGTGACGATGAACGGATCACACTGGAACACATCCTTGGGGATGGTGGTTTCTACTACCAGATATTGCCCATAGGGCAAGCCTTCCACGCGGAAAATGCCCTCATCGTTCGTGAACATTTCTCCCAGCCTATATTCAGCAGGCCGATCCGTGGGCATCCAGCCGTTGCCCCTGCCGTTGGCGTAGTCGCCGTCTGCGGTCAAGGTCGCGTTATAGGCGTTGACCGTATCGGTGTTGCTCTCGAACATATTGGCGATGGCTTGCCCTTCGGCGGTGAAATCGTATTTTAGTGTTGCGTTATCGTAGTTGTCCTTGCGGTAAGCGTCCAAAATACTTTGTGCATCGTAGCTGCCGTCCGGGTTCTGCTTGAACTGCGCCGCCTTGCTCAGTTTGGAGATGCGATAAACGGTAAAGCCCGCACCTTCCAATTTCAAAGCAGGACTAGGCTGTCCAGTGGTGGAAACAAGTTTTTGCAAACTAAAGCCAGATTTGAGGACTTCGTCTTGGCTTTCCTGCTCGGCGTGGATGTGGTAGGCGGACTCATCTGCGTAGGTCAGCGTTTTGTAGTGGTTGACCTCATCGCAGAGGTAACCTTTCGCGTAGGAAAGATAATAGCCATCCCACGCCTTGCTGCCGTTCAGCTTGCGGCTCTCAGCTACGGCGGAATACTGGTTTTTGTAGATGTAGTCGGTGTACTCGCCGCCCTTGTTGGCAAGGCTGCTGTACTTGCCGGTGCGTTCCAGCTTCTTATTTAGCTGCGGATACTTCCCGGTAACATACAGCTTGCCGTTTCCGTCAATGGACAGTACCAGCCCGGTGGCACGCTCGACCAGATAGTAGCGGCCCATGTACAGGTTGGCAAAAGCCAGCTTTCCGTCTGTAATCTTGGCGGAGGCTACCAGCCGGTCTTTCTGCAAAATGGGCAGGTAATCGGTATCCCAGCCGCCGTTGGTGAGGACAGTGGTGTGCCAGATAGGTTGTCCGTTGGCATCGGTGATTTTCGAATAATCTACGACACCCGAAACGCCGTCCGGGTGTTCAATCGTGTCAGCGGCATACAGATCGTACACGGCACCTTCAAGCGTTGTGTCGCCGTTGCTGCCCGCGGCCAGATACTTTGCGGCATCCAAGTCAACTTTTGTCAGCAGAACATTACCGAGAACATGGTCATTCTGCATCTTGTCGGCATTGGCGTGCATGGTGTAGGAATCTTCGTTGTTGGCAATGCCCGTGGGGTCTGTGGCGTAGGTCTTATCTGCGGTTCGGCTGCCAAATGTGATAGTGACGATGCCCTCGTCGGTGTCGATAAGGGTACCGCCGCTGTTGGTCGTGGTGATGTCGGCGTTATAATCCGCGTTCCCCAGCCAAATCGTCTGACCGTCCAGCGCTTTGGTAATTTCAAAGGCATACGCCCGCTTGTCGAGAACAGAGCCTGCCGTGCCGGGT
>OHXI01000584.1_pt1 | contig 13316 bp, 10 predicted proteins | sample 1579941 | NCBI WGS metagenome assembly OHXI01 (sample SAMEA3882553, study PRJEB24775) | human gut metagenome | biome: human-associated habitat; feature: intestine environment; material: feces | place: Netherlands | collected 2009/2010
CGCACATCAGCACCGCATTGCCGGACTGACTTTCGCCGGCGGAGTGTTCACCAACCTCACACGCGACCATCTGGACTATCACAAGACAGTGGAGAATTATCTCAAAGCTAAGAAGAAATTCTTCGACGACATGCCGAAGAACGCCTTCAGTCTGACCAACCTGGATGATAAGAACGGACTTGTAATGACGCAAAACGCGCGTTCAAAGGTATATACCTACTCATTGCGCAGCCTCAGCGATTTCAAAGGCAAGATATTGGAGTCTCATTTCGAAGGTATGTTACTCGACTTCAATAACCACGAACTGGCCGTGCATTTCATCGGTCGTTTTAATGCTTCAAACCTGTTGGCAGTATTTGGTGCAGCTGTACTGCTCGGCAAAAAAGAGGAAGATGTATTGGTTGCCCTCAGCACTTTGCAGCCGGTAGCCGGGCGCTTTGATGCGGTACGTTCTCCCAAAGGCATCACCGCCATTGTAGATTATGCACACACTCCGGATGCCCTCATCAACGTATTGAACGCTATTCACGGAGTACTTGAAGGTAAAGGCAAGGTGATCACCGTAGTAGGTGCAGGCGGTAATCGCGATAAAGGCAAACGCCCCATCATGGCCAAGGAAGCAGCTAAAGCCAGCGATCGCGTCATCATCACCTCGGACAACCCGCGTTTTGAAGAGCCCCAGGATATCATCAACGATATGCTTGCCGGATTAGACAAGGAGGACATGCAGAAAACCATCAGCATAGCCGACCGTCGCGAGGCCATCAAGACCGCTTGCCTACTGGCACAGCCGGGTGATGTAATCCTCGTTGCCGGAAAAGGCCATGAAAACTATCAGGAGATTAAGGGAGTGAAACATCATTTCGATGATAAAGAAGAGCTAAATAAAGTTTTTAACGGTTAGTGATAAGTGATTAGCAACTGCATTATCACCATGCAAGACACTAATCACTTATCACCAATCACTAATCACTAAGAACATGTTGTATTATTTATTTCAATGGTTAGACAAGTATGACATTCCCGGTGCGGGTATGTTTGGATATACATCATTCCGGGCTTTGATGGCAATCATCCTTGCATTGCTCATTTCAAGCATCTGGGGAGATCGTTTTATCAACCTGCTGAAACGGAAACAGATTACGGAAACACAACGTGATGCCAGCATCGATCCGTTCGGGGTGAACAAGGTAGGTGTACCGAGCATGGGGGGCGTCATTATCATTGTAGCAATTCTCATTCCGTGTCTGCTACTGGGTAAGTTGAGTAATATCTATATGATATTGATGCTGATTACCACGGTATGGCTGGGGTCATTAGGATTTGCCGATGATTATATCAAGATTTTCAAGAAAGACAAAGAAGGCCTGCACGGAAAGTTCAAGATTATCGGACAGGTAGGTTTGGGATTAATCGTAGGACTTACTTTATACCTGAGTCCGCAAGCCGTCATCCGCGAAAACATTGAAGTGCAGAAACCCGGGCAGGAAGTGGAAGTTATTCATGCGGGACAAGACATTAAGTCGACGCAGACTACCATTCCCTTCTTTAAAAGCAATAACCTGGATTATGCTGATTTCGTAAGTTTCATGGGTAAACATGCGCAAACGGCAGGTTGGGTACTGTTTGTGATTATCACTATATTCGTAGTGACAGCCGTCAGCAATGGCGCCAATCTGAATGATGGAATGGACGGTATGGCGGCAGGGAACTCGGCTATTATAGGTTTGGCACTGGGAATTTTAGCTTATGTATCCAGCCACATCGAATATGCCGGTTATCTGAATATCATGTATATTCCCGGATCGGAAGAACTGGTAATCTTCATCTGCGCCTTCATTGGTGCCTTGATTGGTTTTCTGTGGTACAATGCCTATCCGGCACAGGTATTCATGGGTGATACGGGCAGTTTAACCATTGGCGGTATCATCGCCGTATTTGCCATCATCATACACAAAGAGTTGCTGATACCCATTCTTTGCGGTGTATTCCTGCTGGAAAACCTATCCGTCATTTTACAACGGTTCTATTACAAAGCCGGAAAACGGAAAGGAGTAAAACAAAGGCTGTTCAAACGAACACCTATCCACGACCACTTCCGTACCTCCATGAGCCTGATAGAACCGGGTTGTACAGTGAAGTTTACAACGCCGACCAAGTTGTTCCATGAGTCAAAAATCACGGTCCGTTTCTGGATTGTGACGATTGTACTGGCTGCGATAACGATTATTACATTAAAGATAAGATAACAGAGTTGCCAGTGACGAGCTACAAGCTACAAGTGCTCGCTACCGGTAACCAATAAGAAACAAACTTGTAGCAACTACCAACTCCAGCCACTGCTTGTAGCTCGTAGCTGGTAGCCCGTAACTAAAGAAAACATGAGTAGAATTGTAGTATTAGGAGCCGGAGAGAGTGGTGCAGGTGCTGCCGTACTCGCCAAAGTGAAGGGATTCGACACATTCGTATCCGACATGTCCGCCATTAAAAGCAAATATAAAGAAATGCTGGACAGGTACGACATCTCCTGGGAAGAAGGACAGCATACAGAAGAGCTGATTTTAAATGCCGAAGAAGTGGTGAAAAGCCCCGGCATCCCCAATGATGCTCCGATTATATTGAAACTGAAAAAGCAAGGTACGCCTGTTATCTCTGAGATAGAGTTTGCAGGACGCTATACCAATGCTAAAATGATATGTATTACCGGTTCAAACGGTAAGACCACTACCACCTCACTCATTTATCACATTTTCAAGAGTGCAGGTCTGAATGTAGGATTGGCAGGCAACATTGGCAAGAGCCTTGCTTTGCAGGTGGCCACGGATCAACATGATTACTACGTGATTGAGCTCAGTTCTTTCCAGTTGGATAACATGTATAAGTTCCGCGCCAACATTGCCGTGCTGATGAATATTACGCCCGACCACCTGGACCGCTACAACCACTGCATGCAGAACTATGTGGACGCAAAGTTCCGTATCACGCAGAACCAGACACCAGAAGATGCTTTCATCTTCTGGAATGACGACCCCATCATCAAACGCGAACTGGACAAACACGGGTTATGCGCCCACCTTTATCCATTCTCCGCAATGAAAGAAGATGGAGCCATAGCCTACGTAGAAGACGGTGAAGTGGAAATCAACGAACCCATCGCCTTCAACATGGAGCAGGAGAAATTGGCTTTACAAGGCACACACAACTTATACAATTCTCTCGCCGCAGGCATCTCTGCCAATCTTGCCGGAATAGAGAAAGAATATATTCGCCGCGCTTTGTCCGACTTCAAAGGTGTAGAACACCGCCTTGAAAAAGTAGCCACTGTGCGCGGTGTAGAGTTTATCAACGACTCTAAAGCTACCAACGTAAATTCCTGCTGGTATGCTTTGCAGAGCATGAAAACGAAAACGGTCCTGATACTGGGCGGAAAAGATAAAGGCAACGACTATACAGAAATTGAAGACCTGGTGCGCGAAAAATGCTCTGCCCTGGTTTACCTGGGATTGCATAACGAAAAGTTGCACGATTTCTTCGATCGCATGGGATTGCCCGTTGCCGATGTGCAAACCGGTATGAAAGATGCCGTAGATGCCGCTTTCCGTTTAGCGAAAAAAGGCGAAACGGTATTGCTGAGTCCTTGTTGTGCAAGCTTCGACCTCTTCAACAGTTATGAAGATCGCGGAGACCAGTTCAAGGAATACGTAAGAGCATTATGACCGTGCCCGGGATCAGATTTTTATCCCGTACCCGGGATAAAAAGACGGTCGCACATCGTGAGAAAAGCAAGCGTATATGAGCGCTTTCATTCCTTAATTATTAACTATTAATTTGCGAAGCATTGGACTTACTCAGAAACATATTCAAAGGTGACAAGGTAATCTGGATCATATTCCTTTTCCTTTGCCTCATTTCTATCGTAGAAGTGTTCAGCGCCGCGTCTACACTGACGTACAAGAGCGGTGACCACTGGGGGCCTATTACACAGCACAGCATCATCCTGATGGTGGGCGCTGTAGTAGTGGTGTTTATGCACAATATTCCTTATAAGTGGTTTCAGGTGTTCCCTGTGTTCCTGCTGCCTTTGTCCGTAGTATTACTGGGTCTTGTTATGATGATGGAACGCATCAACGGTGCTGCACGCTGGATGACCTTCATGGGTATCCAGTTCCAGCCTTCGGAGGTGGCAAAAATGGCCGTGATCATCGTCACTGCCTTTATCCTCTCCAAGGGACAGGATGAAGACGGGGCCAGTCCGAAAGCCTTCAAGCGTATCATGATTATCACAGGTGTTGTCTGCCTACTGATTGCACCGGAGAACCTTTCGACGGCGGCTTTGCTTTTCGGAGTGGTTTTTCTGATGATGTTCATCGGACGGGTGGCAATAAAGAAACTGTTGATATTGGCCGGTGCTTTGGCAGGAGTAGCAATCATAGGTGTAGCATTCCTGGTACTGACCAAGAATAGCGATTTACCGTTCCTGCACCGTTTTGACACATGGCGTGCCCGTATAGAGAAATTCACGGATGACACAGAAGTGCCTGCCGCCAAATTCGATATTGACAAAGATGCCCAGATAGCCCACGCCCGTATCGCTGTAGCCACAAGCAATGTTGTAGGTAGAGGACCGGGTAACTCAGTACAGCGCGACTTCCTGAGCCAGGCATTCTCTGACTTTATCTTTGCCATTATTGTGGAAGAATTGGGATTGATAGGCGGGGCTTTCGTCGTATTCCTCTACGTCTGCCTGCTGATACGAGTCGGGCGTATAGCGAAGAAGTGCGACCGAACGTTTCCGGCTTTCCTCATCATAGGAATTGCGCTGTTGCTTGTATCGCAAGCCGTATTTAACATGATGGTAGCAGTAGGATTGGCACCGGTTACCGGGCAACCGCTGCCGCTTATCAGTAAAGGTGGTACCTCCACACTTATCAACTGCGCCTATATCGGCATGATATTGAGTGTGAGTCGCTATACTGCCAAATTGGAAGAGATTAAAGAACATGACGCACAGATACCTATGCAAGTGGAAGCTGCTGTTGAAGAAGGAAATAGCGAGATACAAACAGCGGCCGAACCAACAGCAAAGGTGCTGAACAGTGATGCAGAATTCGAGTAGGAGACAACGGAGTGACAACTCCTTTAACTCCTGCAATAAAATTAAGTATGAAAGATATGAATAAAAGTCATAACGGAGAGGCTCCCCGCATTATCATAAGCGGTGGAGGTACAGGGGGACATATATTCCCCGCAGTATCCATTGCCAATGCCATCAAGGAACTACGCCCCGATGCAGAAATCCTCTTTGTAGGTGCAGAAGGACGGATGGAAATGCAACGTGTGCCCGATGCAGGATACAAAATCATCGGTTTACCCGTGGCAGGCTTCGACCGTAAACGTTTATGGAAAAACTTTGCAGTGATTATAAAGTTACTCCGCAGCCAGTTGAAGGCACGCCGCATACTGAAAGAGTTTCATCCTCAGGTAGCGGTAGGTGTAGGTGGTTATGCCAGTGGCCCTACGTTAAAAGTAGCAGGTATGATGGGAGTGCCTACTTTGATACAGGAACAGAACTCTTATGCAGGCGTAACAAACAAGCTGCTGGCACAAAAAGCCTGCAAGATTTGTGTTGCGTATGATGGAATGGAAAAGTTCTTTCCTGCGGATAAGATTATTATGACAGGAAATCCGGTTCGACAGAATCTGTTAGCAAATAAGCAGAGTCGCGAAGCTGCCGTGACCTCTTTCGGTTTCAATCCGGAGAAGAAAACAATATTGATACTGGGTGGCAGTCTTGGAGCGCGTACTATAAACCAGACGCTGATTGCCGCACTGGATACAATCAAAGCACACGGTGACATTCAGTTCATCTGGCAGACCGGGAAGATATACATTCAGCAAGTGAAAGATGCCATCACTACCACCACCGGAGAAGCGGTACGTAATCCACGCATCTCAGCTATCCCGAACCTCTATGTGACGGATTTCATTAAAGATATGGCAAGCGCGTATGCGGCTGCCGATCTGGTCATTTCGCGTGCAGGAGCAGGATCTATCTCTGAGTTCTGCCTGCTGAATAAACCGGTTATTTTGGTACCTTCACCCAATGTGGCAGAAGATCACCAGACTAAAAATGCACTGGCCCTCGTAGATAAGGAAGCCGCCATTTACGTGAAGGATGCAGATGCTATGAAGCATCTTATTCCGGTAGCACTCGAAACGGTCACCGATGCACAAAAACTAAAAACGTTGAGCGAGAACATTGCCAAGTTGGCGCTGCCGGACTCAGCAACTATAATTGCAAAAGAAGTATTGAAACTGATAGACAAACTATAGTATCTCAATGAATAAACAGCAGTATCTCAATTCCCCTCCTCCTGGGAGGAGGGGAATTGAGATAGTATTAAAATATAAGAAAATGAATATAGAAAACATCAAATCCGTATATTTCGTCGGTGCCGGCGGCATCGGTATGAGTGCCCTGATACGTTATTTCTTATCAAAGGGCAAACTTGTAGCTGGTTACGACCGCACTCCGAGCGAACTGACCGAACACCTTATCGCAGAAGGCGCACAGATACATTATGAAGAAAATGTAAGCCTGATCCCCGAAGATTGCAAGGACAAGGAAACAACTTTAGTCGTATACACCCCGGCCGTTCCGCAAGATCATGCCGAGTTAGTGTACTTCCGCAATAACTGTTTCGAAATACAAAAACGCGCCCAGGTTCTGGGAACAATCACCCACAGCAGTAAAGGTCTGTGCGTAGCCGGAACGCATGGTAAAACCACTACCAGCACAATGGCTGCACATTTGCTTTATCAGTCACATGTAGGCTGCACCGCATTCCTCGGAGGCATCTCCAAGAATTATGGAACTAACCTGCTGCTGTCTCAGTCCAGTCCGTACACAGTGATCGAAGCAGATGAGTTCGACCGTTCTTTCCATTGGTTATCACCGTACATGAGTGTCATTACAGCTACTGACCCCGATCATCTGGACATCTACGGTACGGAAGAAGCCTATCTGGAAAGCTTCCGTCATTATACAACCCTGATTCAACCGGGCGGCGCATTGATCATTCACAAAGACATTGCTTTGAAGCCTGATGTACAATCCGGCGTAAAAGTTTATACCTATGCTCGCACCGAAGGTGATTTCCATGCTGAAAATATCCGCATCGGGAACGGTGAGATATTTATCGACTTCGTGGCACCTGATACACGTATCAATGATATCCAATTAGGTGTTCCCGTCAGCATCAATATAGAGAATGGTGTGGCAGCCATGGCGCTCGCCCACCTCAACGGTGCTACGGATGAGGAAATCAAACGCGGCATGGCAAGTTTCCGCGGAGTAGACCGCCGTTTCGACTTCAAAATCAAGAATGACAAAGTGGTATTTCTGAGCGACTACGCCCATCATCCTGCCGAAATCGCACAAAGCGTAAAGTCTATCCGCGATCTATATCAGGACAAGAAAATAACAGCTATCTTTCAGCCGCATCTTTACACACGTACCCGTGACTTCTACAAGGAATTTGCTGACAGCTTGTCCCTGCTCGATGGAGTGATCCTCGTAGATATCTATCCGGCACGTGAACAACCGATTCCCGGTGTCACCAGCCAGCTGATATATGACAACCTGCGTCCGGGCATTGAAAAATATATGTGCAGGAAAGAAGACATACTGAACCTGCTATCGCAGAAAAAGATCGAGGTTCTGATTACTTTAGGTGCAGGAGACATAGATAACTACGTCCCTGCCATTGCAAAACAATTGGCAGAGTAGCTGACAGTTGAGAAATCATAAATCATAATTGATAAATCATACATGCTGAAAAGAATTCTATTGTCTATCGTCCTGCTGCTCGTCATCGCCTATCTGGTGGTAGCTATCACGGCTTTCAACCGGAAGCCTGCCGGACAGGTGTGTCGTGACATGGAATTGGTTATCAAAGATACAGTTTATGCCGGCTTCATCACCAAGAAAGAAGTTTCGGGTATGCTGGAAAAGAAAGGTATTTATCCCGTTGGCAAACCTATGGATCGCATTCGTAGCAAAACATTGGAACGGGAACTCGCCAAACATCCGCTGATCGACGAAGTGGAGTGCTATAAGACTCCCAGTGGAATACTCTGTGTGGAAGTCAGCCAGCGCATCCCCATCCTGCGAGTGATGAGTGCAAACGGTGAAAACTACTATCTGGACAACAAAGGCACCGTGATGCCACCCGACGCAAAATGCGTTGCTCACCTTGCCATAGTGACCGGAAGAGTAGAAAAGTCGTTTGCCATGAGGGATTTATATAAGTTTGGTGTATTTTTGCAAAAGAATTCTTTTTGGAATGCACAGATAGAGCAAATTCACGTATTGCCCGGCAAGAACATCGAGTTAGTGCCCCGTGTCGGCGACCATCTTATCTATTTAGGCAAGATTGCCGGATTCGAGAAGAAGCTGAAACGTGTAAAGGCATTCTACGAAAGAGGATTGAACCAGGTGGGTTGGAACAAATACTCCCGTATCAGCGTTGAATTTGATAATCAAATCATCTGCACAAAGAGAGAGTAGAGAAAGGGATTTACTAATAGTCCTTCTTTATCAAAGCGCAGCAAATAGTAAATTGTAAATAGTAAAATAGTAAATAAATAGATATGGCAACAACAGATTTCATCGCCGCTATCGAGTTGAGTTCTTCCAAGATTTCCGGTATCGCAGGAAAGAAGAGCAGTGACGGAAGTATCCAGGTGTTGGCTTATGCACGCGAAGATGCATCCCCGTTTATACACAAAGGGGCCATCTACAACATTGACAAGGCCGCACAAGCGCTGACTTCCATCATCAACAAGCTGGAAGGCCAGTTGAACAACTCCATCGCCAAAGTATATGTAGGCATCGGCGGACAATCATTGCGCACGGTGAGGAATGCGGTAAGCCGTACGCTGGAGGAAGAGAGCATCATTTCGCAAGAACTGGTAGACGAGATTTGCGACGAGAACCGTGATGTACCCTTGGTAGACATGAGTGTGCTGGATGTAGCCCCGCAAGAATACAAGATAGACAACACGCTGCATGTGGAGCCCGTAGGAGTTGCCGGAAGATACATCACCGGGCAGTTCCTCAACATCGTGGCGCGTGCCTCGCTGAAGAAGAACCTCGAACACGCCAAAGTGGAAATTGCCGACGACCTGCTCGTGGCTCCCACTGCGTTGGCCAAAGCCGTGCTGACCGAAAACGAGATGCGTTCAGGCTGTGCACTGGTGGACTTCGGTGCCGACACCACCACCGTGCTGGTCTATAAGAACAATATCCTGCGCTACCTCAGCGTACTGCCGCTGGGTGGAAACAACATTACCCACGACATCACTTCCCTGCAAATGGAAGAGGAAGATGCCGAGAAGCTGAAACTGCAATACGGTGATGCCCTCTACGAGGAGGAAGAAGACGCCGAGACCCCTGCCGTATGCACGTCGGAAGACGGCCGTACCTTCGAACTGGCCCTGCTGAACAATATTATCGGAGCACGTGCAGAAGAAATTCTTGCCAACGTATGGAACCAGTTGCAACTTTCCGGCTACGAGGACAAACTTTTCTCCGGTGTTGTATTCACCGGTGGAGGAGCCAATCTGAAGAATCTTGAGAAAGCCTTCCATAGAGTGAGCAAGATTGAAAAGGTAAAGACCGCCAAGTTCGTACAGACCACCGTCCACACACGCAGCGACGAGCCCAAGAAGGACGGCATGCACAACACACTGCTGGGCCTGCTGGCTGCCGGCAACGAGAATTGCTGCCTGCAAGAGGTGAAGCCGGTGCAGCAGCCTGCCTCCAATGTTCCTCCCAAACCGGTCGACATATTCGTTGACGACGAAGCGCTGAAAGAGCAGGAAGCCGCCGCACGCGCCGCCAAGGCACAGCGCGAGAAGGAAGAGAAAGAACGCAAGGAGCGTGAGCGCAAAGAAAGGGAGCTGCGCGAAAAGGAAGAAAAGAAGAAGAAAAAGAAAGAAGGCCCCAGCTGGTTCGAAAAGACTTTCAACAAGCTTTCCAACGAAATCTTCTCGGACGACGATATGAAGTAATAATGTGATAATGTGCCAGAAAATTAAGTTATTATGGAAGATATAGTACAATTCGATTTCCCGACCGATTCACCGAAAATCATTAAAGTAATCGGTGTAGGTGGAGGTGGCGGCAATGCCGTGAACCATATGTACCGGGAAGGTATACACGACGTGACGTTCGTACTGTGCAACACAGACAACCAAGCGTTGAAGGACTCTCCCGTGCCCGTGAAGTTACAGCTTGGAAAAGAAGGCCTGGGAGCCGGAAACCGCCCTGCCCGTGCCCGCAAGGCAGCAGAAGAGAGCATCGAAGACATCAAGAATATGCTGAACGACGGCACCAAGATGGTATTCATCACTGCCGAAATGGGAGGAGGAACCGGTACGGGTGCCGCACCCATCATTGCACAAACCGCCAAGGAAATGGACATCCTGACCATCGGCATCGTCACCATCCCTTTCCGCTGGGAGGGCGACAAGAAGATAGACCAGGCACTGGATGGCGTAGAGGAAATCAGCAAGCACGTAGATGCCCTGCTGGTCATCAACAATGAAAAGCTGAGCGAGATATACAGCGAGCTATCCGTAGACGACGCGTTTGACAAGGCCGACGACACCCTTTCGGTAGCCGCCAAGAGTATTGCCGAAATCATCACCCTGCATGGAAAGGTGAACCTCGACTTCAACGACGTGAAAACAGTGCTGAAGGACGGCGGCGTAGCCATCATGAGTACCGGCTACGGCGAAGGTGACAACCGTGTCAGCGAAGCCATCAAGAACGCGCAGCACTCGCCGTTGCTGAACAACAACGACATCTTCAACTCCAAGAAAGTACTCCTCAACATCTCTTACAGTGCACAATACAAGCTGATGATGAGCGAGATGGACGAGGTGAAGGAGTTCATGAACCGTTTCAGCCGCGACTTCGAAACCAAATTCGGTATGGCCATTGACGACAAGCTGGAACAGAAAGTGAAAATCACCCTGCTTGCCACCGGTTTCGGTATCCAGGACATCCACATGAAGGAGATGGACGACCGCATCACCCAGCGCACCGCCGAAGAACAGCAACGCCTTGCCGAGCTGGAGGAGGAAGAGGAACAGAGACGCAACCGCCGCGAAGTGTACTATGGCAAGGATGCCAATGCCCGTTCCCAGCGCAGCCGCCGTCGCCATATCTATCTCTTCAATCCCGAAGACATGGACAACGCCGACATCATCAGCATGGTAGAGAATTCTCCGACCTATCTGCGTGACAAAAGCACGCTGAACAGCATCAAGATGAAGGCAGAGCAGGAAGGGCAGCTCGCCACCGAAGCCGCGCAAGAGGCAGAAGGCGGTGCAGGGGGAGTCATCACCTTCTGATTTTTCCGTTCCCGATATGTAAAACCATCCTCCTCCCCTTCGGGGGAACAGGAGTAAACCTATAACAATATGGATTTATTTGAAAAAGTCAGCGAAGACATTAAAACAGCCATGAAAGCCAAAGACAAAGTGGCTCTCGAAACATTGAGAAACGTAAAGAAAGTATTCCTTGAAGCCAAAACCGCTCCCGGAGCCAACGATACCCTGAGCGATGCAGATGCTTTGAAGATTATCCAAAAACTGACCAAGCAAGGCAAAGACGCCGCTGAAATCTATGTACAGCAAGGTCGCCAGGACTTGGCAGACGATGAGCTGGCACAAGTAAAGGTGCTTGAAACCTATCTGCCCAAGCAGATGAGCGCCGAAGAACTGGAGGCAGCCTTGAAGGAAATCATAGCCGAAGTCGGCGCCACCAGCGGCAAGGACATGGGCAAGGTGATGGGTGTAGCCAGCAAGAAACTTGCCGGACTTGCCGAAGGCCGCGCCATCTCAGCCAAAGTAAAAGAGTTGCTGGGATAAAGAAATACACTTCCCCTATCATATAAGCCGTGCTTCAACAGAGGGACTCAGCGTCCAAAGTCTGTTGAACACGGCTTTTTACATACCAATCCATATCCTCCCCCACAAGAGATTATACACTATCTATCAACGCATTATATTTACCGACCGTTTACCATAAGATGTAAAAGCCGTTACCTAATGATGTTGAAACGGTCGTTACCCTATATTGTAACGACCGTTACAGCTTATCGTAACGACCCTTACAGCAGTAAGTAAAACTCCCTACTCCTATAATAAAGGCAGCGCACACTTATTGGGCCGTTACACCGACGATAATCAATCAAAAAGCTCCTTCAATACCTCAAGTGATTTCAATACCGGGAAATCCGGCAGATGCAGACGATAATATTCATTCATAATGTTCAGGCAGCGGGTACGCTCCAACCGGTTCATGGTGAAAAGATGCATCGTTTCATAATTCATGCGCATCAGCTGTGTCAGGCGGGCCGCCTCCTCGGGAGCGATGTAATTGGAATGGAGCTGCGGACGCAAGGGAGTGAAACAAGCATTCTGCAAATCGAAGTAATCTCCGGCATGATAATCCTCCAGGTTGGGATACAAACCGAGAAAACGGGAAAGGCGCATCAGGAAGACCAGATGGAAATTGGCAAACCCCTCCCTGCATTCATCCAGCCAGATGACGGAATGATACAGATAAGCAAACAGCGGACGGTTCTCTGCCTCCTCCCGGACGGCGCGATAAAGGAATTCCGAAAGAAACAAAGCGATGGCAGATTTGTAGGGATCGTAGGGAAGCGTGGCGAAAGGATAAAGAGACTTCGCCTCCTTCACCTTATATATAGTGGCATTAGGACGGAAATCGGCTTCAAGTTCCACCAATGCCAGCGGCTGGAAGAGTACCGGCTTCACCGCCGCCTTGCGCGAACGGGGTATGGACACCATAAAGGAAGCCCTGCCAGCCACCTCCGTATAGATGTCTGCAATGAGAGATGTATCCTTATATTTCAAGGTATGCAGCACAATTCCCAGTGTTTTCTGTAACATTCCCGATTTCTTTATCTGGTTTCAATCTGATAACAAAGCTACAAAAAAAAGCCCGAAAGAAGAGAAACAAAAGGAGAAGAATAAAAAAACAAGGTAAGGAGTGTAAAAAAGTAAAAGCGCGTATCGCACTGATTTTCAATAAATAAAACGTTAACCTAGGACAAAAAGCTACAAAAAGCTATATTTTTTTCTTGCGAATGTTTTGGTAATTCAAAAATAGTTTCTACCTTTGCATCCGCAAACGAGAAATAAAGGCTCTTTGCAAGAGCGGAAACGCTCACCAAAGGATGGCCCGTTCGTCTATCGGTTAGGACGCAAGATTTTCATTC
>OHXI01000588.1_pt1 | contig 13208 bp, 10 predicted proteins | sample 1579941 | NCBI WGS metagenome assembly OHXI01 (sample SAMEA3882553, study PRJEB24775) | human gut metagenome | biome: human-associated habitat; feature: intestine environment; material: feces | place: Netherlands | collected 2009/2010
ATTGCAAGGGCATTTTCATCGTAGCCATATCCTCGCAGTTCTACAATGTTTCCTTCTACATTAACTATTTTCATTCTTTTAGGTGCCATCTGAACATTGTTCTTCCAAAGTGGATGAACCCCATCAAGATTATACATGGTTACAGTATAGCCTTCTTCTCCTTGTATGTTTTTTTTGATAACGAGTCGACGATTACAACCATAGTTGTGTCCGGAAATATCTTGTCCGTTCTGGAAACGAATGTGATCAGAAGAGTCAAATACAACTTGTCCATTTGAAGGGTAATTATTTCCTTCTAAAAGGTATCTTACAAAAGAGTTGCTCATTGTTGGAACTATTTTTGAATTGTCAAATTTTGAACACAAAGATAGGAAAAGAATCTCATACGATTGTTAGAATAACGAAAAATTACACCTATTCTACTCCATAAAAGGTTTTTAGGCTTATTTTTTCCGATAACTTTGCTTGTTTTTTCGTTCACTCCACGGAAGGTCAGACGATGAGCCCCCCCGAGCCTGTACCGACATGAACCTCTGCTGGTCCGCCAGCGGCAAGGGTGAAAACGGCACCCAGCAATTCCGCCTGTTTTCCATTTACCTGTTCCTGCGGATCAAATACAGCGTTGACAAACTCCTCGTCCGTGATCTGGCCGTTGAAATGGCTTTGGGCCACATCATAGTCTATTTGGAATTTGATGTTCTCAAAAAGCTCATCACCGACCCGTGTCCAGATGTGGAGCGACGGATTCCGATAGTTTGAGACATTGATACGTACAAGATTGGCACCGGATGAGAGGCTGTAATGCTGAGGATTGGCCTTGCGGTCAAGCAAACTTATCTGTTTCCTCTGTCTATCTATGATTGCATCCTTCTCCTTGAATTGCCGTTCTGCCGTTTCTGCCCTATGAATGGCCTTGTCAATCTCTTTTTGATAACCATTCCGTAATTGTTCTATATCCGCTTTATGTTTTTCTTGTAACTGGGACTTTTCTGCCATGAGTATTTTAATCTGATTTTTGAGTTTGGCAATCTGCTCGTCCTTATTCGCAAGTTCTTTCTTAGCTTTTGCCAAATCACCTTTGCCAAACCATGACAGGACTGTACTTCTACCTTCTTTTGCTTGCTCAATATCAGCCTGTAATTTGGCTATGTCTTCCTCATACCTATTCATCTGTTGCTTGTAGTATTCCGAGTTCGCCTGATGCTTAGCGGTAGAACCGACAATTCCACGCTGTAACCCGAACGGTTTCATGGCCTTGGCATAGCTGTTCTGGTATTCATGTAATTTGGTACGACGCATCACATCGTCCGCCGACAAACGGGGTCCGGACTTCGTTTCATATTTCTTTTCGCCCTCCCGCTTCCTGCGGATACGCTCTCCGGTTACAATGGGCACGACTGTGGCGTGCAGATGCGGGGTCTTCTCGTCCATATGCAGCACGCAGGACACAAGATTCTCATCACCAAAGGTCTCCTTTAGCCATTTGAGATTGACATCAATCCAACTGCCCAGTTTGCCGTCATTGGCAATTTTCATCATCTGCTCATGTGTTCCGGTCAGCATTATGCGTATTGCCTTTGTCTGGTTCTTGCTGACTTTGCGGCGCAGCCCGGCAGTGTTAATACGGTGCTGGATTGCTTCTGTGCGATTGGCTACTCCATCAGGAAACGTAAGCAGTTCCCTGTTCTGTGATGTTCGTTTCGCATCGGCATTTGCCGGAACATATTTCTTTCCTTTGGCATCCTTCCTTTCTATATGGCATGACATTCCACTGTCATTGCCACTGCCACGTTGCAGGTGGCAGACAGCGTATTGTGTATTACTCATATCTGTTCGTTATTTTACTATGATTCTTATTGTAAAATCCCGTCCTATGTGCCACAAGCAACTGGGTGTCGAGAGGACATCCCTCCCTTATGGGTTTTTTGACTGCTGGACGCGAAGCGGAGGCGGTGAAAATGCCCTAATAAACTACGGGATTTTACAAACCCTTTTTCAAGGACAGCGAGCTGTCCAATCCATCCAATTATCATATCTGTTCTGCATCCACCAATTCCAACCCAAGTTCGTCAATCAATGTCTGCAAGCCGGGGTTACGGTCAATCATCCGTTGAAGTATCATCTGAGGGGTGTCCTCCATCAGAAGGAAGTCCGCAATGTCCAATCCTCTGGCACGTTGTTCATCGGTTGCCATATCTTCCAGTACCGTACTGACCGATACGGACCGGCAGACATTAGCAAGCATGGAAGTCTTCTGCTTCCACTGCTCCGTTGCAACAAGGTCTGGCATCAGTACTACATCCCGATGCGCCAGTATACGAACGGCCTTTTCGTTGAAACAACCGTTCTTTCCTCCGGTCGCCAGCCATAAGCCGTCAGGCATAAAATGAGCTGCAATGAGTGCTGTCTTCTCGCTTTCCACAATGAACACTGTCTTGTCGGGATAGCGGACAAGAAGATGTTCGCCAAAGAAACACTGGCATAGGTTGAAGCCTGGCAGACGCAACTCGGTATGCACCCAACACACGTGCGGATGAGGAACTTTCAGCCGATGCCCGGTCTTGGCGTCATATCCCATAATCTTACCTGTATGTACCTGTCCGTTGGAATCCACCTGCCAGAATACTGCCGAACCGTTCCATTTTTTGGAAGTCCCGACCCGGTAAAGTTTGAAGAGCCTTTCGGTATTGCTTCTGCCAATCGTGTCGGACAGGAATGTGTACAACGGGTTGATGTCATAGTGTGACAGTGAATGCTGCATGACAGCCGAATCTATAAAAGACGGAGGACTGACTGGCTTCTTTGGAGTTACGGCTTGCGGTTTCCACTCCTGCCTGAATGAATCCAATTCATCGGGATGTTCCCGAAAGAAATCCTTTGGTGTGTAATGGTAGCCGCAACTGTGTTCGTGGTCGCATTTGCCGACATGGGGAGGGAAGTCAATCTCTCCCGACTCATCGATATAACGGGTAAAACAAGCCTTGCGCTTGCATTCGGGACACGCTACCTTGCTGCCCCGATGATATTTTTCAAAATGAAATCTGTAGTTGTCCATGATAATTTCTGAAATGGATTTGCAGTAATTTCAGTTTTCAGTCCTTTCAGTTTTGCAGGAATTGGCAATTTGCTCCTTAACGAAACTGAAAAACTGAACATTCTGAAAGCTGCAAACAGGGGTTATACATTGCAGTTTCTATTCTCGGCTGTGAATGATACCTTTTCATAGACTCCCTGCCTGACCTTGTGGATGAGCCTATTCTTTGCAAGTTCTTTAAGATAGTTCATCACCGTGCGCTCCGTCACTTTTAGCTGTCTTCCTGCATCAAGGGCTTCAGCTGTGGTAAAAGAATTTTTCAGCAAGGAGAGCAATTCCAGCGACGGCTCGTCACAGGCATCGTTTGCCACATATTCGCGTATGCGCCTGTAAGAACCTTCGAAATAGTCATTCAGCCGGATAGCACCTTCAATGGCAGCCGTTGTTACGAATTGCAGACGACTCTCACCACAGGCGTAAAACAGAACTTGAAGAATCAGTGCCAGGCGTGCCACCTGCACAGGGCTTTTCATGGGACGCGATTCGACAAGGTTTTCATCCCTTATGGCATTGATGCGTTCGATCGTATTGTTGTGCCAGTTGAAGAAAACCCTTTTCGCTTCCGCTTCCATGCCTATCAGATGAGGGATATTCCCTTCATCATTCACTTCATAGTCAAGGGAGAATACTTTTTCCATGATTGCCTCCCATGTCCTCCATGCAGATGCCGGATTGCTCCCGGTATCCTCCTCTTCGCTTTCCGTCCACCGTGCCACCAGATACGACTTGGGCATCACGAACAGGATGCGGTCAAGCAGCCCGTTATCCTCGTATCCCTTTTTGAGGAGCTCATGCACACGCCTGGTCTGTGTCGTGCCGACCATGTTGATGCACGGATTCTCAATGTGTATGGGAATGGGATTGCTGACACGGGTCACATCTATGGCACTATTGCTCCATGCGGACAGAAGCTGCTCTATCAACTGCCCCTTGTTGTAGCGGTTGGCTGAATTGAACATGCCCATAATCTCATCCGCAAGTATGGTTATGCCACGGGGACAGTTGTGATGGGCAAGCATCAGGGCTTCCGGCGTGAAATCGGACACGATGGTTCTTCTCAATACAGGCCTGTCCATATCGTTGTTGCCCTTGCTCTCTTTCATTGTATTCTGATAGGCGGCCATTTCAGCCTTGAATTTCTCCAGTGCCCGGCAGTCCCTTTTGCGGAGCGGACGGAATACGGCTTCAAGCGGCGGTGTCTTGCCGAGTCCCGGCCGCCCCACCATGATGATATAAAGGGCAGCGTTGGTTGTCCAATGTCCTTTTACACGGATATTGTAGGTATTGCCCAACGCGGAAGCCGCAGCCGACAGCATGGCTGTGGCAAGATACTCCACCTTGAAGTTCTCGTGGCGCACCATACCAAGGATGACGCACTGCACTTTGGCAGGGAAAGCGTCAATCGGGAAATCCGATTCCGCAATGCCCTGCGCCTGTGCCATCACCCTGTTGCATATATCCTGTTGTCTGATACCCATAATCACTTTTCCTTTCGTTTGCAATAGGATGTCACACTCTCAGACTTGCCTCCGGTCTGTACCCTGCGGATGTCGGACTTGGCATACATGTTCTTGTTACCTACCTTGATGGGGACGAGATAGCCGCGCTTCGCCCACAGGTTGAGCGTGCCATCACAGACGTTCAGCAACTCACGGACTTGTTTCGTGTTAAGGTAGATTTCTTTCGCTTCACGCTGTATCGCTGCTTTCTGTTCTTCCTGCTGCGCCATAATAGTGCGCTGGATGATTGATTCGGCAAACATCTTGAGGTCTGTGGGAGTTACCTCCAGTTTCACGTTGGCTCCCATATCGACCAGACTTTCTATGGTAATCATAAAATCATTTGTTTAGGAATTTACAATGACCATCTGCATGTTCCCTGATGCCCCGCTTCCGATGGCTTATAAAAGTGAAGCACCGCCAAACCCTCGGGAAAGGATTGACGGTGCAAAGGTATAGGTGAATTAAAAGTAATTGAAATAAAACGAGTTGGCATATTTGTCATGACAAAAAAGACAATTATGACAACACTAAAATGGGCTTATTTTACTTCATTTCCTGTGGATTGGAGCTATCTATTAACGGCTTCGGCAAGTTCGGCTTTAAGCTCAGAAAGTAATGTCTGACAGGAATCACCATTTAGCATTACGCACATTCTGTTCACTCCGTTTTTCATAACGTGCTGCGTTGTAGTCAACAGATGGATAGCCTGACGATAGGAACTTTCGCTCTTAATTCCACCCACGCCATCAAATTGAATGATGAGCGCAGTTGCATACTCTTTCGCACTACCTATGTCTGTTAGCAGTCCAAGTTCATTCAAGGCATAGTAGGTTAAAGCCTGTTCCGCTGCCGTATCATATTTTGAGATGAATTTTCGGATAATATCAATGACAATGTCTTTATTGGCACAGTTGAGATAATTTACAAGGGGCATTTCCTTTGCTTTCTGCCGACCTCTTGATTTTGGGGCATCGTTTATTGGCATGTCACCAAAGTATTCTGTGTTAGCTTGTTTTGTCGTGTGCTGTTGCTGCTGTTCAGGTTCGTCTGTCATATCGTTGGTTACATTCTCATTTGTTGCGGATTGCAACGCCCATTCACCAATGGTTCCATTTTCAATGGCTCTGTTCATGGAAAAGTATTTGTCCCAGTCAGCCTGGGTTCGGAAGCCGTTCTTGATGGATACCTGTATTATCCGTTCGACTACCCAAGAACAACTCTGCCTGTCCATTCTGTCCGCTTTAGGATTGGCTGATTGTTTGTTGACCATACTGACCATTGCCTCGAAACTCTTTCCGTAATACAGCCAGCTAAGTACAAGCGGTGCGGAAAGGATAATGCCATGTCTTTTGGACTTGCTTCTAAAAAAGGATTTGACCTTGTTCCAAAAGGACGATGAAGCTCCGTATGATGCATTATTCTCTTCCCTCTGCTTCTGGAATGCTTCAACAATCTGTTCCGGGACGGATTCTTCACTGAACAGCAGGTTTATATTGTCAAAATCTTCCACACTGTCATCGCCCCAGCACAATTCCCATTCTATCTTGACCTTTGGCAGTTGTTTGAAGATGGCACGACAGATAGCGAGATATTGCCTCTCGTCCCCGTTTGCCATCAGACGCGCGAAGCGGTTGTATTCTTCCCTATGGCTGTTCTTCCACCGGAGAATGTCAGCCTTGAACTGGTCGTATGTCAATCGGGATTCAGTCATAGTGTTATCTGCAAGTAGTTGATTATAAATGGAACATAGGGAAAGAATAAAATACAGCGGGCAGGCGATTCTAATCCAGCAAGTTTACCAGTTCTTTCTTGATTTCGTCATCAATATGCCTGTAACGTGCAAAGGCACGGCTTCCTTCCGAATGTCCCGACATGGATGCAATCAGATTCGGGTCTTTGACCTGCTTGTAGAGGTTGCCGATAAATGTCTTTCGTGCAGTATGGGTGGTCGCCACTTCATATAACGGTCGTGCCACATCCTCGCGTGTCTTCGGGTCAAGGACTCTCACCATGCGGTCAATGCCCACATACTTGAGAATCGCCTTTATCTTCTTGTTATAGCCGAAGTGCGAGAACCGGGGAAGTAATGCGTCTTCCAAGTCCTTATATCTCTCCAATATGTCCAACGCCTTTTGGTTAAGCGGAACTCTGACTGTGTTGGCATGTTCCAGCTTGGTCTTTTGCGGAATGTATTCCACACAACCGTCCACGATGTTTGCCTTGGTCAGTCTGTTCAAGTCACTTACACGGCAACCTATCAGACACTGGAACATGAATATGTCCCGATATACGGAATAGGTTGCCCCCATGCCGCTCAGGTCGGCATAATAGACCTTGTCCCTTTCTTCGAGAGTAAGGTAAAACGGATCGCCATACATGGGCTGGGCTATCTGGTACTGGTCAAAAGGGTTGTTTCTTGTCAGCCCCCGTTTGATGCACCATTTGATGACGGTGCGGATGCGGTAGAGTGTCCCCGACATGCTGTTCTCGGAGCGTTGCTGGGCTACATCACGGGGCAGCTCGTCTTTATAGAATACGGGATACATTTCCACATACCTGTACTCTTCCTGCATCCACAACTTGAAATCACGGATGTCGTCAGCGGTAATGGAATCTATACAAAGGTGGAAGCCCCGCTGGTGCATGACCTCTTGATGAAAACGCTCGTAACGCAGTACCTTTTTCAGATTGTCGCGGTGATGCTTCCAGCTTTCTGCGGCAAGGGGTGTCTCGTCCATGTACTTCTGTATCTGGTAAGATAGCAGATACTCGTCTGCCGGATTGCCGCCACGGAAGTTGATGTTGGGATGATGGTATTCCTCTATCAGCCCTTTCAGCCAGCTGCCGTCCACTCCACGATGGTATTTCTCGGCAATAAGGTGCGTAATGTTTTGGATGTCCTTTTCAAAGCCCATCCGTTTGTCTTCCGACACCAATGCGACACGGGGCTTATACCCCTGCCGTTCCGCACTCCAGTGGTTGGGGTTGATGGAGAGTTCGCTCGCTGCCTTGATGTCAACGCCTCCCACGTCACGGACTCTGAAATAGACTCGTGCCTGGTCAGTGACATTATTCTTGGCGGCGGTCTTTCTTATAAATGCGGTAACTTTCATTATGCGTCCTCCTTAGTTTATCATATCCACAAGTTTCGTTTCATCTCATCGTCAATCGTGCGGTAGCGGTTGAATGCCCGACTGCCCTCCACATGTCCCGACATGGAGGCTATCAGATTGGGGTCGGGAACCTGTTGGCTGGTGGCTACCTCATATAATGGTTTCTGCACGGTGTTGTAGCCGTGTGTGTCAAGAATGGTGACCATTCTGTCTATACCGCAATGCTTCAACAGTTCCCGTATGCCGAGATTGTACTGGTGTATGGGTTTGAACGGCAGCAGCCTGTCTGTACCTGATTCATAGCGTTCCAGTATTTTCAATGCCTTCTCATGCAACGGTACTCTGACGACTTTTGCCTGGCATTTCTTTGTCTTCTGCGGCATATACTCCAGAAATCCGTCCTTGATGTTGTCTCTTGTCAATCTGTACAAATCACCCACACGGCAGCCGATATAGCAATGGAACACGAATATATCCCGAATGACAGCCAGTTTAGGGTAGTCGTTCAAATCTGCATCATACAGGACATTCCTTTCTTCGGATGTCAAATAGAACGGATCGCCGTATGTCGGTTCCTTACATCCGTAAAGCTCATATACCTCGTTGTCGGAATACTTCATTTTCTTGCACCAGTGGAGAAAAGTGCAGAAGAGGTTCATCGTGTTGATGATGGTCGTGTTCGACAATGGTCTTGGAGCATGATTGATAAGCAGCCGGGACGCATAGAAGTCGGGGTACTGCTGACGTAACAAGTATTCGTTGGTCACATAATCCCGGAAAACGTTCATCTGCTCCAATGTGACGGTTTCAACAAAGAGGGTGAAATCGGTATTACCTAATATCTCACGTTGATATTCATGGTAACGTATCATCTTGCGCTCGAAGCGGATAATATGTTCTTTGGTTCTGTCCGCACCGTCAAACTTTTCCAGATATTCATGGATGCGGCAAATCAGATTCGGATGGTTGCGTTCGAAAGCCCGTGCAGGGTACAGCACATCCTCGATGGTCTGCTTCAGCCATGCGCTGTTTGCCTTGTCCGAAAATGTCTTCTCCACTTTCTCAATGATGGAGGCAATCTGTTCGGGCAGCAGTTTCTGTTCAACGGCAGGTACGGCTGTCGTGCGCTTGTAACTGAGAGTATCGGAATCCCAGTACTTGTCATGAACTACAAGAGGCGAAACAACCTTTATATCCACGTTCTTCTCACGGACACGGAAACAGATGCTCGAAGTCGAGGAACTGCTCTTTTTCAGATAGACGGAAACTTTCATCGGCAATACGTTTTTTATTCACATTGCAAAGGTAAATAAATTCCCGTATATGTTCCCATATATCCCGAAAAAACTTGTAGCGGATTAAGACAAATTAAAGAGCGTGTCCCGAAAGTGATATCACATAAAACACTGTATATTAGTGATTATATTTTCTCTTGTTATGCTTTTCTTTTCATTTTCGACTTTCCCAATCCGTTATCAAAACATATATTGCAGTTCCACGCTTTTTTTGTTCAAACCACCGCAGCAGGAGCCGATACGGTAAGTAGCAGGAATGATCAAATTTCTACTTATTAAATAATCTTATTATGAAAAAACTCTTTTTATTCGCAATCGCCGTACTGCTTGTCTGCGGCTGTACCGACAGCGGTATCGATGAAACGCCCTACGGAGGATCGGATAACACCGAGAACCCCGGCGACGGTAACGACTCGGAGGATGAAAAACCGGACATTCCGGAATATTCGATCAACGGAAGCGTGCAGAAAGGGCAGTTCATCCAAGGCTCTGTCGTCACTATCCAGGAGCTGAACGAACGACTGCAACCGACCGGTAAAAGTTACCAAACGCAGATTCTCGACGACATGGGCTCGTTCGAACTTACATCGGATATTGACAGCCGCTACGTAGAGATCATCGCCGAGGGTTTCTATTTCAACGAAGTGACAGGCAATCTTTCCGATGCCCCGCTGACCCTGCGGTCTCTGTCCGACCTTGCAATGGAAGGAAAGTCGAACGTCAATTTGCTCACTTCGCTGGAAACGCCCCGCATCAAGTACCTTGTTTTGAACGAGGGCCGGACCATTCCGGATGCACGCCGGACGGCCGAGCAGGAAGTGCTCCGATCGTTCTGCATCCCGCAAGACGAACTTCCCTCGCCGGAAGGCTTCGACAAGATGGACATCGCCCGTCCGGGTGTCGGCAACGCCATCCTGCTGGCTATTTCCGCCACGCTGCAACACGGACGAACGGTTGCCCAACTCTCGGAAATCGTTTCCAAAATCGCGACAGACATCGAGGTGAACGGACAGATCAAAGACGAAGCCCTGCTCGCAGCCGTACGGAGCAACGGTATGGGGATTAAACCTGCGAGAGTTACGAGAAATTTGGAACGACGTTATGAAGAACTCTCCATTACGGATTATGCAATTCCACCGTTCGACGAGTACTTGGATATTGACGGCAACGGAGTGATCGACAAACTGGATGATTGGTTCGACCATCCGTTTGAAGAAAGGTTTGAACTGATTTTCGAACCGTACGATATCGAAATGCGCAGCTTCAACGTGCAAGTCACCCCAAATTTCAATGATACATGGTATTATGTGGGAATCACCACTGCCTCGTATTTCGATTCTTACGACGACTGGCGCCAATTTATCCAAGATATGACCCCAGAGAACTCATACTCGCCGAGCTTATATATGGATAGAGAAATATTGCAAATAAATTGTATTCCGGGAACAGAATATGTAATTTATGGATTCCTCGACACCAATGATTTTCCAAATAATATATTCATTGCTCGCGTGACGAGCAAACCCCTGCCGCGCAATATGAACGCTACCGTGCAGGCGGAATGGCAACTCTATGACGGGACGGCTCTGGAAACACTCTACCCAGATATTTACAAAGGGGCAAGCGACCATCGGGTATTTATCTTCCAGGTTACCCCGACAAGCCCTGAAACAATCCATACATGGGGCCTTCTGCATGTCGCACGATCAACACAACTGAATCTTTCAGATATGCAGATCCTCGACTATCTCGAAACCGGCACATTGTTCGGCTGGAAAAATGTCGAAAATGGTTATTATTTCCTCCCCGCCGAAATGGAAACATTCGGATTCTACTATTGCGGACAGGATGAAAGCGGCGCCTGGGGCGAATTATACTACGAAGAATTAACCTTCACCGAAGACGATCTGTGCGATCCGAAGAGTGCTCCAAACTCGGGATTTATCAACGGCAAATCGGCGGTTACGCCAAACCGTACCGCCCTGATCGCAACCGCCTTCACTGCACCTGTCCGCTTCTGCAAAGCAGCCGAATACGGCCGGACACCCCATCTTTTACCAAATTGATCCATTTTGTTTCCCGGCAGATTTGGCAATTCGGTTTTTTGTTTCTACCTTTGCTCCCTTGAAAGCCCCGAAAAGTGGGTAGCGTTTATTAATTTCATTAAAAATTTTATAGCAAATGGCTGTTAAAATTCGTCTGGCACGCCACGGTAAGAAAGGTTTCGCTTTCTACCACATCGTTGCCGCAGATAGCAGAGCGCCACGTGATGGTAAATTCATCGAGAAATTGGGTACCTACAATCCCAATACGAATCCTGCTACGATCGATCTGAACTTCGAGAAAGCTCTGGATTGGTTACTCAAAGGCGCACAACCCACCGACACCTGTCGGGCGATCCTCTCCTACAAAGGCGTAATGTACAAGAAGCACCTGCTGGGCGGTGTCGCTAAAGGTGCATTCTCCGAGTCGGACGCCGAGGCCAAATTCAACAAATGGCTGAGCGAGAAGCAGACCAAGATCGAGAACAAGACCAACAAACTGGCGTCGGACGCTAAATCGGCCGAGAAGAGCCGTCTGGCCGCCGAGACCAAAATCAAGGAAGAGCGCGCAGCCGCTCTCGCCGAGAAGAAAGCCGCTGCCGAAGCTGCCGACGTGAGGCCGCCGAAGCTGCCGCTGCCGAATCGGCTGAAGCAGCAGCTCCCGCAGAGGGAGAAGCTCCTGCCGAGGCATAGTTACAACCGTTATGTTGTTGTCGGTTGCGCGCGTGAGTAAACTCTTCGGAGTTGAAGGTGGGGTTTTACTGAATCTCTACACGACGTTTCCCGATGACTTCTCAACAGAGGAACCGCTGTTCGTGAAGATCGATTCACTGGCGGTTCCTCTTTTTTGCGACCGCTTCGAACGGAGGGGCAAGACCAACGCATTGGCGACATTCGCGGATATCGACTCCGCTCGTCGGGCGGAAGAGTTTATCGGGCGGGAGTTGTACCTCGAGCACGAGGACGACGAAAACGACGAATTCTACCTGGAAGATTTGATCGGGTTCCGGGTACGGATCGGGACGTTGAAGGGCGAAATCACGGACTACTACGACAGTGAGGCCAATCCCCTCTTCGAGGTGGAGATCGGCGGCAAACGGATCCTGGTTCCGGCGGTCGAGGAGTTCATCGCAGGCATCGACTTCGAGAGCCGTACGGTGAAGATGGTACTGCCCGAGGGACTGATCGAACTGTAACGAGAATCGGTGGGAACCCGGTGCTTCCGTGACCGGATATTTCCGGCAAAACGCGCCTTTCGGTGCGGTCGAAAAGTAAAATTTGCGCAAAAAGTATGGCACGTGTAGTTATCGGACTCTCCGGCGGCGTCGATTCGTCGGTAGCGGCCTACCTGCTCCAACAGGCCGGACATGAGGTTATCGGACTCTTCATGATCAACTGGCACGACACTACGGGCACGCTCGAAGGCGACTGCCCCTGGCACGACGACCGGCTCTTCGCCGAACTTGTCGCCCGACGGCTCGACATTCCGTTCCATACGGTCGATCTCTCGGACCAGTACCGTCGCCGGGTGGTGGACTATATGTTCTCCGAATACGCGAAAGGGCGCACACCCAATCCCGACGTGCTCTGCAACCGCGAAATCAAGTTCGACGTTTTTCTGAAGGAAGCCCTCAAGCTGGGAGCCGATTTCGTGGCTACGGGACACTACTGTCGCAAGGCCGAAGAGACGGCGCCCGACGGCCGGACGATCTACAAATTGCTTGCGGGTAGCGATCCCAACAAGGACCAGAGCTACTTTCTCTGCCAACTTTCACAGGAACAGCTTTCCCGGGCGCTGTTTCCGGTCGGCCACCTGCTCAAACCCGAAGTGCGACGCATCGCCGAGCAAATGAAGCTCGCTACGGCCAAACGCAAGGATTCGCAGGGCATCTGCTTCGTGGGCAAGGTCGACCTGCCGACCTTCCTCCAGCAAAAGCTCGCCCCGAAAAAGGGCAACATCCACGAAATACTCCCCGCATGGCCGAAATACGTGCGCGAGGAGGTCCCGGCGGAGGGAGAGCCGACGACCGGACAACTCGCGGCGCTGGCCGAACCGTGGCATTACACCGTGCGCGACGGCAAGAAGATCGGCGAGCACAACGGCGCCCATTACTACACCATCGGACAGCGCAAGGGACTCGGCATCGGAGGCCGCAGGGAGT
>OHXI01000589.1_pt1 | contig 13201 bp, 10 predicted proteins | sample 1579941 | NCBI WGS metagenome assembly OHXI01 (sample SAMEA3882553, study PRJEB24775) | human gut metagenome | biome: human-associated habitat; feature: intestine environment; material: feces | place: Netherlands | collected 2009/2010
CGCAGCCGCCGAAGCGGTGCTTAAGCCGCTAGGCGGGAATTGTGCGGTGTTGCCCAAAATATAATGATTTTGTAAATCAAAAATGCTATTTTTACCCTGTAGAGACCGTGGGGGCGCACATCGTACGCCCGCCCACCTAAAAATATAACGGTGCCGTTTTAGGCTGCCACGGGCCAAAGCCCCAAAATAATCATCACCCGTATTATATCATAGTGCGGCACGATATAATAGAACCGCCCACAAAACGGAAAAGGAAAAAGCCCGTGCACAACGCACGGGCAATCTTTCAACAAGAAAAACAAAACTTGTTTAAAACTTAATTTGATTTTTTGCGGCGGTGCAGAACCATGCCCAGCAGCTTTTCCACCATGGCAAACACCTCGCGAAAGTTCAGCAGGCAGATGGCAAAGGTCAGCACCGTAACCGGCAGCACCCAGTGCTCCAGCTTGAACAGCATGGCAATCTCCACAAAGATCAGCCCCAGGTTCAGCAGCATCCAGGCGGGGTGAAAGTCGATCTCCAGCAGCCCGTGGGTGGAGTAAGCACGCAGCAGGAAAACAATCAGCAGGGAGATGAAACTTGCCATCGTAACGCCCCACGGCCCAAACCAGCGGATGAACAAAAAGTTCAGAACCAGATTAACCACGGCACCTACCAACATGGTGTAGAACGAACTGGTGGACCGCTTGTATACCACATACACGCTGTTCAGGAAGTTGTTCAGGCAGGTGCACATGGAAGCCAGTGTCAGGAACGGCACAAACTGCCAGCCAAGGAAGTAATCCTCGCGGAAAACGTGCATCATGGGCTGGCACAGCCAGATGACGCCCGCCACACAGCAGAACATGACCGCCGCATATACCCGGAACACCTTGCTGAAGAACGCCGAACGCTCGGATTCCTCTGTCACAGCCGAAAGCTGCCATGCCTCATAAAAAATCTGCCCCACAATGGTAATGATCTGCGGCAGATAATACCCGGCTTTCAGCAGGCCCACCCACCAGGTGCTGCTTTTGCCGTCAATGCCGTCACACATGCCCTGTACATAGAACAGGTCCGAAGCGTTGATGATCCAAAAGCTGATGGAAGCCGGGATCATGGGGATGCAATAACGCAGCATGTCCTTCCAAAGGGCTTTGTTGAACTTTTTGAAACTGAAATACTGGTGGCAGTGCCCGGCAATAAAAACAAAGATTGCCGAAAGCGCATCCGAACAGGCCATGGCAAGCAGGTAGCCGTTCGCGCCCCAGCGGAAGCCCACCAGATAGAGCACATAGAAGGCCATGGTCGCCACCGTGCAGAGTACGCCGTCCACAGCCACCAGCTTGTTCCACTGGCGGCTGCGCACGAACTGGGTGCAGAGGGTGCGCAGGCAGCTCATGAGGACGTAGATATAGATGAGCAAGCCGTACTGGGCCATGTCAGGCAGGAACTGCGCCACTGGCCAGCAGAGCACGAGGATGCCGAAGCCCCCGAGGATGGTGAGCAGGCCGTTGGTGAACACCTGCTTTTCGCTGTTGCCCTTGTCGAGGCCGAAGCGGATGATGGCGTTGGACATTCCCATCGACACGAAGGGGATGAGCAGGTTGGCGTACTGGCTCAGGATCTTGGACAGGCCGAGGTCGGAGATCTCGGCCATCGCATAGGTCAGAAACGGCTGGACGATGAGCGTCAGCAGCTTGGATGAGAAGCTGCTGATGGCAAAGATGATGGTGTTTCCGGCGAGCTTCGAATATTTATCGCCGCCGGCTTTTTTTTCGTTTTCCAATGACGTATTCCTCTTATTTTTCAGTGGCTTGCCCTCTCAGTCAGACCCTTCCGGGTCTGCCAGCTCCCCCAGAGGGGGAGCCTTTCTGCCTCTCCCCTTGGGAGAGATGTCACCGAAGGTAACAGAGCGGGCTAGGCCGTTATCTTTTCAACAAATCTCGCCGGGCCTTCCAGTCCGGCATCAGCTTGGCCACCTCGGCCCAGAACGCCGGGCTGTGGTTCGGCTGCAAAAAGTGGCAGTACTCATGTACTACCACATAGATCTGCGCCGCCTCGGGCATATTGTAAAGCTGGAGCGCAAAGGTGATCTGGCGCTTGGCCATATGGCAGACGCCCCAGCAGCTGGTCATGCTGCACACCTTGATGGCGGGCTTCTGCCCGTTCAGGACCCCGGCAAAGGCCGGGTAGACCTTATCGCTCATGGCCGTGAAGTGGGCCAGCGCGACATCCTTGTCGGGCAGCGACGCCTGCCGCTTCTCGCGGGCGGCCTGCCGGGCCTGTGCCGCCCGTATCCAGTCCATCTGGCCGATGATATAGTGATCCGCCGCCTCCGGCGATATGCGCAGAGGTGAGCTGAGGGCCACAGAACCGTCCCGTCGGACATGAAGGTTGAAGTATTTGACCTTCTTCCGCGTCAGCTCGTAGGGGATGCCCCCGGCCACCCGCAGCGTCACGCGCTCTTTTTGCATCCGCGCAGCTCCTCAAGCGGCAGCTGGGACAGCACGACGGCGGCAAAGATGAGGGCACAGCCCGCACTCTCCCGCAGCGAAAGGCTCTGGTTCAGCAGCAGCCAGCCGCCCAAGGCGCTGAACACGCTTTCCAGACACATGATAAGGCTGGCGATGGCGGGGTTCAGGTTTTTCTGTCCCAAGATCTGGAGCGTATAGCCCGCACCGCTGGACAGCACGCCGCAATAGGCGATGGGCAGGAGATTGGCACCAAATTCCGCCAGCGTCGGCGTCTCAAAGAGAAGCGCCGCCGCCGTGCTCTCCACTGCGACTACGATAAACTGCAAGAGGCTCAGCCTCACGCCGTCCACCAGCGGCGAAAAGTGGTCGATGGACATGATCTGGAAGCTGAACAGCACCGCGCAGGAGAACAGGATCCAGTCGCTGGTCTCGACGCCGCCGAAGCCGTTCTTCATGCAGAGCAGGTAAAGGCCCACCACGGCGATGACCATGCTGGCCCAGAGCTGAGCGCTGCCCTTCCGGCCCAGAAACAGGCCGAACACCGGCACCAGCACGACGTACATGGCCGTCAGGAAGCCCGCCTTGGCCGTGGAGGGGTTGATGGTGATGCCGATCTGCTGGGCCGCAGAGGCTGCGAACAGAAGGGTGCCGCAGACGAGGCCCGCCGTCAGCAGAGTCATCCGCCCCGCTCTTTCCTTGGGCCAGCCGTAGGCCGCGCCCTGCTTTTTGCGCAGGGCATCAAAGGCGGCCATGGTCGGGAGCAGCACGAGGACAGCCAGCCAGCTCCGCCCCGCGAGGAAGGAATAGGCCCCCATGCCGGAGCCTGCGCTCTGGGCCACGAACGCCGTGCCCCAGATGAAGGCGCAGAGCATCAGCATGAGCGAATTTTTCGTCTGTGTCTTCATGCCGCGATGCCCTCCACCTTGAGTCCGCCGTAGAGGTAGTAGCGGCTGGAATCGTAGGAGATGGTCAGCCGGTAGCTGGCCGCCGGGTCCAGCCCGGAGATGACGCAGCGGTAGTTCTGGCCGTCGGTCTTGAAGTAATAGGTGCTGTCGTTGACGTACTGTGCGCCGCCGGCCACCTTCTGCCAGACGGATATTTTATACCGCTGGGTGCCCTCGGCGGTGCCATAGCCGGTGATGGTCAGGCTGCCGCCCGGGACGGTGAAATAGTCGGTCTGGCGGCTCCAGATGCCGTTGAACACAAGATTCAGGCTGCCGTTCACCGCCGCCGAGGCGTATTTGGCCGAGCCGTCGGCGATGCCCTCGAGGGTGAGCGGGTCGCTGGTCAGCTCAGCCCAGCGGGTGCTGTCCTCCTCCTGCACCTCCGTGGCGGCGCTGTTCTTCAGGTCCAGCACGGTCTTTCCCGCATACGCCGCCAGCAGCAATACCACCACCGCCAGAACGAGCAGTACGATTCGCTTTGTCTTTTTCATGACTTTTTATCCTCAAAACATTGTTTTTGCACGATTGCTCACGATTGCTATAGTATACCGCATTTTTATTTTCCATACAAGGCCTTAGCCCACAGTCAGCGCGGCCAGCGCCGCCCGCTCGGCGGCGGCAGGCTCCGGCTGGGCAGGCCGGAAGAGCGAATCGTACCGGTAGAGCGCCCATCCCCCCGCACCGAGACGGCGCAGGTCATTCACCTGCCGGGCAAGGGCGCTGCCGGTGCACCACTGGCTCAGGCTGTCCTCGTTGGCTCCGCCGTCGCCGCTGCCCACACGGTAGGCCCCCAGCCCGAAATAGAGGGCCGTGGACGCCGCCCGGGGCATGGCCAGCCACTCGGGCACGATGTTCTCGAAGGCGAAGCGGGTGCTGCCGGACCGGAGGGTGTAGCCATAGCCCCAATAGACCTGCGGGCAGAGGTAGTCCACCACGGCATCCTCCCCCTCTGCCGTCAGCCATGCCCGGACGTCGCTGTACTGCTCCGAGAGATCGTTGTCCGGGTTGCCCTGCGGGCTGACCCCGAAGCGGAGGGTGGCATCGGCGGCTTTCACGGCGTCGTGGGCCGCTTTGACCAGCGCCGTGACATTCTGCCGCCGCCATTCGTCCAGATTTCCCGCGCCGCTGGAGGCGAACTGGGCCGCGTCCAGCGCCGGGTCGGTGGTGGGATAGAAATAGTCGTCGAAGTGGATGCCGTCCACGGCATAGTTCTGCACCAGCTCGGCCACGCCCTGCACCACATAGTCCGCCGCCTCGGGGAGGGCCGGATTCAGGTACAGCCCCTCGCCCACAGCGCAGACCCACTCGGGATGGGTGTTGGCGAGGCTGCTTTCGGCCAGCACGGCGGGCATCTTCGCCGAGGAACGGAGACGGTAGGGGTTGACCCACGCTTCCAGCGAAAGCCCCCGGCTGTGGGCCTCGGTGATGAGGACGTCCAGCGGGTCGAAGCCGGGGTCTTTCCCCTGTTCCCCGGTGCAGACATGGCTCCACGGGAAGAGTCTGCTGCGGTAGAGGGCATCCCCGAAGGGCCGTACCTGCACGATGACGGTGTTCAGCCCGATGGACAGGCAGTTGTCCATCAGGGCCGCCGCCCCGGCCCGGAAGGCTTCTTCCGAGGAAAAATCCATCCCGGCCCATTCCAGATAGCTCACCCAGACGGCCCGCCATTCACCCGAGGGCAGGGCGGCGTTGGGTTCTGCTTCGTCCGTCGGCGGCACCGACGACGCCGAGGCCGTCTGGCCCCGGCCCAGCATCACCGCTGCCCCGGCCAGAGCGGCACAGCCTGCCCCGGCCAGGAACGCCCGCCGCCCGAACCGGCCCCGCCGGGCGCGGCGTCTTCTCCGCCGCTGGGTCATGCGTCCTCCTGCATCTTATAGAGGCTCAGCGCTGCCCAGCCCCGGGCGCAGGCCAGCAGCACCCAGAGCAGATTCGTCCAGAAGCCCAGCGCGGCCATGCCGCCGTACTTCGCCATCAGCAGGAAGAGCAGGTGGAGGGCCTCCGCCGCACCCACCAGCTGGAGCTGACGCTGGACGGCCATCCCCCGCTTGTACTCGGTGCTCAGCAGCAGCGGCCACGCCAGCGCCGAGCAGAGGTAGCCTGCCCAGCCGTTGACCATGTAGCTGACCATCAGCAGAACGAACACACCGGTGAAGTTCCGCTTCTCCCAGCCCGCCGAGCCTTTCTCGGCGGCGAGGAAGAGGGCCGAAATGCCCGCCATCGCAAATGCGATCTGCTCGATGAGTCCGAAGCTGTTCCCGCTCAGGACGGCAAAGCCGTTGAGCATGGAGGCTGCGGCCGAAGCCAGCAGCAGGAAATACCATGTCTTGCGCGTGAATCTGAGTTTCATATCGTCCCTCCCGCCCGCAGAAAGGGCGCAGGCTCCCCATCAGTTTTTGGAATTTTTCAAATATTATAACACAATTTGGGGCGGGTTGTGTTACAATAAGGAAAACATGATTCAAATTCCATCGGAGGACATCCATGAACGCTGTTTTTTCCATCCTGCTTCTGGCCGCCATCCTCGGCTTCATCGTATTCCTGCTGGCGAAGCAGGACAAAGGCCGCCGCAGCCAGTACGGCCCCAGCGGCCTTTCCGAGTTCCGCACCGACCTGCCGCTGGACGACTGCTTCGACCGGCTCGACCAGCACAGCCCCGACGACCTTTTCGCCTACGAGTGCCGCCGGGAGAACGACGGCGGCTTCACCCTTCACCTGACCCTCCACCAGCCCACCCAGCAGCCGCTGGACACCCTCTACACCCTCCGGCTGGACCCGGGCCGTCAGACCGTCGTGACTCTCATCTTCATCCGGGAGGCCTTCGGCTACAAGGAGCCGCTGTTCCAGCCCGAGATGCTCGATGAGTTCATGCTGGGCAAGCTCGACGCCCGCCGCACAAAATAAATTCGTCCGGAGGGCTTTGCATTTCCGGATTTTTTTGGTATACTTATAGTCAGTCCACACGCGGCAGCGCGCCGCGTTTGCGGGCCAGTAGCTCAGTTGGTCAGAGCTGGCGGCTCATAACCGCTTGGTCGCGGGTTCAAGTCCTGCCTGGCCCACCACAAAGCACGAAGGTTTCGGCCTTCGTGCTTTTCTTTTTGCCCCTCCGGGCTGCTGACGCAAAAGGAGGGCGGAGAGGGCCAAAAGAGGCCGCGCGCGCGTCTTTTTTTGGCAAAAACGCTTGAAACACCTCTATTATAATGATAAACTTAAAAATATTGGAAATGTGAGGAGCATCCTATGATGAACAAAATCTCTCGCCGCTCTTTTTTGCAGGCCGCCGGCGTCGTGGCCGCTGCGGCAGCGCTGACCGCCTGCGGCGGCAAGACCGAGGCTGACAAGGGCAGCAGCCAGAACGGCAAGATCCAGATCACCTTTTACCTGTGGGACCGCTCCATGATGAAAGAGCTTACTCCGTGGCTGGAACAGAAGTTCCCGGAGTATGAGTTCAACTTCATTCAGGGCTTCAACACCATGGACTACTACCGCGACCTGCTGAACCGTGCGGAGCAGCTGCCGGACATCATCACCTGCCGCCGCTTCTCCCTGAACGATGCGGCTCCTCTGGCAGAGTACCTGATGGATCTGAGCACGACCGAGGTTGCAGGCACCTTCTATTCCAGCTACCTGAACAACAATCAGGAGCCGGACGGTGCGATCCGCTGGCTGCCCATGTGCGCCGAGGTGGACGGCACGGCTGCAAATGTCGATCTGTTTGCTCAGTACAATATCCCTCTGCCCACCAACTACGCCGAGTTCGTGGCGGCCATTGATGCCTTTGAGGCTGTCGGCATTAAGGGCTATCAGGCAGACTGGAGATATGACTACACCTGTCTGGAAACCATGCAGGGCTGTGCTATCCCGGAGCTGATGAGTCTGGAGGGCACCACATGGCGCATGAACTACGAGAGCGAGACCGAGGACGGCTCCACCGGTCTGGATGATGTGGTGTGGCCGAAGGTCTTTGAAAAATACGAGCAGTTCCTCAAGGATGTGCGGGTGCAGCCCGGTGACGATCGGTTGGAGTTGAACCCCATTGCCAAGCCTTTCTATGCGCGGCAGACCGCCATGATCCGCACCACGGCAGGCATAGCGGATGTAATGCTCGACCTGCACGGCTTTAACGCATCCATTCTGCCCTATTTCGGCGAGACCGCCAATGATAGCTGGCTGCTGACCTACCCCATGTGTCAGGCAGCAGTTTCCAACACGGTAGCACAGGACGAGGCAAAGCTGGCTGCTGTGCTGAAAGTCCTTGGGGCCGTGTACAGCGCAGAGGGGCAGAGCAAGCTGGCCGCTGGCGGCGCGGTGCTCTCTTATAACAAGGAGGTAAACATCACCTCCTCCACCTCTCTGGAACACGTTGCGGATGTCATCAGCGCAAATCATCTGTATATGCGTCTGGCCTCCACCGAGATCTTCCGCATTTCGGAAGATGTGGGCCACAAGATGATCACCGGCGAATACGATGCCAAGGCCGGATACGAGGCGTTCAACGAGCAGCTTGTCACCCCCAAAGCAGACCCCGAAACCGAGATCCTGTTCACCCAGAATACCGCATACTCCATCGACATGACCGACCACGGCAGCGCTGCGGCTTCCTCGCTGATGACCGCCCTGCGCACCACCTATGATGCGTCTATCGCAATCGGCTACTCGCCGCTGGTGTCCACTTCCATCTACTGCGGCGATTACAGCAAGCAGCAGCTTTTGTGGGTGATGGCAGGAAACTACGCCGTTTCGCAGGGGGAATATACCGGTGCAGAGCTGCGGCAGATGATGGAGTGGCTGGTGAACGTAAAGGACAACGGTGCAAACCCCATCCGGCACCGGAATTATATGCCCGTGACCAGCGGCATGGAATACAAAGTGACCGAATACGAGCAGGGCAAGTTCCGTCTGGAAGAACTCACCGTCAATGGTGCGCCGCTGGACGATACGGCCACCTATACCGTATTTGTGGCGGGCACCGATGTGTGGATAGAGAACGAGGTCTACTGCAGCTGCCCCATGCCGGAAAACCTGAAGACCAAGCGAACGGAATATGCCATTGAAGGGGCAGACAGCCGCTCCTGCCTGAAGGATTCGCTGGCGGTCAGCAAGCAGTTCCCCGCCCCCTCCGAGTATCTGACCATTGTACAGGGAGAATAAGCTCTTGAAGAACGAAACTAAGATGCAACGCTCTGTAAAAAGCCGTATCCTCGCGGTCATAGCAATGCTGCTGCTCGGCACCAGCATTCTGACGAGCCTCGTTGTCTTTACGGATTTTATGGAGCACACCATCTACGAGGAAAGCACTGCACACCTTACCGAGATCTATCATCAGGCAAACCAGACCCTCTACAATAAGGTATCCTTCAACTGGGGCGTCATGCGGATGTGGGCGCCCTATCTGGAAAGTGCGCAAAGCGATGCCGATGTCTGCTCTTTCCTTTCACAGGCAAAGGGAGAATACCATTTTACAGACTTTTTCTTCGTTTCGCGGGATGGCTCCTATGTCACACTGGATGGTGAACGAGGCTATCTTGATCTGGGTCGGACACTGTCGCAGCTGATTCTGGAGCAGCAGCCTATCGTGGCAAACTCGGTCGTGCCGGACAAGCCGGAGATCATGGTGTTTGCAGTCCCCACGGAAAAAGGCAGCTATCAGGGCTTTGATTACGAAGCCATTGCCATCACCTATAACAACAGGGATCTGGTGGACTCCCTGAAGATCTCTGCCTTTGAAGGGCACGGCAGCACCTTTGCGGTGCTGCCGGATGGCCGTGTGGTACTGGACAGCAGCAGCGCGGACATGAGCGGTGTGCACAATATCCTTGCCCTGCTCAAAAACTCGGCTGGTTTTACGGCAGAACAGGTCGATGCCCTGCAAGATTCTTTTGCTGCCGGGGAGGGCGGCAACCTTGAGTTTTCCATCAATGGCGTCGGCTATTACATGGTTTATGGTTCTGCCGCCTTCCAGAACTGGACGATCCTTGGCATTGCTCCCAAAAGCGTTGTGAACGCCAACATGAACCGGCTGCAATACACCACCATGGCCGTGATGAGCGGTATAACGGGTATGCTGGCTTTTGCCGCTCTGCTGCTGGTGGTGCAGAGCAACCGGCAAAAGCTGCGGAAAAAGAACCAGCAGCTGCTGGCACGCGAGGAGTTGTTCTCGAACCTTTCCCGCAATGTGGACGACGTGTTCCTGATGATCGACACCGAAACCAGCAAGGCGGAATACGTCAGCCCCAATGTCCAGCGCATTCTGGGCCTCTCCCCCGAGGCGGTGCAGGAGGATCTCCACGTTCTATACCCTGCCGGAGACGACAGCGGTGCATCGCGGCTGGAAAGTCTGATGCAGATGGAACAGGGCGTCCAGCAGGAATGGGAATGTGAATTTGTCAATCAGGAGACCGGTGAGCCTCGCTATCTCCATGTGACCGGCTTCCTCAATGATGTGCAGGGCGCAAGAAAGTGCATCGTGGATATGTCCGACCGCACGGGCGAGCACCAGACCACGCTGGCTGTGGAAGCCGCACTGGAAGTAGCCGAAAAGGCCAGCAAAGCCAAGACGGACTTCCTCTCCAATATGTCCCACGACATCCGCACCCCCATGAACGCCATCATCGGCATTACTACCCTGATGAAAAACGAGCTGCACCAGCCGGAAAGGCTGGCCGAACATCTGGGCAAGCTGGAAACTTCCGGTCGGCTGCTGCTGGGCATCATCAACGATATTCTGGACATGAGCCGCATCGAGAGCGGCAAGACCACCCTGAACATCGAAAAAATGAACATTTCCCAGCAGGTCAGCCAGCTGGACAGCATTATCCGGCAGCAGGCCAGCCAGCGCCGCCAGACCTTTACGGTGGAGACCCATATGCAGCACGAAAACGTGCTGGCCGACCCCAACCGTCTGAATCAGGTGCTGATGAACATCCTCTCCAATGCGGTCAAGTATACGCCCCAAGGCGGACACATCCGGTTGGCGGTGGACGAGCTTACCCATACCGAGCACTACGCCAAATACCGGTTCATCGTGCAGGATGACGGCATCGGCATGAGCGCGGCCTACCAGAAGACCCTCTTCGACCCCTTTACCCGGGAGGAGAAATCCGGCACCAACAAGGTGCAGGGCACGGGCCTCGGCATGGCCATCACCAAGAGCATCGTAGACCTGATGGGCGGCACCATCCGGGTGGAGAGTGCCACCGGCAAGGGCACCCGCTTTGAGGTCGTGCTGGAATTTCCCATCGACGCCGAGGCGGACAAGGTGCAGACGGCGCCGGCCCTCCCGGAGGAGGCCGAGGCCGTCTCGCCCCTGTCCGGGATGAACTTCCTCTGCGCCGAGGACAACGCCATCAACGCCGAAATTCTGGAGCTGCTGCTGGAGACCAAGGGTGCGCACTGCACCATCTGCTCCAACGGTCAGGAGATCGTGGACGCTTTCGCCAGCGTCAAGCCCGGCGAGTACGACATGATCCTGATGGACGTGCAGATGCCCGTCATGGATGGCCTCGAAGCCACCCGGCGCATCCGCAGCGGCGAAAATCCGCTGGGCCGCACCATCCCCATCCTCGCCATGACCGCCAACGCATTCCTTGAGGATATGCAGAAGAGCCGGGACGCCGGGATGGACGAGCATCTGTCCAAGCCCGTGGACATCAACGCACTGGAGCAGACGGTAAAGCGCTTCCGCGTTACCCCCCCCCCGAAAATAAATAGTGGAATCGCACGGTTTCGCAGATGACCGACACTCACGACCTAGCAGGGCCGCCCATTTGCGGCCCAGCTCTTTTTTTGTGAGAGAGCTATCATGATGAATCAAAGCATTGGATGGTATTGCGTATGGAACAACAGCCAAATAAAATCAAGCCTATGTTGCTATCGGCACTTGCCCAATTGAGCACCTGCCTGATCGTCTGGAATTTTCATATTCCAAATCCAAATATCCTGCTTTTTGTTGTTCTTTCTGCTGTGCTCGTGAAATACGGCTATGCAGCAGGAATCGTAAGCGGCCTCATTGCATTCCTATACTCCGCGTTTTTCTTTTCTACCGACCACAGCTTTTTTCTTTACACCCCTTTGAACCTTCAAAAGCTCATCGTGATCGGCCTTGGTATCGCTGCGAACATTCTGCTGATCGGTCGCCTGCAATGGCAGTTCGAGCGCTCCAGCATGGAAAAGATGCAGGCCGAAGCCGAGGAAATGCTTCAAGAAACAACAGAGAGCTACCGTGCAAAACTTTACTACGATGTCTTGACTGGCGCATACAACCGCCGCTACTATGAGGATATCGCATCCCGTATCGTCGGCCCCGCAGGCATCGCGCTGATGGATGTGGACGATTTCAAGGTCTGCAACGATACCTATGGGCATTACGCCGGTGATATGGCGCTGAAAGCGGCAGCCGCCGCCATCCGCTCCTGCATCCGGGATTCCGACCTGCTCATCCGCTACGGCGGGGACGAGTTCCTGCTGGTGCTGCCCGGCATTCCGAGCGACATCCTGCAAGCCAAGCTGGAGCAGATCAGAGCCGCCATGCAGCAGGCTACTGTACCCGGTTATTCGCATTTTCGCCTCTCACTGAGCATCGGCGGAACGATGCAGGCCATCACCGACCCGATGGAGAATGCGGTTCGCCGGGCAGACCGGCTGATGTATCAGGCAAAGTGCCGCAAGAATGCCGTCACGGTGGAACTCCCCGAAAACGCGCTGACCGCGCAGGAAGAACTGGTGGAGGAGAAGCCGCAGATTCTTCTTGTGGATGACTCTGAAATGAACCGCCTCATCCTGGCCGAAATCCTGCAAGGCGACTATCGTATTCTGGAAGCAAAAGATGGCCGGGAATGTATGGATGCCTTGCAGGCCGAAGCCGGGAATCTTGCGCTGGTGCTGCTGGACATCAACATGCCGGTCATGGATGGCTTCGAGGTGCTCAAGGCCATGAACGCCAACCACACCATCGAGGACATCCCGGTCATCATGATCTCCAGTGATGACTCTAACGCTGTAATTCGGAAGTCCTATGAACTAGGCGCGAGTGATTATGTCAATCGACCTTTCGATGCACGCATCGTGTACCGCCGCGCGACCAACACCATCAAGCTGTATGCCAAGCAGCGGCGGCTGGTGAAGATGGTGTCCGACCAGATCCGCGCCCGCGAAAATAATACGGATACGCTGGTGGGTGTGCTGAGCCATATCGTAGAGTTCCGCAACGGCGAAAGCGGTGCTCATGTGCGGCATATCCGTATCATCACAGAAATGCTGCTCCACCGTCTATTGGAGATCAGCAACAACTACTCGATTTCTGCAGAACAGCAGGATCTGATTCCGCTGGCCTCTACCCTCCACGACATCGGCAAGATCGGGATCGACGAAAAGATCCTCAACAAGCCCGGCAGGCTGACCCCGGCGGAATTTGAGGTCATCAAGACCCACAGTATGCTGGGCGCGGAGATGCTGCAAAAGCTGGAAAATTTCGGCGAGGAGCCGCTGCTGCAGACCGCCTACGAGATCGCCCGCTGGCACCACGAGCGCTGGGATGGCCGGGGCTACCCGGATGGGCTGAAGGGCGACGACATCCCCATCAGCGCACAGCTGGTCGCGCTGGCCGACGTGTACGACGCGCTGACCAGCGAGCGCTGCTATAAAAAGGCTTTCTCCCACGAGAAAGCGGTGCAGATGATCCAGAACGGCGAATGCGGCGCGTTCAACCCGCTGCTGCTGCAATGCCTGACGGACACACAGGACGAACTGAACGAAAAACTGCATCCGCAGATGCAGGAAAAACAGGAGAAGGAATGAAACACAGAA
>OHXI01000593.1_pt1 | contig 13119 bp, 9 predicted proteins | sample 1579941 | NCBI WGS metagenome assembly OHXI01 (sample SAMEA3882553, study PRJEB24775) | human gut metagenome | biome: human-associated habitat; feature: intestine environment; material: feces | place: Netherlands | collected 2009/2010
TTCGAGAAACGTATTAATGAAAGTTTCCATAAAAATGGTGGTTTTGAAGATATCATTTTTTCTATGAATTATGATGTTGATCAGATGCTTCAAGTTAATGCAGAGGCTTATAACAAAGAACGTGATATTTCAATTTCTGTGGAACGATTGGGGCGTGGAATGAAAAGTATTTATATGCTTTCTCTTTTGGAAGCTTATGTAATGGATGAGAATAGTCTTTCATCGATCATTCTGGTAGAGGAACCAGAGATGTTTTTGCATCCACAACTGCAAAAGACAGCCAGTGAGATCCTTTATCGTCTGGCACAGAAGAATCAGGTGATCTTTACAACACATTCTCCACATTTATTAGCCAATTTTAGCAGTAGACAATTATGTCAGATCATATTGGATGAAGATTCATATTCTGTTGCAAAGAAGAAAACGAACATTAGTTCGGTATTAGACGATCTTGGATATAATGCTTCCGATCTTATGAATGTTGATTTTGTTTTTATCGTAGAAGGAAAACAAGATAAATACCGTTTGCCATTGTTGTTAAATCATTATTATTCTGAAATTTATGATGAAGACGGCAGATTAAATCGTGTAGCGATCTTGACAACAAACAGCTGTACCAATATCAAGACGTATGCCAACTTAAAATATATAAATCAGCTTTATATGAAGGATCGTTTTTTAATGATCCGTGATAGTGATGGTAAGGATCGAGATATGCTTGGAAGACAGCTTTGTAAATATTATGATGAGAGAAATCTTGTGGATGTTGATCATTTACCAAAAGTGACAAGAAAAAATGTATTGATCTTAAAATATTATTCTTTTGAAAATTATTTTTTAAATCCAGAGATCATGTCAAAACTTGGAGTTATAGAATCTGAAGATGCTTTTTATGAGATTTTATATGATAAATGGAGAGAATATCTGCATAGGATCAAAAGTGGAGTTCATTTGATACAGATGATGGGACGTGATTTTACATCACCGCAAGATATGAAAGAACATATGGAAGAGATCAAAACCTATATGCGGGGTCATAATCTGTTTGACATTTTTTATGGAAGATATAAAAAAGAAGAGAAAGATTTATTAAAGAAATATATTGAGATCGCACCAAGAGATGAATTTAGTGATATTCTTGATGCGGCGGATTCGTTTATCTATTTTCAGAGTAAGACAAAACAAAAAGATATTCAGAATGAAACAAAATAAAGAAAGTGCGAGATAAATAATATGACAAAGAAACACACAATATTAACAGCGATCAATTCGAAATACATTCATTCGAACCTTGCAGTTTACTGCCTTCGTGCCTACGCAAAGCCATATATCGATGAAGTCGGGATTGCAGAATATACGATCAATCAGCAGGTGGATGATATCCTGATGAGTCTGTATCAGAAACATCCAGATATCCTTTGCTTTTCCTGTTATATCTGGAATATTGAATACATAGAACGTGTGATCAGGGAAATCCATAAACTACTGCCGGATGTTCCAATCTGGCTTGGAGGACCAGAAGTTTCCTATGATTCCAGAGAAGTTTTAAGACGACTTCCACAGGTAACGGGTGTGATGAAAGGGGAAGGAGAAGTTACATTCCTTGAAGTGCTTGATCATTATCATGGAAAGAGAGATGATCTTAGCAAGATTCCTGGACTAACTTATAGAAATGAAGATGAGATCGTAGAAACACCATGGCGTCCAGTGATGGACTTAAGTAAAGTTCCATTTGTGTATGAACATATTGAAGATTTTGAACATAAGATCATCTACTATGAATCAAGCAGGGGCTGTCCATTTTCATGTAGTTATTGTTTGTCTTCGATCGATAAATGCCTGCGTTTCCGAAATCTTTCTCTTGTCAAAAAGGAATTACAGTTTTTCTTAGATCATAAAGTGCCACAGGTCAAATTTGTCGATCGTACCTTTAACTGTCGACATGATCATGCAATGGAAATCTGGCGTTATATAAAGGAACATGATAACGGCATTACCAATTTCCATTTTGAAGTGGCAGCAGATGTCTTAAAGGATGATGAAATTGAATTGATCTCTGATATGCGTCCGGGACTGATTCAGTTAGAGATTGGCGTTCAGTCAACGAACATCGATACGATCACTGAGATTCACAGGAAAATGGATTTTAAGAAAGTTGCAGATATCGTAACAAGGATCAATGCTGGACATAATATACATCAACATTTGGATCTGATCGCAGGACTGCCCTATGAAGATCTTGAAAGTTTTAAACAGTCATTTCAGGATGTTTATGAAGTACGTCCAGAACAATTACAGTTAGGCTTTTTAAAAGTATTAAAAGGTTCTTATATGGAAAAACAAAAAGAGAACTATGGGCTTGTTTATAAAGATACACCGCCTTATGAAGTCCTTTATACAAAATGGCTGCCTTATGAAGATGTACTGGTTTTAAAGAAAGTGGAAGAAATGGTGGAAGTTTATTATAATAGCAGCCAGTTTTCGAACACCTTGCGGTTGTTGGAAAAAGAATTTGACACTGCATTTGCTTTATATGATACACTTGCCAGATTTTATGAGGAGAAAGGTTATGACAAGGTCAGCCACAGCCGGATTGCTCGATTTGAAATCTTATATGAATTTATACAAACCATTACAGCAGAAGAGAATCTTGTATTATATAAAGAGTTGTTAACGTATGACTTATATCTTCGTGAAAATGTAAAGAAACGTCCGGATTTTGCAGGAGATTATACATTACAAAAGGACGAGCTTCGTTATATCAACGAAGAGATTTTATTAAAAGATGAACGACTTGCATATTTTGGACAAAAGAATATGCGAAAATTTTCCCATATGGAACAATTCGATCATGCGGTAAATGAAGATTTTAAAGAAACAAAAACCATCCTATTGTTTGATTATCAGAATCGAGATCCATTGACAAACCAGGCGACAGTTTATCCGATTACAATGAATTTGATAAAAAATCAATAAAAATATAGTAAGAAAGAGGGTGCAGAAAATAAGATGATCGCAATATATTTAGCACCACTTTATCTGCTGTTAAATGTCTATTTTTTATTCCGAATATTGAAATGGTTAGAGACTTGTCATATTTATTTTAAAAAGAAATGGATCAAGGCAGTTTTGGTCATGATCTATGTATTTCTTGCATTCAGTATTCTGATCGCATTTTTGTTTCCACAAGGAACGATACGGCGAGCTATGAAACTGATCAGTAATTACTGGCTGGGTGTTTTGATGTATTTGGCGCTTACGATCCTTATTGCGGATCTGATCCGCCTAATCTTAATCTATTTTGTAAAAGCAGATCAGGAAAAGTTTCGGACACCAAAAGTTTTCAAAATTGTTGGAAGCATTTGTATGATCTTGATCTTATTGATCAGTTTTTACGGAGTGTGTAATGCAAGGAATATCAGGACAACAAGTTACCATGTAACGATACATAAAAAAGTAAGAAATCATAAAAAGCTAAAGATCATTTTACTTGCAGATCTTCATCTTGGATACAATATTGGATGTTCTCAGATGAAACAGATGGTAATGAAAGTAAATCAGCAAAGTCCAGATTTGATCGTGGTCGCAGGAGACATTTTTGATAATGAATATGATGCATTAGATGATCCAGATCAGTTGGTCAAGATATTTCGACAGCTAAAGAGTCAATACGGTGTTTATGCAGTTTATGGAAATCATGATATTGATGAAAAGATTCTTGCAGGATTTACATTTGGAAGCGGTCGGGAGAAAAAGGTCAGCGATCCAAGAATGGATGAATTTGTAAAAAGGGCAGGAATGAAGTTATTAAGAGATGAATCTGTTTGTATTGATCAAAGCTTCTATCTCTATGGAAGACCAGATGCTGAGAAAGTAGGCCGTGGGATCAGCAGACGTAAGACTCCAAAAGAACTGGTAAATGGAATGGATCTTAAAAAGCCTGTGATCGTACTGGATCATGAGCCAAGGCAGTTGGAAGAGTTAAATCAGGCAGGAGTAGACATTGATCTTTGCGGGCATACGCATGATGGACAGCTGTTCCCTGGGAATATTACAATTCATTTGTTTTGGAAGAATCCGTATGGATATCGTAAGGTTGGAAATGCGCATCAGATTGTAACTTCAGGTGTCGGTTTATTTGGCCCGAATATGAGGGTCGGAACGAAAGCGGAGATTGTGGTTGTGAATGTGGATTTTAGATGATCTGACAAAGATGTCAGTTATACTATAATAAACATAATGGAGGAAGACATTTTTATGAAATATAACGATGGAAAAGACAGATGCAGTTGGGCTAATCCAAAGAATCCGATATATATTGATTATCACGATAAAGAATGGGGAGTGCCTGTCTATGACGACCATAAATTGTTTGAAATGCTGATCTTGGAATCGTTTCAGGCAGGATTATCGTGGGAGTGTGTGTTAAATAAACGAGAAGCGTTCAGAGAAGCGTTTGATGATTTTGATGTATATAAAGTGAGTGCATATGATGAGGAGAAACAAGCGCAATTAAAAGAAAATAAAGGGATTATAAGAAACCAAAGAAAAATATCTGCTGCCGTATCAAATGCGACTATTTTTATGAAAATCCAGGAAGAATACAGAACCTTTTCTGAATATTTGTGGAAGTTTACAGATCATAAGATCATCCATGAGACGGGAAAAACATCTTCAGAATTATCCGACCAGATTTCAAAGGATTTAAAGAAACGTGGAATGAAATTTGTCGGTACAACGATCATTTATTCCTATCTGCAGGCAGTGGGAGTGGTCGAGTCACATGAGGAAGGTTGTTTCCTGCATCATAAAGAATAAAAAATTTACAAGTAGGTAACACTGCGTACTTGAATTTTTATACAAAAAGGAGTAAGGTAGAAATTACCAGATAAAATTGAGTATTAGAAAGATGATCATGTCATAACAATGTTCAAACAAAGGGAGGAAGCGATCATGAGACGTAAGATTATGACAGCATTTGTATGCGCGATTATGACAATCTCTGTAATACCGGTTTATGCAGATGATACACAGACCGATCAGGCAGTGACAACAGAAGTTTCTACCGAAACAGCAGCAACGGTGCAAGAAACAAAAAGAACGCAAAGTAAAGAACAACAGAAGAAAAAGACAACAAGCAAGAAACATACTAAGACAAAGAAGATAAAATCAAAGAAAAAGGAAGAAAACAAAGTCATTCCAATGCCAACACAAGTGATCAGTAAGAGTTCTTCGGATACGATCGAAGGAAGGATCAAGGATAAACAGGCGAAAGTGAAACGGTTGAAAAAACAAAAAGCAAAGATTGAGGAAGAGATTCGCCTGGAACAGCAAAAAGCACGATCTATAAATGAATTTTACAAAAAGTATACAGCAAATTCCAAGGCGGAGATTGCTTTATATGGTCAGGAGATCACTCCTTCTATGAAGATTTCTAAAAAAGATGAGCAGTTAAGAGAAGATTTATATGAGCTTGCAGATTTATTTGGAGATGAGAATCTGAGAACGATCGCAAGCAAATATGTTTTTGGAATCAATCATCCGGACTTTGAGACTTTGCTTGATAAGAATGAAACGATTCAGCTTGATCAGTATTTAAAGAACGAACAGATACTTCCGATCAAACCAATGGGAAAAAAGGTTCAGACGATCAAGAAGCAGATCAAGAAGTTCAAAGGAGAGATAAAAAAAGAGGAACAGACAAGATATTTTAATCCAAATGATGTCAGTGCTCTAAGTCATATCACAGTTTCAGACGCCAAACATATTTTGGAAGGAACTGCTTTGTATGATGATGCGAAAGCTTATGTCAAGGCGGAAGAAAAATATCATGTGAATGCAGTCTTTTTGATGGGAATCGCTGCACATGAAAGTGCATGGGGCACGAGCCGCCGTGCGAGGGAAGATAATAATCTGACTGGATATGGTGTAACATCGGATCATGCAAAAGGAATTAACAAATCAACGAAAGAAGCAGGACTTTTAGCAACTGCAGAAACTTTACATGAAAAATACCTGACATCAGGTGGAAGTTACTATGTTGGAACTTCTGCGGCAGCAGTGAACAAACATTACTGTGTTGGCGGAGAATGGGCGGCAGCAGTTGTAAAGAATGCTTATTTATTAATGAATCGTTTATAATTTTCTATTTTTGTATTGATTTTATAGAATCACAATGCTATAATTTATAAGAAATCAAAAAGAAGAAAACGTTGATGAGAAGAGTACTTTGTGGAAAGCTTCCAGAGAGGGATACATTTGCTGAAAGTATCCTAAGCAGACAAACAAAGGAAGACCACCTCGGAGTGGCTGTAAACCAGCCCGGCTGACACCGTTAATCGTCGATTAAGTGATCTGTTTCTGGAGTTTATGATCAAAGGATATGAAACAGATAACCAGGGTGGAACCGCGATAACTCGTCCCATGGATTTTTATTAGTCCATGGGATTTTTTATTTCTGTTATAGATTTATTATAGAAGAAATCTATAGAGAATTGTGACAGGATAAATAAAACGTTATATATCAAGAAAGGATGAATAAGAAGATGAAGATTACATTAAAAGATGGATCTGTAAAAGAGTATGAAAACAATATGTCTGTCATTGATATTGCAAAAGATATCAGTGAAGGACTGGCAAGAGTTGCCTGTGCGGGTGAGGTTGATGGAGAAGTTGTTGACCTTAGAACTGTCATTGACAAAGACTGCGAATTAAATATCTTAACATTTGATTCTGATGAAGGAAAACACGCATTCCGTCATACAGCATCCCATATTTTAGCTCAGGCAGTAAAACGTTTATATCCAGAAACAAAACTTGCGATCGGACCTTCTATCGACAATGGTTTCTACTATGATATGGAGAAAGATACTCCATTTACACAGGAAGACCTTGAGAAGATTGAAAAAGAAATGAAGAAGATCGTCAAAGAAAATCTTGAAATCACAAGCTTTACAAAACCTAGAGATGAAGCGATTGCATTTATGAAAGAAAGAAACGAACCTTACAAAGTAGAATTGATTGAAGATCTTCCAGAAGATTCTGTGATCAGCTTCTATCAGCAGGGTGAATTTGTTGATCTTTGTGCAGGACCTCACTTAATGACTACAAAACCAGTGAAAGCATTCAAACTTACAAGTATTGCAGGTGCTTACTGGCGTGGAGATGAGCATAATCAGATGCTTACAAGAATCTATGGTACTGCATTTACAAAGAAAGCAGAATTAGATGCATACCTTACAATGATGGAAGAGGCTAGAAAGCGTGACCATCGTAAACTTGGAAAAGAACTTGGTCTGTTTATGATGAGAGAAGAAGGACCTGGATTCCCATTCTTCCTTCCAAAAGGTATGGTTCTTAAAAACACATTATTAGACTACTGGCGTGAAATTCATCAGAAAGCAGGATACGTTGAAATCTCAACACCTATCATGTTAAGTCGTCATTTATGGGAAACATCAGGACATTGGGATCATTACAAAGAAAATATGTATACAACAGTTATTGATGATCAGGATTTTGCAATCAAACCTATGAACTGCCCAGGTGGAGTTCTTGTTTATGATTCTGAACCACGTTCATATAGAGATCTTCCATTAAGAATGGGAGAATTAGGTTTAGTACATCGTCATGAAAAATCTGGTCAGTTACATGGATTAATGCGTGTTCGTTGTTTTACACAGGATGATGCACATATCTTTATGACACCAGATCAGATCAAAGATGAGATCAAAGGTGTTGCAGGATTGATCGATCAGGTTTACAATTTATTTGGATTTAAGTATCATGTAGAACTTTCTACTCGTCCAGATGACAGCATGGGAAGTGACGAAGATTGGGAACTTGCAACAGATTCTCTTCGTGCAGCTTTAGATGATCTTGGACTTGATTATGTGGTAAATGAAGGAGACGGAGCATTCTACGGACCTAAGATTGATTTCCACTTAGAGGATTCTATCGGAAGAACATGGCAGTGTGGAACAATTCAGTTAGATATGCAGCTTCCACAGAGATTCGAACTGGAATACACAGGAGCAGATGGTGAGAAACATCGTCCGATCATGATCCACCGTGTTGCATTTGGATCTATCGAACGTTTTATCGGTATCTTGATCGAGCATTTTGCAGGTGCTTTCCCTACATGGTTAGCTCCAGTACAGGTTGAAGTGATTCCTATCTCTGATAAGCATTTAGATTATGCTAATAAAGTACTTGATACATTAAAGGCAGCAGGAATCCGTGCAGACATCGATACAAGAGCTGAGAAAATGGGATACAAGATCCGTGAAGCGCAGCTTCAGAAGATTCCATATATGTTAGTTGTTGGTGGAAAAGAAGAAGAAAACGAAGCTGTATCAGTAAGAAGCCGATTCAAAGGTGATGAAGGTCAGATGAAGTTAGATGACTTCTTAGCTGCAATCAAAGAAGAGATTGCTAATAGAGAAAACCGTAAGGTTGAAAAAGAAGATTAATTGTCAAATGAAAAGGAGGCACCACATTTGTGGAATGCCTCCTTCCTTTATATCATATCCGTTCTAATAATTCATCAGGTTTCATAGCAGGTACTTTACTTTCGATAAAATCCTTGATATTACGAGTTACAATAAAATCTACTTTCATTCGCTGTGCGCATACCATTTGAATCGCATCTTCATAATCAGAAGTTTTCATATTCGCCGCTTTTCTTATATCAGAAGATTTTAGATCAGCAATATGAAAAATCATAAACAGCTGTTCAATAATTTGCTGAGTTTTTTCTGGTGTTAATTCTTTTCTCAAAATATAAACAATATTTGGAATAGACAATGCTGAAATATATCCATCAATTTTTTCTACTTCACATAACTTCCAGATTTTTGAAGAGCTTTCTACAAAATCAGTTCTGTCACATAATACATCCAGGATTACATTTGTATCAATCAATATTTTCATATTTTTCTGCAATCCTTTCTGCGCGGATATCCTTTTCGTTATAATCTTTTTTTAGAATTCCAGTTAAAGAATCAGTCAAGAAAGAAATACCTGTGTCTTTTGAAATTAATCTGGCGACTTCTTTTCCTTTCTTTAAAATAATAATTTCATTACCTTCTTGGACAGCTTTTAAATATTTACCAAAGTTATTTTGAATATCAGTTGCTGTTGTTGTAATCATAGTATCACCTCCTATTTTAATAGTTAGTACCTAAAATTATTATATGCTATTTTAGGGATTTTATCAATGATATTAGAAAAATTGATTCATTTTATAAGTTATATAAAACAAGATTGTCTATATAACTGCAACATTTTCTCAAATAAACATCTTGAAATATACCCTAACAGGGTATATAATATCAAACGTAAAGGAGGAAATCACATGGAAGAAAAAAAAGAATGTTGTTGTCATCACAAGACAAAAGAACGTTCAGACAAAGAATATAAAGATCTTATTAATCGTCTAAGCCGTATTGAAGGACAAGTTCGCGGAATAAAAAAGATGGTAGAGAATGATACTTATTGTACCGATATTTTAGTTCAGGTATCTGCTGTCAATGCAGCTTTAAATAGTTTCAATAAAGTCCTTCTTGCCAATCATATCAGAACTTGTGTAGCAGAAGATATCCGAGAAGGAAAGGATGAGACGATTGATGAATTAGTAAAAGTTCTACAAAAACTAATGAAATAACAATTTGACAAGCAAAATGAAAGGAAGGGAAACCATGGAACAATATCAAGTGACTGGCATGAGCTGTGCTGCTTGCAGTGCACGCGTGGAGAAAGCGGTTTCCAGTGTAGAAGGAGTCACATCCTGCTCTGTAAGTCTGCTGACAAACTCAATGGGTGTCGAAGGAACTGCAGATTCATCTGTGATCATCAAAGCTGTGGAAGATGCTGGATACGGAGCAAAGAAGAAGGGCGTGCAAACGCAGGGTAATTCTTCAGATGCAGATTTATTAAAAGATAGAGAAACTCCTGTCTTGAAGAAACGACTGATCACATCGTTATGTTTTTTGATTCCTTTGATGTATCTGTCAATGGGACATATGATGTGGAATTGGCCGATTCCTAAGATTTTAGATGGAAACCATGTAGCAATGGGTCTGATCCAGTTGTTATTTACAACAATCATCATGGTGATCAACCAGAAATTCTTTATTAGTGGATTTAAGAGCTTATTCCATAAAGCACCGAATATGGATACTCTGGTTGCTTTAGGATCAGCAGCTTCTTATGGATACAGTGTTTATATCCTATTTGCAATGACAGATGCTCAGATGCATCAAAACATGGATGCGGTTATTAAATACATGCATGAATTCTACTTTGAATCTGCCGCTATGATCCTGACATTGATCACAGTTGGTAAGATGCTAGAAGCAAGATCCAAAGGAAAAACGACAGATGCTTTAAAGAGTCTTATGAAATTAGCACCAAAGACGGCAATTGTGATCCGTAATGAACAGGAAATAGAAGTTGGAATCGAACAGGTACATCAAGGAGATATCTTCGTTGTAAAACCTGGAGAAAATATACCGGTAGATGGTATCATCATAGAAGGAAACAGTGCTTTAAATGAATCTGCTTTAACAGGAGAAAGTATCCCTGTGGATAAAAAAGAAGGAGATACCGTATCTGCTGCAACATTAAATACATCTGGTTATCTAAAATGTGAAGCTACAAGAGTTGGCGAAGACACAACTCTTTCTCAGATCATTCAGATGGTCAGTGATGCGGCAGCAACCAAAGCACCGATTGCAAAGGTTGCAGATAAAGTATCAGGGATTTTTGTCCCAACTGTTATTTGTATTGCAATCGCAACAATGATCATCTGGCTGCTTGTCGGACAAAGTTTTGGATTTGCACTTGCCAGAGGCATTTCTGTATTAGTTATCAGCTGCCCTTGTGCTTTAGGACTTGCAACACCTGTAGCGATCATGGTTGGAAATGGAATGGGCGCAAAGCATGGAATCATGTTTAAGACAGCCGTATCCTTAGAAGAGACAGGAAAAACACAGATCATAGCTTTAGATAAAACAGGAACGATCACGAGTGGAAAACCTCAGGTTACAGATATGGTACCGGTAGAAGGTATCAGCGAAGAAGAATTACTTTCCATTGCATATGCATTAGAAAAGAAGAGTGAACATCCGCTTGCTCATGCAATTTTACAAAAAGCAGAAGAGGCGCAGATTCATGACAATCTTGAAATTAAAAACTTTTTGGCGGTTGCGGGAAATGGGCTTTCTGGAAAGATTGATAAAGAGACGGTCTATGGTGGAAACCAGAGATTTATTGAGAAATATGCAAAAATTCCATTATCTATGATCAAAAAATCAGAAGAACTTGCTAATCAGGGAAAAACACCATTATTCTTTGCGTGTGATGAACAGCTGATTGGTATCATTGCTGTTGCGGACGTTATCAAAGAAGACAGCCCTCAGGCAGTCAAAGAACTTCAGAACATGGGAATCCGTGTAGTTATGCTTACCGGTGACAATGAGCGTACCGCAAGAGCGATCGGTGCCCAGGCAGGCGTGGACGATGTCATCGCAGGCGTTCTCCCTGACGGCAAGGAAAACGTGATCCGTTCCCTCAAAGAACAGGGCAAAGTTGCCATGGTCGGCGACGGTATCAACGATGCTCCTGCCCTCACACGCGCAGATATCGGAATCGCGATCGGTGCCGGAACAGACATTGCGATCGACGCAGCTGATGTCGTTCTGATGAAGAGCCGTTTAAGCGATGTTCCTGCCGCTGTCCGTCTCAGCCGTGCCACATTGAAAAATATCCACGAAAATCTTTTCTGGGCATTTTTCTACAATGTGATCGGCATTCCGCTGGCTGCTGGTGTATGGATCCCGATCTTCGGATGGACACTGAATCCGATGTTCGGTGCCGCCGCAATGAGCCTTTCCAGCTTCTGCGTTGTCACCAACGCCCTGCGTTTGAACCTGTTTAAGATCCACGACACAAAAAAGGACAAAAAAATCAAACAAGCTACTTCCATTGAGGTAAAAAATGATTATAATATAAAAGAAAAGGAGCAAAAAGCTATGGTAAAAGTTACAGTTAATGTTGAGGGAATGATGTGCGGACACTGCGAAGCACACGTAAATGAAGCAATTAAGAAAGCATTCGGTGTAGAGGAGGTCGTATCTTCTCACGAAAGCAACACAACCGTTTTTACAGCACCGGAGAAGGTTGATGAGGACAAGATCCGCCAGACGATCAAAGATGCCGGATACGAAGTAACCGGAATTACACAGGAATAAAATCTTACAAATTTATAATCATCATATTTCAAACATCAGACGGTTCCGCATACTATTTCGGAACCGTTTGTTGCATGTCATAAATTATTTTTTACTTTACGGGGGGAACTTATGAACAACACACAGGACAAAAATAATCCGGAAGAGACTAAAGATCTGGATTATTATCTCGGACACATCCGCTATGATATGACGAATCTTATCAAATGGCTGGTCCTCGCAGTACTGACCGGTCTGACCGTCGGCTTTATCAGCAGCCTTTTTGCAAGGGCACTCAAATTTGTCACAAATTACCGGGCAGAAAACACATGGATCTTTTTCCTGCTGCCACTATCCGGTCTGGTGATCGTATTTCTTTATCAGAAATTTGGGCGTGAAGACGGCGGTACAACTCAGGTACTTTCTACGATCCGCTCTCAGGATGATGTGCCTTTTCGCTCTGCTCCACTGATCTTTGTTTCTACGATCCTCACCCACCTTGTGGGTGGTTCTGCAGGTCGTGAAGGTGCTGCGATCCAGCTTGGCGGAAGCATTGGCAATCAGCTTGGAAGCTGGTTCCGGCTCGATGAAGAAGACCGTCATGTCATGGTCATGTGCGGCATGAGTGCTGCGTTTGCGGCATTGTTCGGAACGCCGATGGCTGCAGCCATATTCGCGATAGAGGTTGTGCAGGTCGGAATCATGTACTATGTGGCACTTGTACCATGTATTTTCGCAGCACTGGTGGCGAGCAACTTCTCAGCGAGCATGGGAATAAATCCTGAGGCATTTATCATAAAAGATATTCCGGAGATAACTGTCCTTAATATGGGAAGGACTGTGCTCTTTGCCATAATATGTGCGGGTGTCAGTGTCATTTTCTGTATGA
>OHXI01000597.1_pt1 | contig 13082 bp, 9 predicted proteins | sample 1579941 | NCBI WGS metagenome assembly OHXI01 (sample SAMEA3882553, study PRJEB24775) | human gut metagenome | biome: human-associated habitat; feature: intestine environment; material: feces | place: Netherlands | collected 2009/2010
GCCACATGGTCGAGGAAGTAACGGTCGTGGGTTACGGCAATCACCGTACCCTCGTATTGCTGCAAATGTTGTTCCAACCAATCGATGGATTCAGCGTCAAGGTGGTTGGTAGGTTCGTCCAGCAACAGCACATCAGGTTTCTGCAACAGCAAGCGGCAAAGTGCCACACGGCGACGCTCACCTCCCGAAAGATGGTCTACAGTTGCGTCTTCGGGCGGACAACGGAGGGCATCCATAGCGCGTTCCAGTTTGCTGTCGAGATTCCAGGCATCAGTTGCATCGATGATATCCTGAAGTTCTCCCTGACGTGCAAAAAGCTTATCCATCTTGTCGGCATCCTCGTAATACTCCGGCAGACCGAATTTCTGGTTAATCTCTTCGTACTCAGCAAGTGCGTCCACAATGGGTTGTACGCCTTCCATCACAATTTCTTTTACGGTTTTCGTAGGATCCAAGTAAGGTTCCTGAGCCAGATAGCCCACTGAGTAACCCGGTGAAAACACCACTTCGCCCTGATAAGACTTGTCCAACCCGGCGATAATCTTCAGCAAGGTAGATTTACCGGAGCCATTCAGACCGATGATGCCAATCTTTGCACCATAAAAGAACGAAAGGTAGATGTTCTTCAGCACCTGCTTGTTGTTCTGCTGAATGGTCTTGTTCAGCCCTACCATAGAAAAGATAATCTTTTTATCGTCAACTGTTGCCATAAAGTTTTTAAGTGTATTATATTAATAATGTATATGCTATTCCCATTCGATGAATATTGGGCAAAGATAACAAAAAAAGAGATATTCTTTTGCATTTTCAAAAATTGTCTCTATCTTTGCGCCCGCTTAACAGCAATAAAGGATTGATTCAGTAGCTCAGCAGGTAGAGCACAACACTTTTAATGTTGGGGTCCTGGGTTCGAGCCCCAGCTGGATCACAGAAATCAAAAAAGCCTCTGCAAGTCAGAGGCTTTTTTCTTTTTGACAACAATTTCAATCTCCACGAAAATAACAGATGCCTTTAATTTAATCCATATCCAACCAAGGAAATCATTTCGACTGGTAAAACTCTAATTTTACCATCCTTACCAAGCCTATTGCACCTTCGAAATAAAATCAGTCGTGTTGTCGGCAAAAAGTTAAATAAAGACAATCGCTCACCTTTTCCAAAAGATTTCGTACATTTGCAGCGTCTGACATTAGTGTCAGACTAATATATCTGATTTTATTATTTATATACCAAATCAGCAGAATTCTATTATGGATATTTACAAAGTCGGCCTGGATATCGGCTCTACTACCGCTAAAATAATAGTACTGGATAAGAGTGAGAGAAATGTCCTTTTCTACAAATATGAAAGGCATCAGGCAAAAGTTCAGGAATGCCTACTGGCATTTTTCCACCAGCTGAAAGAACAGATGGGCGATGTTACTTTATCAATCAATATCACCGGTTCAGTAGGCATGGGAATCGCAGAGAAATACTCTCTGCCTTTCGTGCAGGAAGTGGTAGCGGCAGCCCAATATATTCGGCGGAATCATCCCGGAATATCTTCCATGATCGACATCGGAGGAGAAGATGCCAAAGTCGTCTTCTTCCAGAATAATCAAGCCACCGATTTACGGATGAACGGAAACTGTGCCGGAGGAACAGGGGCATTTATCGATCAGATGGCCATATTATTGGGAGTATCGATGGATGAACTGAACGGACTAGCTCTCCGGGCAACACGAGTGCATCCGATAGCTTCCCGATGTGGTGTATTCTGTAAGACGGATATTCAGAATCTGATAGCCAAGAATATACCGAAAGAAGATATCGCGGCTTCCATTTTCCATGCTGTAACGGTGCAAACCATCGTTACACTTGCGCATGGATGTGATATTGTTGCTCCGATATTACTTTGTGGAGGACCGTTGACATTTATTCCGGCACTCAGGAAATCATTCGCCAACTATTTGCAGTTATCAGAGGAGAACGACTTTCTGCTGCCGGAGAAAAGTAATCTTATTCCAGCCTGGGGAGCAGCACTGGCAGAGAACTCCCGGAAAATGAAGATAACTGAGCTAACCGGACTTCTGGAAAATCTATCAGAAAAGGCATACCAGCCACAAAACAGCCTTCCACCTTTTTTCAAGGATGAAACGGAATATCTGCAATGGAAGGACAGGTTGGCACAATATGATGTGCAGCGGACGGAATTAACACCCGGAATACAACAGGCTACCATAGGAATAGATTCCGGCTCTACCACCACCAAAATAGTAGTGCTTGATGAAAATAACCGTATCCTGTACTCCTACTATCACGACAACAAAGGAAATCCGATAAAAGCCGTGGAAGAAGGATTGCAGAAACTGCATAAAGAATGTCAGGAAAAAGGGACGATCCTGCAAATCAAAGGAGGATGCTCCACCGGATATGGAGAGGATCTGATAAAAGCTGCTTTCCAGATGGATGCCGGTATCATTGAAACCATAGCCCATTACATGGCTGCCAAACATATAAATAAGGATGTATCTTTCATCCTGGACATCGGCGGACAGGATATGAAAGCCATTTTCACAAATGGCGGAATTATCAACCGGATTGAAATAAACGAGGCTTGCTCATCCGGATGCGGTTCTTTTATCAGCACCTTTGCACAGTCACTGGACTACAAAGTGGAGGACTTCGCCAAAGCGGCTTGTTTCTCAAAAGCTCCATGTGATCTGGGAACACGCTGCACCGTTTTCATGAATTCCAAAGTGAAACAAGTGCTCCGTGAAGGGGCATCCGTGGCGGATATAGCGGCCGGTCTTTCTTACTCTGTTGTAAAGAACTGCCTGTACAAAGTGCTTCAACTTAAAAAGCCGGATGAACTTGGAAAACATATCGTGGTGCAAGGTGGAACCATGCGCAATGATGCCATCGTACGAGGTCTGGAGAAGCTGACAGGAAAAGAAGTATTCCGTAGCGATTGTCCCGAATTAATGGGTGCTCTGGGCTGTGCACTTTATGCAAAGCAACTTAAGACGACCAAAGTTACAAATCTGGAAGATATGATGCATCAGGCCCAATTCACTTCCCGACAGGTTCAGTGCAACGGATGTGAAAACCAATGTGCCATCACCCGGTACACCTTCGGCAGTGGAGAACATTATTTCTCCGGTAATAAATGCGAAAAGGTGTTTACCAATAAAGGGAATGTTTTGGAGAAAGGCGTAAATGCTTATGAAAAGAAAATCGAACTTCTGTTTGACCGGCAAGTAAATATAGCCGCTCCACTACTGACCATAGGTATTCCCCGCTGCCTGAATATGTATGAAGAATATCCCTTTTGGCATTCTTTGTTCACAGAGTGTGGCATCCGGGTATGCCTGTCGGATGCTTCGACGTTCAATAAATATGAGAAGGCGGCCAATATGGTAATGTCCGACAATATCTGTTTCCCTGCAAAACTGGTGCACAGCCATATCCAAAACCTTATCGAATACAAAGTAGACCGGATATTTATGCCGTTTGTCATATTCGAAGAAATCGATAAGCAACAACAGAACAGTTACAACTGCCCCATTGTGTCCGGATATTCACAGGTTATCAAGAATGTCCAGACAGATAACTTACCGATTGACCATCCGGCCATCACTTTCAAGGATACAGGATTACTGTATAAGCAATGCCGTGACTACCTGAGCACACTGGGCGTACAAGAGCAGGTAGTAAAGAAAGCATTCGACCATGCACTGAAAGCACAAGACGCTTTTGAAAAAGAGCTTATCGCCTATAACCGGCAAATAGTTGAAGAAGGAAATAAAAAGCAGAAGCTGATTATTCTCCTTGCCGGACGTCCATATCATTCGGACCCGTTGGTACAACATAAGATTTCGAATATGATCAGCGCTATGGGCGTTTATATAATTACAGATGATATCGTCCGTCATCAGGATATTCCACTGAAAGAGGTGAATTTTCTGGCTCAATGGGCATTTACCAACCGTATTTTGAAATCAGCCAAATGGGCAGCGCAGCAGGGAAATCACGTGCAATATATGCAGCTGACTTCTTTCGGATGTGGACCGGATGCCTTTCTGATAGACGAAATACGCACTTTACTGAAGCAGTACAATAAAAATCTTACTTTATTGAAGATAGACGACGTTAGTAACACCGGTTCCATCAAACTGCGTGTACGTTCGCTGGTAGAGAGTCTGCACATCAGTTTGCAACAAGCTGAAGAGAGACAGGTACAGAAACCTTTATCCCTCCCTCTTTTCACCAAAAAGGACAGAAAGAAGAAGATTATCGCCCCATTCTTCACCCCTTTTATATCACCACTTATTCCTTCCATTTTTAAAGTGGCAGGATATGAAATGGAGACTCTGCCCATAAGCGATGAATGTTCGTGCGACTGGGGTTTGAAGTATTCCAACAATGAAGTTTGCTATCCGGCTACACTGATTGTGGGTGACATCGTGAAAGCTTTTAAGGAAGGACGATATGACCCGGACAACACTTGTGTAGCCATTACGCAGACGGGAGGGCAATGCCGTGCCAGCAACTACATCTCTTTAATAAAAAAAGCATTGATAGAAAACGGATACACTCATACTCCCATTCTGTCAATAGCATTCGGCAGCGGAATAGATAATCAGCAACCGGGCTTCAAAGTAAATTGGCTGAAAGTATTGCCAATAGCGCTTGCCGCTGTTCTATACAGCGACTGCATAGCTAAATTCTATTACGCCGCCGTTGTTCGTGAGAAAAAGCCGGGACAGGCAGCTAAATTAAAAGATATGTACCTGGAAGCGGCAAAGCCTCTTATCCTAAAAAACAGACCGGAAGATTTGCTCAGTTACTTATCTCTGGCAGTTGACGAATTCAATCAGATCTGTCAGCAAAAATCATGCCCCAAGGTGGGTGTGGTAGGAGAAATCTTTCTAAAGTTCAATCCTTTTGCACAAAAAGATATCACCACATGGCTCATAGACAGAGGTATAGAGGTGGTTCCTCCATTGATGACAGACTTTTTCATGCAAAGCTTCGTCAATATGAAAGTAAACCAGGATAGTCATATAAAAAAGAAATATATTCCTGATTTCGCTATCGACTGGCTTTATGGAAAAGTTCAGAAACAAATTGATAAAATCAACAAGATAGGAAAAGCCTTCCTGTACTTTCAACCCTTTGAAAATATTTACGAGAAAGCAGAAAAAGCCAAGCAGGTTATATCGCTGAACACGCAGTTCGGTGAAGGCTGGCTGATTGCCGGAGAGATGTCGTCTTTTGCCAGTCAGGGTATTAATCATGTCATCAGTTTGCAACCATTCGGGTGTATAGCTAACCATATTGTGGAAAAGGGAATAGAAAAACGTATAAAGTCTGTCTACCCTCAGATAAATATATTATCTTTAGATTTTGACAGTAGCGTCAGCGATGTAAATATCATCAACCGCCTGTTACTTTTTGTTGATAACATAAAATAAATAAGACCATGGGAGCTACAGAAAACAATGAGTTGGAATATCAAATAATTGAAACAGCGAAACAGCTTTTTATAGAAAAAGGCTTCGTTGAAACCAGCATGAGTGATATTGCCGCAAAAGTAGGAATAAACCGTCCTACCCTACACTACTATTTCAGGACAAAAGACAGAATGTTTCAAGCTGTATTCGGTTCGATAGTGATGTCGCTATTACCGAAAGTACAGGAAATAATACAGCAGGAACTGCCGTTCATAGATCGCGTAAGTCTTATATTGGATAAGTATATAACACTCTTCACCGAAAACCCTGACATGCCAAAGTTTATATGCGGGGAAATACAGCGCGATGTCAACCACCTGCTTGATGCAGCTAAGGAAATGCAGTTTGAAGAAACGTTCCTGATTATAAAGGAACGACTGCTCATGGAAATGGAAGCAGGCAGACTAAAGAAAGTACCCATACATACAGTATTCATAACTTTCTATGGTTTGCTTACTTTTCCTTTGATTACAAAAAATTTGATCACCAGCATATTCCTGAAAGATACTACCGATTTTTCGGTTTTTATGCTGGAGTGGAAGCAATATATTCTTTTTCACTTGATGAATTTACTGGGTATTGAGAAGGAAAATTGATTGTTACTCATATACATAACCGATAAAAAAGTATAGTATGAAAACGATTCGAATTATTTTCTCCTTATTGCTGATAACTGCAATGAGTATGCCTACTCTTTCGGCACAAACTAAGAAAGAGAAAAAAGAACTGAAGAAGCAGGCCGTTGAAAAACTGGTCACATCCGGGAAGTATAAAATAAATGTAAACAGAGCTCTTCCTGCACGAGGACGGTCTGTTACACTAACTTCACCGTACTCTGTGGAAATAAGAAATGATTCCGTTATATCTTATCTGCCTTACTATGGGCGTGCTTACTCTATTCCTTATGGCGGTGGAGAAGGGCTAAACTTCAAAGCTCCACTCACCGACTATAAGTTGGAGTGGGACAAGAAGGAAACAGCCAAGATAAAGTTCTCTGCACGAAGTGAGGAGGATAAGTTCGATTTCAGTATAGACGTTTTCAGTAACGGATCATCTACGATATTCGTGAATATGCAGAACCGTCAGTCCATCAGTTTCCAGGGAGAACTGGATATGCCGGAAGAAATCAACCAATGATTACCTTTGTACATGATATCTTTTTAAATTTATGTATAAAGAATACCAACCCTGCGCACTACTCTCTCCCTACATAGACAAGTATTGGGAATTCAAAGGGAATCCGGAGTACGGAATGCGTATCAACATACTTCCTGATGGATGTACAGACTTTATCTTCACCCTTGGGGAAGCAACACAAGCGGTAAATAGCAGTCTGACCATGAAGCCTTATCGTGCTTATTTTATAGGTCCGATGAATAGCTATTCGGAATTGGTAGCGTATGCGGAAACGGTTCACATGTTAGGGGTTCGCTTCCTACCTTGCGGACTATCCCGCTTTATCCGTCTGCCACTGCACGAACTGACTAACCTGAGAATCAGTGCAGACGAGGTAACCTGCTTTTTTGATACTTCTTTTGCAGAAAGGCTATGCGAAGAAGACTGTTTAGAAAATAGGATAAAGATCATAGAAGAATTATTTATCAAATCTCTTTATAAACACGACTTGCCGACAGATCCGCAGATTGTATTTGCAATAAAACAGATTAACCGGCATCAGGGAAAACTGCCCGTGCAGTCATTAATGGAGGATATTTGTCTGTGCCAGCGACAATTTGAACGCAAATTCAAGATGAACACAGGTTATACCCCGAAAATATACAGCAGAATCATGAAATTCAAGAACGCGGTGGATTTATTAAGGGGCACTACCAGTGACAATCTGCTCTCTACTGCTATCCATGCAGGCTATTATGACGTGCCGCACCTCTCAAGAGAAATTAAAAGGTTATCCGGCAATACTCCCTACTCTTTCCTTTCTATTCCTCTGACAGAAGAAGATGTCACACTGACTTATGTAGAAGCATAAATGTCGTTTTTGTACAATGCAGGAATATCTCCGACTACCTATATTTGCACCATTCAATTAACAAAACAAATTCTGCATTATGGAAACAATGAGAGAAAAAGCCGCACAAATGTTGCGCGAAAGTGAAGTAGTCGTTCTGACCTCAGTAAATAAAGAAGGATATCCACGCCCCGTACCTATGAGTATGGTTAAGTCCGAAGACATTTCAACAGTATGGATGTCAACCGGAAGCGACTCCATGAAGACCGAGGATTTTCGCAAGAATCCGAAAGGCGGACTATGCTTCTATGCACAGGGAAACAGTGTTTGCATGACAGGTGATGTGGAAGTAATCACAGACCAAAATGTAAAACAAGAGCTTTGGCAAGACTGGTTCATCAATCATTTTCCCGGCGGACCGACCGATCCCAACTATGTAATACTGAAATTTACAGCAAACCACGCCACTTACTGGATTGACGGAAAGTTCATCCACAAGAAAGTTTAATGGAACCCTGTCGAAGGAATTCAACTCAATAGACAGAAAAGCGACCGGCAGCGTGGTTATTAACAAATAATCCGTAAATTTGCAGCCCGAAATTTAGAGACTGTAAAGAATGCAAGGAACAAAGAATCTGACTAAAGGTCCCATTAACCGCCAACTATTCAATCTGGCGATGCCTATTATGGCTACCTCGTTCATCCAGATGGCATACAGCCTGACGGACATGGCATGGGTAGGCCGTATAGGTAGTGAAGCTGTTGCCGCCGTTGGTGCAGTGGGAATATTGACGTGGATGTCCGGCTCCATAGCCTTGCTAAATAAAGTAGGTTCGGAAGTCAGCGTAGGACAATCCATAGGTGCGCGCAACGAACAGGATGCCCGACAGTTTGCTTCGCACAACATCAGTATCGCCTTGCTCATCTCCATCTGCTGGGCTGCTTTGCTATTCTTGTTTGCCAATCCCATCCTGCGTATATTCGAGCTGAAAGAGCATATCACGGAAAATGCCGTGACTTACTTGCGTATTGTCTCAACAGGACTACCGTTCGTGTTTCTGTCCGCAGCCTTCACCGGAATATACAATGCGGCAGGACGAAGCAAAACACCCTTCTATATCAGCGGCACAGGATTGATTATGAATATCATACTCGATCCGCTTTTCATCTTCGGTTTCGGCTGGGGAACGGTAGGTGCAGCACTTGCCACATGGCTGGCCGAGGCTACGGTATTCGGTATATTCATCTATAAGCTACGCTATAAAGACGATCTGTTAGGTGGATTTCCCTTCCTGACACGTCTCAAAAAGAAATATACCCGGCGTATATTCAAGTTGGGACTTCCGGTTGCCACACTGAATACTTTGTTCGCTTTTGTCAATATGTTCCTTTCACGTACAGCTTCGGAACAAGGTGGACACATTGGTCTTATGGCCTTTACCACCGGAGGACAAATAGAAGCCATCACCTGGAATACTTCACAAGGCTTCTCTACCGGACTAAGCACTTTCATTGCACAAAACTATGCCGCCGGAGAGAAGTCGAGGGTAAAAAAAGCCTGGTACACTACATTATGGATGACGTCCATATTCGGCACACTATGTTCGCTGCTGTTTATCTTTTTCGGAAGCGAGGTATTCTCTATCTTCGTACCCGAACCGGAAGCATTTCGCGTAGGTGGTGACTTCCTGCGCATAGACGGTTATTCACAACTCTTCATGATGCTGGAAATCACCATGCAAGGGGTCTTCTACGGATTAGGAAGAACGATTCCTCCTGCCATCATCAGTATATCATGCAACTATATGCGTATTCCCGTAGCACTGTTCCTGGTACACATGGGAATGGGCGTAGACGCCATATGGTGGGCTGTAAGTGCAACAACTATTGCCAAAGGAATTATCCTTACCGCGTGGTTTATATTGATAAAGAGAAAAATACTCTAAAAATGCAGAACAAAAGACCTAAACATAATTACAATAGAATTGTTATATAACTAACTTTGCATTACAAACATAGTAACATTTTAAAAGAATTAAGTATGAAAAAGATTAAGATTAGTGTACTGCTATTGAGCGGTGCCATATTATTAGGAAGTTGCAGCACAATGAATAACACTGCCAAAGGTGGTGTGATAGGTGGTGGATCGGGCGCTGCTGCCGGTGCCATTATCGGTGGATTGATCGGTAAAGGTAAGGGTGCGGCTATTGGTGCAGCAGTAGGTGCAGCAGTAGGTACGGGTGCAGGTGTTGCCATCGGTCATAAGATGGATAAGAAAGCTGCCGAAGCTGCCAAGATTGAAGGCGCACAGGTAGAGAAAGTAACAGATACCAATGGCCTTGCCGCTGTAAAGGTTACTTTTGAATCAGGTATCCTGTTTGGCTTCAATTCATCTACATTGAGCAATACTTCCAAGTCTTCTCTGCGCGAACTGGCCCAGATATTGAAAGAAGACCCTACAACAGATATTGCAATCGTAGGCCATACGGATAAAGTAGGTACATATGAAGCTAACATGAATACCGTAGAGAATTATCTGCAAGATTGCGGTGTGTCTCCTTCACAGTTCAAGAAGGTGGAAGGCGTAGGCTACAATCAGTATGACGACAGCATGTCAGCCAGCCAGAATCGCCGCGTAGATATTTATATGTACGCCAGCGAGCAGATGATTAAGAATGCAGAAGCAGGCAAGTAAGTTACGAGCTACAAAAGGCTACGAGCTACAGGTTATTGCGCTATCAGTCCGAAAGGCACTTGTAGCTTGTAGCTTGTAACTCGTAGCTTTTTAACATTAAAAACCACGACAATGAGTATAAAGAAAGTCTTGCGGATAGTCCGCAACCTGATACTCTTTTTCTTTATTTCCACTATTCTGGCAGTGGTGCTGTATCGCTTTATCCCTGTTTACACCACTCCCCTCATGGTAATCCGCAGTACCCAGCAACTCTTCAAAGGCGAAAAGCCGGTATGGCATCATACGTGGGTTTCTTTCGATAAGATCTCCCCTCACTTGCCGATGGCAGTTATCGCTTCGGAAGATAATCGCTTTGCCACCCACAACGGCTTCGATTTCGAAGAGATAAAAAAAGCCATGAAAGAGAATGAAACCCGCAAACGGAAACGGGGTGCCAGTACTATTAGCCAACAGACCGCAAAGAATGTATTCCTTTGGCCGCAATCCTCATGGGTACGAAAGGGATTCGAAGTTTATTTCACCTGGTTGATAGAGCTATGCTGGTCGAAAGAACGGATTATGGAAGTCTATCTCAACTCCATCGAAATGGGACAAGGTATTTATGGAGCAGAAGCTGCCGCCAAATATAAGTTCCATACCACTGCCGCCAAACTGACTGCGGGACAATGTGCATTGATAGCGGCAACACTCCCCAATCCGATACGTTTTGATTCGGCACATCCGTCAGCTTACATTCTGCGGAGACAGTCGCAAATCCTTAGATTGATGAAATTGGTTCCCAAATTCCCTCCGGTAGAAAAGAAAGAAGTCAAGAAGCAGAAGGCTGAGAAGAGGAAAAAGAAATAATCTGTGTATATTTGTATGCTTAATATGGTAAGGAATGAAAAAAATCTTGTCGCTATTCTTGATTTGTATCATCTGTTGCGGGGTGCATGCCCAGCGTACGGAGGTTTATAATCAGCATATACATACGGTGCAGGTCATTGCCAACAATGATTATATGTTGCCTGCCGTCATCCGGCTGGGAGAGAATGAAACTGTAGAAATATCTTTCGACCACCTGACTCACGATTACCACCGCTACCAGTACATCCTCACGCACTGCAATGCGGACTGGACACCTTCGGATCTTTCCGAAACAGAATACCTGGATGGTTTCAATGACAATCCGATAGAAGATCATGATATTTCCGTCAATACTACCCTGCCCTACACGCATTACCGTCTGACACTTCCTAACGACCAGGTACAACTGAAACTTTCGGGTAACTACCGTCTGACTGTTTATGACGATGCGGATGGAAAGGATAAGCCGGCTTTCACTACCTGTTTCCGGGTATTGCAAAAGGAGGTGAACGTATCGGCACAAGTCAGCAGTGACACTGAGATAGACCGGAATAAGACGCACCAGCAGGTGAGTTTTAGCATTCAGTATAAAGGATATCCTATCCGCAATCCGCAGAATGAAGTCAAAGTACACGTTTTACAGGATAATCGTACGGATAACTGGGTAACAAATCTGCATCCTTCCTATATTGGTCCCGATCAGCTACGTTACGAACATAACCGGGCCTTGATATTTTCTGCGGGAAACGAATACCGGCGTTTTGAAATGGTGAGCACCCGCTATGCCTCGCAGGGTGTGGAGAGTATTCGTTATCATGCTCCTTACTATCATGTCACACTCCGCCCGGACGAGCCTCGCTTACTAAACTACAGTTACGATCAGGATCAGAACGGACGCTTCGTAATACGATATGACGAGGCAGTAGATAATGCTACGGAAGCAGATTACTTCTTCGTTCATTTCTCTCTGCTATGGGAGAACCCGCTAACTGAAGGGAACTTCTATCTGCAAGGAGCTTTTACTTATGATAATTTTAATGAAGAGAGTCGGTTGAAGTATAATGCAGAAACGCATGCTTATGAATGCACGCAATTGCTGAAACAGGGAGCGTATAATTATCAATACTTATATGTGGCTCCCGGTACCACCGCAGGAAGTACCGCACAGGCAGAGGGGAATTTCTATGAGACAGAGAATGAATATCTGATCCTTGTTTACCACCGGGCCTTCGGAGAAAGATACGACAGGCTGATCGGGATGCAACAGGTGAAATAGTTACGAGCTACAAGCTACGAGTGTTTTTCAGCGTAACAGTGCAGCAACTCGTAGTTTGTAGTTCGTAACTCGTAACTATCTAATATGCGTGTCCTCCATCTTTCATTTCCTTTTCACTAATCTTATGTATATCAATACTTCTCCAAGCATAGAAGATATACGCAAGAACAAACGGAACCAGGAAGGAAACATAGAACATTACCCTCAGTGTAAACTGGCTGGAGCAACTGTTTGCCAACGTCAGTGAACTCTGTAAATCATTGGTAGAAGGATAATAAGCCGTATTATTATATCCTGCAACCAGCAACAATGCAAGTACCGCCAGCACCGTACCTATGCCCGTAAACCAGATACCTTTATCAAACTTTGTCTTCAACAAACTCTTTCCTATACCGAACAGCACCAGCACCACTCCTATCAGAAACAGCACCAGTACCAACGGCATTTCGATAAAGTTCGTCAGATACTTATACGGTTCCATAAAGACTTCACCCGTCTCCGGATTCACCGCATATCCATCTGCCAACAGCGTGCGGATAACAAACGACAGGAAGAACACCAGGAACAGCACGGAATTACCTATCAACGAACGCCGGCTACGCGCCACCAGATCCTTATCATCAATATTATTAATAAAGTAAAGAGCTCCCAGAATACGAGCCAGGAAGAACACTGCCAACCCAAGCACTACATTCCATGGATTAGTCAACGCATCCAGACCATGCCAACCATTTGCCCAATGACTGATAACCGGCATAATCGTATCCGTCATATTCGCCTTATTAATATAGAAATCAGAACCGG
>OHXI01000599.1_pt1 | contig 13075 bp, 9 predicted proteins | sample 1579941 | NCBI WGS metagenome assembly OHXI01 (sample SAMEA3882553, study PRJEB24775) | human gut metagenome | biome: human-associated habitat; feature: intestine environment; material: feces | place: Netherlands | collected 2009/2010
GTGCACAGCCACAGGAAGTTGTAATTGAGTGGGCAAAGGAACTATGCAGGGTATTGGATTATCTGCATACGCAGAATCCGCCAATTATCTACCGGGATATGAAACCTTCGAATGTCATGATCAAACCGGAGGGCGGCGTAAAGCTGATTGACTTCGGTACAGCAAAAGAGTACGAGATAGAGAACAATGCAGATACAACCGCACTTGGTACGAGAGGCTATGCAGCACCGGAACAGTTCGGTGATTCCAAGGGACGTGGTATCTACAATACAGATGCAAGAACAGATATCTATAATCTGGGTGCAACCCTGTACCATATCGTAACAGGAAAGAACCCATGTGAGCCACCGTATGAGATCAAGCCGATCCGCGATTGGAATCCGATGTTGTCCTCTGGATTGGAGAAGATCATCTTAAAATGTACACAGGCAGATCCGAACGACCGTTATCAGAACTGTACGGAGCTGATGTATGCATTGGAGCATTACGATGAGCTTGACGACAGCTACCGGAAGAAGAACAAGAAGAAGCTTGGGCTTTTTGCAGCAACCGTGGCATTGGCAGTTGTATCCGGTATCACAGCCGGAATCGGATATTCCGGTATGCAGCGGATCAAGCTGAACAACTACAACCAGTATATCGAAAATGGTATGAACTACTGCCGGGAAGAGAATTACGAAGCCGGAACGGCAGAATTCAAGAAAGCAATCGAACTGGACGGCTCGGAGGAAAAAGCTTACGAACAGTACATACAGGCATACATTGATGCTACGAACAAGGCGGAGGAAGCCGGAACGGAATCTACGCTGAATCTGGATGATGCGTTGACGTTGGTTTCCAATCGAATCAGCAGTAAACATGGTGGTGTTGAGAAAAACAGCGCAGTGCTTTACAAGCTGGCACTTACTTATTTTGAGGAAGAGCGTTCTTACAGTCAGGCAGCCAAATATTTCGGCATGATTGACGAGAAGGACGAGGAATATGGAAAGCTTGCAGGCTTTTACAAATCCATTTCCGAGCTGCGATCTGACAGTACGTCGGATGCATCAGAGCTGATGCAGGCGGTAAATGATTTCGCAACCTACAACGAGAACAACTTTACGAACCAGGAAGCAACCAAGTTCGTAAACTATCGTATTATCGGCGAGATTTACAGTACAAACGTCAGCAAGGATGCGGAGACAAGCATCGCAGAACAGGCAAGTACGGTGATGGAACAGGCGGTTGCAGATCTGGACGAGTACACAGGCAATGATCTGGACGAAGAAGCAGTTATGGATATGAATTATCGTTACGACGATAACCTGATCATGATCTATGAGCAACTTGCCAAGGAAAATGCAGATAATGAAACAGTTGCCAATGGATATTATTCGATGGCAATCAGTTATTGTGAAGACTATATTGGAATCCTGAAGATGAAGGTAGACAGCGATCCGAGCATTTCGCTGGGTGGTTCCTCTGTCAACGCGTATAACCAGTCTTATTACAATAAGATGATGACGGAAGCACGTTGTTATGATGCACAGGGCAAGACAGATGATGCACTCAAGATATACGAAGCCGCAGAAAAGGTATTCGGTACAAAGAACGAGTGGAGCGACAACGTATATGCAGAGCATCTGGATTATCTGTATCGTCTGTGTGAGGCACAGGAGCAGGATCCGAAGCTTTGGACGACGAAGATTCCAGATCTGACAAAGAAGCTGATTCAGGTATTTGATGATGGTGGTAACGTTCTTGGCATCGACAGCAATAAAACATGGTACAAACGAAAAGATACGTTGCAGATGTTGAAGGACGGTAGCTATGATATCAGCGAAGAAGAAGCGACGCAGGCACCGGATGCAAATTCCGATGATTCGCAGTCAGCAGAGATGGGAGAGTGATCAGCATGCAAAACGTATATGAGATATGTTTCTATGGCGGCTTGGTACTGGCGATTCTCCTTCTGATTGCGGCGATCGTGTTATTCATTGTATTGAAGATACCGAAGGTAATTGGAGAATTGACCGGAAGTGCTGCGAAAAAGGCAATGAAAGAAATGCAGGATGGTACAGCGAGTCCGGGCAGCGTAGCGAAGAAAGAACAGGAAAAATACTACAACATGGGAAGTGGAAAGATCACTGCGAAAGAAGCGGTTTCTACGCGGGAGGATCGTAAGGCTAATGGTAACGATTCCACCGAACTGTTGGAGAAATCAAAGAAGAAAGAAAAGAAGTTTGAAGAGACCGACATCCTTCGTCCGGGCATCAATGATTATGATACACCGGATGATGGCGAGACAGAAGTACTCGGTTCAGGTGCGGATGATGAGGCAACAGATGTGCTTCGTGATACATCGGCAGGAGATGACGGAGCAACGGATGTACTTCGGAATGACGAAGGAGATGACGGAGCAACCGATGTACTTCGGGGAGACGATGAGGATGCAACCGACGTTCTGCGGATGGACGATGATGACAGTGATGCAACCGATGTATTGCGTGCCGACGATGACGACAGTGATGCAACCGATGGATTACGTGCAGATGATGACGAGGAAGGTACAAGCGTGCTGACAACCGGAACATTAGCGAAGAAGGTAAAAGTAATTTACAATATAGTAGTTGTTCATTCAGATGAAAGTATAGAGTCGGGTAGGTGAGAAAAAGGATGAAAAGAAAAGAAACAAAATCAAACAATTCAAAACACCCGGTAAAGAAGCTCATAGCATTATGGGTTGTCTTTGCTCTGCTGATTGTACCATTTGCAAACCATGTCGGTGATAAGAATGTCGCGAAAGCAGAAGGGGTAAGTGCAACTGGAGTAAAAACTGGCAATCTACAGATTGTGTCGGAAGAACCGAATGGGTTGAGTATTGAAGTGGATGATACTGGTGTAGTGGTTCCGCATACTGGTGAGACATATGAGAAAAGCGTAACTTTGATCAAGGATGCGCAGAAGGTAGGTAAGTTACAATTACCAGAATGCAAGACAGATGGTGGTGATGCGGTTGCGTTAGGTGCCGGATTTATGACCTTGGATAAGCAAATACAGTCAACACTTTCTGCTGGCGAAAATTTATTTCCTTTAACAGAAAATGTTGAGAATGATTTAGCAGCTAATGCAATTACTGAAGATCGAAAAATTGCAATTTATGCAAGAATAGACAGTGCGGCAGATTGGCAATTACAGTATGTTCTTACTGTTAATTTTGTGGATTCTGCATTTACAACAGGTGCCGGACTGTATGCTGGAAGCATAAGTCTGACATCGGATTCATATGTCAGTGAAGCAACATTAAAGGCTCCAACCACAGTAGCTTCTATTGAGGGCGCGACAGTAAAATATTATGTAAAAATTGGATCAGCAGCAGATGAGTCTGAAAAAAAGGATATAAACAGTTATACATTTATTGGAGATACAATCAGTACTACTGAGAACAACCGTGGAAAACAGGTTTATGCATATGCGGCGCTGGTATCCAATGAGACACCTGCACAAGTGTTGGAGTACATCGAACTTGGCTCGACTCATATGAGTAACGATACACAAGCACCAAATATTAGCTGTGAGGCTTCGGCTGTATCTTATCTGGATGAAGAGACTTCTGCTTATGCAACGATACAGAATAGGTTTATAGATGAAAATAGTGTTTATTATGGCGTGGGCGACAAATACAAGTATGCAGTTACCGTTGAAGATCCAACAAAGGATGGCGAAGATACATCTGGAATTAAGAATGTAACAGCTACATTAAATGGTACATCTTTGACCGTGACATCTCCAGCTTCTGGTTCAAATGTATATACAATCGAACTTACAAAGGAGCAGGCAACCGGAGATGTTGTAACTGTAACTGCAGTTGACAACAAGGGAAATTCTAAAGATTATAAGTGCCCAATCAAGATCCAGCAGGCGACAGAGGGAACAAAGGTAACCGGTGTTACATTTGTAGATGATGATAGCTGGGATGGTTTAACAGAGGGCAAGATACTTTCACACTTGGCTGCAAAGAAGCAGATTAAGGTAACATTAGATTCAAATAAGAAAATTACAAATGTTAAACTTTCTGATGGTACGAAAGAATTTAATGCAGACGAGGTCGTATGTTCGGAACCTAGTACAACACGTGTATACACAGTTACAGCGAATATTTCAATTCCAACAGATTTGGAAGTTTCAGAGCTGTTAAATGCATTAGAGGTAAAGGCATATGCTGGTGATTCGGAGATTACGATTACCGGCACAAAGCAGATTAAGAATATTTCATACGACGCAAAAGCACCAGTGATCAGTAATCCAAAACTTGAAAAAAGTATAGATAACGGAACAACATGGGTAGAGGTTGGTTCTGCAGCTGGAGATTTAGATAGTATCGTGACAGAACTAAATACGATTTACCGGTATGTGGTTACTGTTGCAGATGCAACTGGAGAAAGTGGTGTACAGGATGTGTATGTAACACCAACGGACAAGTTTACTTATACTACGGGAAATACATATGTATATAATATTCCATCTGATCAGTTGAAGGTAGATATCTCATATTTCGTTGCGGTTACAGCATCGGATGTAGCCGGAAATGTATCAGATTCTCTGACACTTCGTGGAGTTACAAAGATTGATGATACCCTGCGCGTAGATAACTGTGTGATTATAGATGCAGCTGGAAACGATGTAACAAGCGATGTTCTAGCAGGAAAGAATACAAATGAAAAATATCAGCTGGAAGTGACAGCAAGCTCTGCATATGTCATTCAGAAGTTTGAACTGATTGCAGGCGGTACGAATGACCAGACAAAGGATGTAGCTGCCTCTGCAAATCAACAAGATACAAACAGTCATCGTTACAGCACAACGGTGAAATTTGAATTGCCTGCTAAGACGAATATAAATGCACAGCTGGATAGTATGTATCTGAATGTGATAGATGGAAATGCACAGAAGATTCGTTACCCACAGGATGCATCTAAAACGCTTGGTACAATTTTATATGACCGTACCAATCCAACTGTATCGGTGAATGTGGCAAACGACAGCACATGGTATAAGGAATATACAATCAACTATACGATTACTTCTGGTGATAATGGCGTGGAATCACCACTTGCAAATGCCGGTTATTCTCTGGCAGGAAGCAAGGCAAATGTAACAGACAAGGAAATCGCATTGAATGGAACACAGACTTCTGTGAACGGAACGATTGCGATTCCGGAGTCAGCAGGAATTACAGGTACATCTCTTGTGTTTAATGCACAGGATGCAAGTGAGAACCTGCTTCTAAACAATCTGTATAAGATCAAGGTCGATAAGACAAATCCTAAGGCTGAATTGACAGTCAATGGAAAGACAAACATTACACAGCCATTGGATGGCGAGGTACTGATCAAGACAACGGTATCGGATAACCTGACAATCAATCAGGCGACGATCACAGTGAAGGGACCAGACACCGATGTGACAACAAATCTGAGTGGAGCAAAGGAACTGGTAAATGTCAGCCAGGAAAACAGCTTCACATTGAATAACCTGATCGGCAAGAAAGCCGCAGATGGTGACTACACCGTGACAGTCAATGTGTCAGACAAGGCAGGAAACATTGATTCCAAGACGATGAAGTTCCGCGTGGATAACACAATCCCGGTTGTCACAGCAAAGATTTCCGGGGGTACAACTGCTGGCAAGCAGCCAGGAAAGAACTTCGATGGAACTGTTTGCGATTACTTCTATCGTTCTAATGTAACGGTAGAGCTTACTTATGAGGATGAGAATATCTCAGCTTCCGGAGTAAGAGTAACAGATAATAACAACGTGGTAAATGTAACATGGCAGCGAATCGGTACATCTAACAAGTACCGGGCAAGCTATGTTTCAACCGGTATTGGTGCACATGTAATCAAGATCAATGCACAGGATAATGCAGGCAACAATGCTGTTGAAAAGCAGGTTGTATTTATCAAGGATACAGAGGCACCGAATATTGCTGCAGTGATCAATGGAGGTATGGTTTACTCTGAGAATATGGGCGTTGTTGATCTGACTTCCGATGCAACGGTTGCTTTCTCTGTAAGCGACGCAAACGAAGACGTACATGATTTCAATTACCAGTTGATTAAGACAGTACCGGATCAGCTTCCGGTAACCGCGGATGTATTGAAGACAGATAACCGGGTATTTGGCTATACAGATGAGGCTGATTATCAGGTAAAGGTATATTCTGTGGACAAGGCAGGAAACCGAAGTGCAGAAAGAAATGTACAGTTCCGTGTTGATAAGACAGCACCAGAACTGCAGATTACAGGAACTGCTTCCGGTTCGACACTGAACGCAGGAACAACCCTGACATTTAGTATGACAGAGGCATTCTGGTGGGATGCATCTGGTACGATCACAAGAAAAGCAAACGACAGTGCGGCAGAAGCCGCTTACAAGACCATCGACTTCAAGCCAACTGCACGTGTGACAACGATGACAGAGACACTTAGTGAGACAGGTGAGTATCAGGTAACATTTACCGGTAAAGACCGTGCTGGACATACCGCAGAGGCAACCAGCTATACGGTAAGAATTGATACAGGCAAGCCAATCATTACGCTGAGTGGCGTGTCAAATAACGACAAGACAACAAAGCAGGTAGAGTTCCAGGCACAGATCGAGGAGGACTTCTATCTGACAAAGTCTGTAACGATTCAGGCAACAAGAACATATCTTGATCCAACATCTTATAAGGAAAAAACAGAGGATCTGCAGATTACCGGATATAATCCGACAGCAGCAACGACGCTGATCCGAAACACATTTACAGAGGATGGTATTTATAAGATTCAGATAAACTGTAAGGATGCCGCAGGTAATGAGGATACACAGGAGGTTTCCTTCACGATTGATAAGACAAAACCAGTGATTGATCCAAAGGTCATGAGCGCATATGAAGGAACTCTGACATCCTTTGCATGGGATTACGATCTGAACGACATTATCTATGACCTGACTGTCTGCGATGCACATATGTACTTGAATGGTAGCGAGTATGACGGAACATCCGAAGTCGAGGACGGCGCATATGAGATGAAGATTACAGCCGAAGATGAACTTGGAAATGCAACTGAGAAAACAGTAAACTTCAATCTGGATACAAAGGCACCAACCTTTATTGTAACGGGTGTAGAAGATGGAGAGATCAAGAACGAGCAGTACGACATCAACGTATCCCTTCAGTTGGATGAGGATACTCTGGATGAGGTAACGCTCAATGGTTCTCCAGTTGAGATCAAGGACAATGCTGCAGCGATTACAGTTACGGAAAAGGGCGACTATAAGCTTACAATGAAGGCACATGATGATGCCGGAAATGAAGCAGAACAGACGATCAGCTTTACATATGGAGAGAAGAGTCATGTACTTCTGTATGTATTGATTGGTGTTGGCGTTCTTGCAGTGCTTGGCGGTGGAATTGCAATTATTCTGGCAGCAAAGAAGAAAAAGAATAATTAACCGGAGATAAAACCAGGTTACACAGGCAGGAGCATGGAAACATGCTCCTGTTTTGCTTGCAAACTACCGCTGGGCATATTATAATCAGAAAAGCGAAAACGGTAACAGGGAAAATTGGTAGGAGGTTGGCGCATGGTAGACGTTGCGATGCTGACAAAGCAAGGGGGAAGAGATCACAACGAGGATTACATACGGAAAGCAACATACGAAGAACAGCTCTGCCTGATCTTGTGTGATGGACTTGGCGGGCATGCCTGCGGGGAAATAGCATCGGAGCTGGTCGCAGAAAGCATAGCAAAGGGATTTGAAAAACAGGGCTACTATGCCGGATTTTTCAAGGATGCATTGGAACAGGCACAAAAAGAATTACTGGAAGAACAGGTGCGGCGGGAGCTGTGCAACTCCATGAAGACAACGGCAGTTGTGCTTGTAATCACACCGGACCTGATACAGTGGGCGCATATCGGGGACAGCCGGTTGTATCGGATTTACGAGAATGGAACAAAATATCAGAGAACGCGTGACCATAGCTTAGTACAGATTCTATGCGATACCGGAGAGATCAGGGAATCCGAGATCCGTACGCACGAGGATCGGAACAAGCTGCTGCGTGCGATGGGCGCACAGTGGGGGACGAAAACGTATGATATAAGTGCGGTTGTGGAGCGCGGAGAGACACAGGCGTTTGTGTTGATGACGGATGGTTTCTGGGAGTATGTCTATGAGGAAGAGATGCTTGCCACATACAAGGAAGCGTCCTCTGCACAGGCTTGGTTAGATGCAATGGGAAAATACGTGCTGAAGCGGGCAGACATGACAAAGACGGATAATTATTCTGCAATCGTTGTCTGCGTGGAGGAATAAAGAAGATGTTTCGGGCAGTTGTATTTGATATGGATGGTGTCATTACGGACACGGAAAAATTATACAGGAGATTTCAGTTAGAGGAAGGCAAGAAGCTGGGAATCCCGGATGATGTGATGGTCGTTGCCTGCGAGCGTATCGCGGGTGGCACGAAGTACACAAACAAGAAGAGCTTTGAAGATGTCGTCGGTATGGGAATTGATTATTTTGATTTTCGGGAAGCGGTCGTGAACAAGCTGGACGCGCATATCCGGGCACACGGTGTGGAACTAAAGCCGGGCGTCGCAGATACATTAAAATATCTGAAAGAAAAAGGTGTTAAGGTTGGACTTGCAACTTCTACGGTGCGTGAACGTGCCACGGGATATCTGAAGGCGCATCATATTGACCGGTATTTTGATGAGCTGGTGTTCGGAGATACGGTTGCACATGGTAAGCCTGCACCGGATATTTACCTGAAAGCGTGTGAGATGCTGGATGTAAGACCGGAGGAGGCAATCGCCGTGGAGGATTCCATCAACGGAATCGTATCGGCGGGGTGATCGATCTGATCGAGCCGAACGACACCACGAAACAATACGCTAAGAAAGTATATGAATTCGGACGCATCGACCGTCTGAAGGAGTTAATATAGTGTCGAACAAGACTACTATGTAGATGGAAGATGTATGTAGATATGATTCTAAGACAGACCGTTGAAGCACGCTGGCACTTAACGAACGTAGTGAGTTTAGTACCATTGCGTGCTGAACCGAGCGAGAGCGTGTCTGTGTAGAATCATATCTACATACATCTTTGGAATAAAATATATCTTGTTCGATACGAGAATAATATGGAGGACAGAAAAATGAGTAACATGAATTTGCTGGTTGTTATTTTGAAACATGAGGATCTGGTAAGCGAGATCTGTAAGGAACTGGTAGAAGAAGGGATTCATGGAGGTACGATCGTTGATGGTACCGGTATGGCGAGTGTTGTCGAGAAGATGGATGACCTTCCGATCTTTGGAATGCTTCGTTCCATCCTTGCGGATGATGACGATCATGAAGTGGTAAAGATGATGTTCTTTGTCGTAGATGATGAAGAAATGAAGAAGGCACGCAAGACGATCAACGATGTGATCGGACTGGACAAGCCGAACACCGGAATTATGTTTGCACTTCCGGTATCATTTGTGGAAGGCTTGGGTGCGTAATCATGGATTTGAATATATTAACGTATTTGGGAATCATGCTGCTGGCAGCATTGATTGCGGGTAAGATTGTCAAACAGATGCGACTCCCGAACGTAACCGGATACCTGGTGATTGGACTTTTAATCGGTCCAAACTGTCTGAAGCTTCTGAGTGAAGAACTGATTGATCATATGGATTTGGTTACAGAGCTTGCTCTTGGCTGTATCGCATTTTCAATTGGCGCAGAGTTTAAGATGTCATTCCTTAGAAAGGTCGGAAAAGCACCGATTGTCATCGGAATCACAGAGGGCATGGGGGCTGTATTTGTAGTAGATACTATTTTGCTGCTGCTTGGATATGATGTCAGTTTTGCACTTGCACTTGGTGCGATTGCATCTGCAACAGCTGCAGCATCCACAATGATGATCGTGAAGCAGTATAAGACGAAAGGACCGGTCACGAATACACTGCTTCCGGTTGTTGCACTGGACGACGCAGTAGCACTTGTTGCGTATGGACTTTCCATGGCAGTTGCCAATGTTATAAGTTCGAGCGGAAGCGCACCGGTGGGTAAGCTTTTGATTGCTCCGTGTATTGAGATTTTTGGCGGCCTGTTGTTTGGTGCAGTGCTTGGCGTGATCATGACGCTGCTTGTAAAAGTTTATACCGGACGTGGAAACCGGCTTGCAATCACAATCATGATGATCTGCCTGTGTGTCGGTATCTCGGATATGGTTGGATTTTCTTCGCTGCTTGCCTGTATGATGTTAAGCACAATATTTGCCAATATCTCAAAACAGAGTGATAAGATTTATGAACCGCTGGAACGTGTTACGCCACCGATCTATATGATGTTTTTTATCTTGTCGGGTGCGTCTCTGGATGTGACGGTTATTGTATCTGTTGGCGTTGTGGGTGCAGTGTATGTCGTAGGCCGAATTGTCGGAAAATCACTTGGCGCGGCATTTGGTGCGAAGATATCCAAGGCACCGAAGATCGTGCAGAAATGGCTGGGCCTGACTCTGGTGCCACAGGAGGGTGTTGCCATTGGACTTGCAACCTCTGCCGGAAAATCTCTGCCGCAGTATGCCGCACAGATCCAGACAATCGTGTTGTGTGGTGTCGTAATCTATGAGCTGATCGGACCGGTCATCACGAAGCTTGCCTTGAAGAAGGCGGGGGAACTCGTGGAGGAACCAAAGAAAAAAGCCAGTGCGAAAGCGTAAATAAGTGAAATAGAAAGTAATAAACGCAACTCATTTTTCATATATATAACCAAAGCAAGTGGGTATGGCGGTCTGCCACACCGGACGAATGGGAGTCTATATGGAAAAACGGGTTGCGTTTTGTGTTTTAAAGGCACTGGTTGCAGCGTACATTGTGACCGGGCTTTTGCTTTTAATTCTGGCATTTGCATTGTATAAGCTGGGATTGAGTGAGAATGTTGTAGAACTGGGTGTTGTGTTTATCTATCTGCTGTCGAGTGCCATCGGCGGATTCTTCATCGGTAAATGCATGGAAGTAAAGCGGTTGTTGTGGGGCGTGTTGCTCGGATTGTTCTATGCGGTGCTCCTGCTTGTGTTATCTTTGATCGTGCGTGGAAATGCACAGGGAATCATACAATCCGGGTTGCTTAATACATTGATCTGCCTCGGTGGAGGGGCAATCGGTGCATTTCTGTCATAAAACATGGCAGAAATGCGTATTTACAAGTAGAATGTAAAAAAATAATGATGACAAATGACAGGACATGTGATAAAATATCCATTAATAATGCTAGTAGGAGGCGATAAAGATGAAGAGAATCAAAACTTTGACAGAAAAGACAATGAAGAGCACTGTAGTTAAGGGTGGTTGCGGCGAATGCCAGACATCTTGCCAGTCAGCATGTAAGACAAGCTGTACAGTTGGTAACCAGAGCTGCGAGAACAACTAATTACAGATAAAGAAAGTGTAATACATACACTTCGCACAAGAAAAGGGGATATCCTGCGATGTCCCCTTTCCTTAATGAATAAGAGAAATAGGAGTGACTAAGAAAGTGGTACACCAGTACAAGAACAATGGGTATAATATCGTGCTTGATGTGTGCAGCGGCTCCGTACATGTAGTGGATGACCTTGTATATGATATGATTGCGATGTACAAGGATAAGAAATTCGAAGAGATTGAACAGACAATTTTAGAGAAGTATGGAGATACCTATAGTAAGGAAGGTATCCGGGATGCGTATTCCGACATTTCCGAGTTAGAAGAAAAGGAACTGTTATTCACGGAAGATGTGTTCAAGGATGTCATTATCGATTTTAAGAAGAGAAAGACCGTAGTCAAGGCGCTTTGCTTACATATTGCACATGATTGTAACCTTGCCTGCAAGTATTGTTTCGCAGATGAGGGAGAATATCATGGTCAGAAACGGGAACTTATGAGTCTGGAAGTTGGCAAGCAGGCGATTGACTTTTTGATAGAGAATTCCGGAAACCGTGTAAACCTTGAAGTTGATTTCTTCGGCGGTGAGCCGTTGATGAACTTTGATGTGGTGAAGGAAATCGTAGCATATGGACGAAGCAAGGAGAAGGCGGCAAATAAGAACTTCCGTTTCACCCTGACGACAAATGGTATGCTGTTAAATGATGAAGTCATTGATTTCTGCAACAGAGAGATTTCAAACGTTGTATTGAGTCTCGACGGCAGAAAAGAGATTAATGACATGATGCGGCCAACCAGAAATGGAAAGGGAAGCTATGACATTATTGTGCCGAAGTTCCAGAAGTTCGTGGAGAAGCGCGGCGATAAGAGCTATTATGTGCGCGGTACATTTACGAGAAACAATCTGGACTTTACGAAGGATTTTGAATTGATGACCGAGCTTGGATTCAAGGAGATCTCAATTGAGCCGGTTGTCACACCAGATGAGAATGATTATGCGATCCGCGAGGAAGATTTACCAACGATTTTCGAGCAGTATGACAAGCTGGCAGTTGATCTGATCCGCCGGCAGAAGGAAGGAAAACCAGTGACATTCTTCCATTACAAGCTCGACTTAAATGGTGGTCCGTGTGTGTACAAGCGTCTGTCTGGATGTGGTTCCGGTACGGAGTATCTGGCAGTGACACCAACTGGAGATCTGTATCCGTGTCATCAGTTTGTTGGACACGATGAGTTCAAACTGGGTGATGTATTCCATGGTGTAGAACGAAACGATATCGTGGAAGAATTCAAGCTTTGCAATGTCTATGCCAAGGACAAATGCAAGGATTGCTTCGCAAGATTTTATTGCAGTGGCGGCTGTGCAGCGAATTCGTATCAGTTCCATGGCAATATATTAGACGCATACGATGTGGGTTGTGAATTGCAGCGGAAACGTGTCGAATGTGCCATTATGATGAAAGCAGCTCTGGCGGATGACGAAGAAGACGAAGCGGCAGAGTAAAATAAATGAAGGAGAGACAAAAAGATGAAGAAAACAAAAAGAAAAGCAGTCATCAATCTGATTATTTTCTTCCTGCTTCTGGCTGGCGGTATCTATATGGCAATCGCTGGTGTAGGACAGAATGA
>OHXI01000600.1_pt1 | contig 13053 bp, 7 predicted proteins | sample 1579941 | NCBI WGS metagenome assembly OHXI01 (sample SAMEA3882553, study PRJEB24775) | human gut metagenome | biome: human-associated habitat; feature: intestine environment; material: feces | place: Netherlands | collected 2009/2010
CCAGTACCCCTGGCCCAACAATTACACCCAGTTCAAGAACGTCCTGCGCGCCCTCGCCGCCCTATCGGACGGCCCCTACATCCGGGCCGGGACGGTGGCCGATATGCTCTCCAAAGAGCGGACCCTGCGGGCCATGCCGCAGCCGACTTCTGCCCGCAAGCCCAGTGAGCAGACCCTCGAAGAGGTCATCCGCGATGTCGTCCAGCAGACCGTCGCCGCCCACGGCGGCAACCGCGCCGCCGCTGCCCGGCAGCTGGGCATCAGCCGCACCACCCTGTGGCGGTATCTGGGCAAGCTGGAAAACGGCGAGCCAGACCAGACATGATTTGTGTGTGCGCCGTTTGTTGACAAAACGCGCGCCGCACCGTATACTTCAGAAAAAAGCCGCAGGCGCAAAGGGGTACTGCTATGAGCGAATTTTCACACCTGAAAAACAAGCTGCTGGCCGAGCAGGTGGAGGATCAGATCTACCATTATATTCTGGACGAAGCGCTGGAGCCGGGCGCAAAGCTGCCCAACGAGTTTGCGCTGGGCGAAAAGTTCCGGGTAGGACGCAGCACCATCCGCGAAGCGGTGAAGCTGCTGTCCAGCAAGGGCATCGTGGAGGTACGGCAGGGCTCCGGCACCTATGTGGTGACCACGGTGAAGGGGCTTTCCGATCCGCTGAACCTGCGCAGCGTGCAGGATAAAAACGTACTGGCCTTTGATCTGGTAAACGTCCGTCTGCTGCTGGAGCCGGGCATTGCGGAGATGGCGGCGCAGAACGCCACCCCGGAGGATATCGAGCGGCTGCGGCGGCTCTGCGAGCGGGTGGAGGCCAAGATCCACGAGGGCGACCGCTACATCGAGGACGACATCGCCTTTCACACCTGCATCGCCGAGAGCAGCAAGAATCTGGTGGTGGGGCAGCTGATCCCGGTCATCGACACGGCGGTGATGATGTTCGTGAACGTCACCCACAAAAAGCTGATCGATGAGACCATCATGACCCACCGCATGATCACCGAAGCCATTGCCAACCACGACCCCATCGGCGCAAAAGCTGCCATGGTGATGCACCTGAACTTCAACCGCAGCTACATCAAAAAGGTCTACGATGGCGAGGACCCGGATGATGGCACCATCGGCATGGCGGCGTATATCAATTGAAAAGAAAAATATTTTTTAATGGAGTAATGCCGGAGCGTCTGCGGACGCTCCGGCATTGCATTTTCACGGGTGGAGTTTTTTAGAGGGCGAGGGCACTGACTATGTGCTGCGCCCTCTTTTTTCAAAATCATCAGACGACTTTTTTCCGTCTTTTTTTCAAAAGCCGCTTTGACGGCTGATTTTGGGCAAAATTCGCTCAGATTTGGGCAGAGTGCATGATGTATCCCAGAGTTTTTGCACAAATAGTAGGACATACCCGTGACAACTTGCAAAAAGACGTCTGCGGTTTTACAATAAAATCACAAAAGATCCCGCAGAAAAAAGGACGAAAGCAAGCAGTATTTGGAGGTAATGAATATGGAGTTGCGTTCACAGGAAGTCCGCACATTAGCGCCCGAGAATGACCCGCTGAAGATGGGTATGGGCTGGAAGGTCGAGGATCTTTCCAAGCCCCAGATCATGGTGGAAAGCACCTTCGGCGACAGCCACCCCGGCAGCGCCCATCTGGATCAGTTCGTCAAGGAAGCCGTGCAGGCGGTCAACGACAACGGCGGCAAGGCTGCCCGCTATTTTGCCACTGATATGTGCGACGGCATCGCACAGGGTCATGACGGCATCAACTACTCTCTGCCCCACCGCGACGCCATCGTGAATCTGGTGGAAGCACAGGCAAACGCCAGCGTCTATGACGGCGGTGTGTTCATCGCCAGCTGCGACAAGTCCGTGCCCGCCATGCTGATGAGCATCGGCCGTTTGAAGGACATGAGTGCCATCGTGGTCACCGGCGGCGTCATGGAAGCCCACACCCTGCCCAAGGAGTATGTGGTCAGCGACCCCGCCTGCGCCATCAACGAGCTGCTGACGCTGGAGCAGATCGGCAAGTTTGACGCATGGGAAAAGACCGGCGTCATCCCCAACAGCCAGCTGGACTACTACAAGCACAACGCCTGCCCCAGCTGCGGTGCCTGCTCCTTCATGGGCACCGCCTCCACCATGCAGATCATGGCCGAGGCACTGGGTCTGATGCTGCCGGGCACCGCCCTGATGCCCGCCACCGCCCCGGAGCTGAAGCAGGCCGCCTACGATGCCGGCAAGCAGCTGATGGAGCTGGTCAAGAAGGGCATCACCGCCAAGGACATCGTGACCAAGAAGAGCTTTGAGAACGCCATCATGGTGCACGCCGCCATTTCCGGCTCCACCAACGCCACCATGCACCTGCCCGCCATCGCCCACGAGTTCGGCATTGAGATCGACGCCGACACCTTTGACCGGATGCACCGGGGAGCCCACTACCTGCTGAACATCCGTCCCTCCGGCGACTGGCCCGCACAGTACTTCTACTACGCAGGCGGCGTGCCCCGGGTGATGGAGGAGATCAAGTCCATGCTGCATCTGGACGTGATGACCGTCACCGGCAAGACGCTGGGCGAGAATCTGGAAGAGCTGAAGAAGAACGGCTTCTACCAGCACTGCGATGCCATTCTGGCAGAAAAGACCGCCGGCTTTGCCCGCCCGGTCAGCCGCGAGGACATCATCCACAGCTTTGATAACGCCAAGGGCACCGACGGCAGCATCGCCATCCTGAAGGGCAACCTTGCCCCGGAAGGCTGCGTCATCAAGCACACCGCCTGCCCCAAGAATATGTTTGAAGCCACCCTGCGCGCCAAACCCTACGACAGCGAGGAGGAGTGCATCTCCGCTGTGCTGCACGGCGAGGTGAAGCCCGGCGACGCCATCTTTATCCGCTACGAGGGCCCCCGCGGCAGCGGTATGCCCGAGATGTTCTACACCGGCGAAGCCATCTGCGCCGACCCGAAGCTGGCTTCCAGCGTGGCCCTCATCACCGACGGCCGCTTCTCCGGCGCAAGCCGCGGCCCGGTCATCGGCCATGTCAGCCCGGAGGCTGCCGTGGGCGGCCCCATCGCACTGGTGGAGCCGGACGACCTGATCCAGATCGACGTACACAACCGCAAGCTGGCCATCGTAGGCGTGAAGGGCGAGCCCAAGACTCCCGAAGAGATGGACGCCATCCTTGCCGAGCGCCGCGCCAACTGGAAGCCCAAGGCTCCCAAGTACACCAAGGGTCTGCTGAAGCTCTACTCTCAGCACGCCGTCAGCCCCATGAAGGGCGCATACATGGAGTAAATCACTCCGCACAAATAACAAAAAGTAAACCGTCCGGTGCGTTTTTCCGGACGGCTTGGATAAGTGCAACCAAAATCACGAAACGGAGGAAATTTCTATGACAGCAGTTGCAACACCCGATGCGGCACGGCTGGTTTTTGCTGCCGTGGCAGGTCTGATCCTATTGCTCATTCTCATCATCAAGTTTAAAGTACACGCCATGATCTCCATCCTGATCGGTGCGGTGGGCATCGGCCTGATGGCCGGTATGCCCCTGTCCGACATCATCGGCTCGGTGAATGAGGGCATCGGCAACACCTTAAAGGGCATCGCCCTTCTGGTGGGTCTGGGCTCCATGTTCGGTGCCATTCTGGAAGAATCCGGCGGCGCACAGACGCTGGCCGTGACCATGGTGCGGAAGTTCGGTGACGAAAAGGCCGCATGGGCACTGGGCATCACCGGCCTTGTGGTGGCCATGCCGGTGTTCTTTGACGCCGGTCTGATCATCCTCATCCCGCTGGCCTTCTCTCTGGCAAAGCGCACCAAGCGCTCCGTTCTGTACTACGTCATCCCCCTGCTGGCCGGTCTGGCTGTCGGCCACGCCTTCATCCCGCCCACGCCGGGCCCCGTGCTGGTGGCTACCATGCTGGGCGTTGACCTTGGCTGGGTCATCCTCATCGGCATCTTCTGCGGCATCTTTGCCATGATCGCCGCCGGTCCCATCTGGGGCAGCATCTGCGGCAAAAAGTACATGGTTGAAGTCCCCGAGCACATTGCACAGCAGGCAGACATTGACGAGAGCAAGCTGCCCAAGTTTGGCACCATCGTGGGCATCATCATGATCCCCCTGCTGCTCATCATCGCAAACTCTGTGGCAAAGGTGGTGCCCGCACTGGCAGGCATCCAGCCCGTTCTGGCCTTCCTCGGCGAGCCCTTCATGGCTCTGCTGCTGGCTACCATCGCTGCTATGTACCTGCTGGGCACCCGCCACGGCTACACCAACGCCCAGCTGGAAAAGATCATGACCAAGTCTCTGGAGCCCACCGGCATGATCCTGCTGGTCACTGCCTGCGGCGGCGTGCTGCGCTATATGCTGCAGAACTCCGGTCTGGGCGATGTCATCGGCAACGCCGTGGCAAACGCCAGCCTGCCGCTGGTTCTGGTAGCCTTCATCGTGGCTGCCCTGGTGCGCATCTCGGTGGGTTCCGCTACCGTGGCAATGACCATGGCTGCGGGCATCATCTCCGCCATGCCCGGCATCAGCGAACTCAGCCCCCTCTACCTCGCTTGTGTCACCGCTGCCATCGCAGGCGGCTCCACCGTCTGTTCTCACTTCAACGACTCCGGTTTCTGGCTGGTCAAGAGCCTTGTCGGTATGGATGAAAAGACTACCCTCAAGACCTGGACCATCATGGAAACGCTGGTCGGCGGCGTAGGTTTCCTCGTCGCACTGGTCATCTCCTTCTTTGCCTGACCGTTATCCGGATACTGCACACCAGATAACTGTTTGGATGTTCTCCTAATCATTTACCTCCTTGAAAACGCAGCCGCTCCGGTTTATGCTTTGCCTGGAGCGGCTGCATTTTTTTTGCAGAGAGATACAACAGGCCCCGGAGGCTTCCTGTCCTCCGGGGCCTTGTAATTCCTATCCTTACAGCCCGAACAGCGCCAGCAGGCGGTGCCACAGGCGGACGAAGAAATTGCCCTCCGTGGCGTTCTCTGCTGCCGTCTCCACCGGGGCCGTTTCGGCGGGCGTCTCGGCGGTCTTGTAGATGAACTTCACCCTCTGCTCTGCCCCCTCGGGCGCACCGGCAAAGCTGGTGTAACCGGCGAGGCGGCCGGTCATCTCTTCCACTACGGCCTGCAGAGCGTGGAGTTGGTCGGCGTCCAGTGCGCCGGTGAGCTGAGAGATGCCCTCGGCGTTGAACTGCACAAGGCCGCCGCTGAGCTGGTCGGTGCCGTTCTGGAGCTGAAGCACACCCTCATACAGGGCGGATGCGCCGCCGGCCAGCTGGGCGCTGCCCTCCTTGGCGATGTGAGCGCCCTCGGCAGCGGCGGCCACGCCGTCGGCGTACTGGCCGACGCTGGACACGAAGAACCGGATCTGTCCCAGATTCTCTTTCAAGGCGCGGACGCTGGCCATGTCCTCACTGTTGGCGGTCTGGTAGACCAGCTCATCGTGGATCTTCTGCTGAGCGTCGCTGTCGGTGAGCTTCTGGAACCAGCCCACGATGAAATCGGGGGAGAAGCTCTGCATCAGGCGCAGCGCAGCCTCAAGGTCGTGCCCCGTCTTGGTGGCCGCGAGGTAGAGGGCGATGTCCAGCTGGCTGGTCTTGAACTGAGGAGCCTGCTCCCAGATGGTGCGCACCATCTTTTTGCGGCCTGCCGCCAGCGTTTTCTCCCCCAGCGAGAGGATGTCGTCGATGACTGCCTCGTAGGTATCCCACGTCATAGGGGTGTCGATGAGACCATTTTCCATGAGGGTCTGGTTGGCGGAGTCCAGCACGCCGTCGGCCACCTGCTGTGCGCCGGAGGTCAGGGCGGCATTGTTGGAGGTCAGGGTGTCCAGCCCCTCCGTCAGCTGGCCGAGACCGCCGTCCAGCTGATTCATGCCATCCAGCAGGGCCAGCGAACCAGCGGCAAGCTGGGCCGCGCCCGCCTTCAGCTGGGAAGCACCGTCCAGAAGCTGGCTCATGGCATCGTTCAGAGCCGCGATGCCGTCGGTCAGGCCGTTGAGGCTGTCGAGGTCAAAGACCTCATCCCCCTGCCCCAGCGCCTCGGCGGTGGCGGCACAGGCCAGCAGGATCTGAGGTGCTGTCAGCTCTTCTACATCGGCCTCCACGGTCAGGCTGTCCTGTAAGTACCGGGTCACACCGTCCACCTGCTGGGGCAGAAGGCCGTCGAGGGACGCCTTCACGCCCGGCAGGGCGACGAAGGCCGCCACGCTGCTCTTGGCCGCGCTTTCCAGCAGGCCGTTCACGGCGTTGACGTTGCGGGCGTCCCCGCCCAGCACGACGCCCACCGCTGTCACCAGCGGGGTGACGACGGTGCGCTCTTTTCCGTCCACCGTCAGCGTTCCCTTCTCGTTGTTGGTCAGGTCGATGGTGAGCACAAGATGGCCGCTCTGGCCCAGAAGCTCGCTCAGGGGGGCGGTCCTGCCGTCCAGCGTATAGGTCACCTTCGCGGAGATGGGGAGCTGCCGGTCGGTGTCGCCCTTATAGTAGACGTCGGTGTCGTCGGTGTTCCAGACCAGCGTGTCGCCGTTCCGGGTATACTCGGCGAAGCTCTCGGTGTTCACGATGTTCTTCAGGGTGGACTTGTCCTCCACTCCGGCGAGACCGTCGGCAGCGTAGAGGTGCTCGCTGACGGTGGTCTTCTGGACCGAGCCGTCTGCCGCCATGACGGCATAGACCGTCTCATCCTTCGAAAAGGGGGCTTTCGTCGCCGCAAAAGCGGGCCGACAGAGGCCGACCGTCATGGTCAGGGCAAGCGCCGCAGCGCCAGCGCGGCGCAGAAGATCCTGCGTTTTTTTCATATGATTCACTCCTTTGCAGCGTTGGGGGCGGTGAGCCAGTGGTATGTCGTGCGGCAGATGAGGCCGTCCAGCAGCATCAGCGCGGCGGGCAGCACCAGCAGGATGACCGCCATGCTGATGAGCGCGCCTCGGGAAATGAGCATACAGATGCTTTCCAGCAGCTCCACCCGGCTGATGGCCGCGACGCCGAAGGTGGCTGCGAAGAAGGTCAGGCCGCTGGTGAGGATGCTCTGGCTGCAGTGCTCGAGGGCCTGCTGTGCCGCCGCCTTGGGCGAGCGGAGGGCCAGCCGCTCTTCGCGGTAGCGGGTGGTCATGAGGATGGAGTAGTCTACCGTCGCGCCCAGCTGGATGGTGCCGATGACGATGCTGGCGATGAAGGGCAGCGAGTCGTCGATGAAATAAGGGATGCCCATATTGATGGCGATGGCCGCCTCGATGCTGGCCACCAGCAGCACCGGCACCGACAGGCTGCGGAAGGACAGCGCGATGATGACCAGCACCGCCGCGATGGACCAGATGTTGACGTTTTTGAAGTCCTCGTCCGCGATCTCCACGAGGTCCTTCATCATGGCCCCCTCGCCGGTGACGAGGCCCTCGGGGTCCGCGGTCTTGACGAGGCGGACCAGCTCGTCCACCTGCGCATTGAGGGCGTCGCTGCCGGATTTGTAGCAGCCGTTGGCGAGGATGAGCTTATAGCCGCCGTTCTGCACGATGTTCATCAGTTCGTCAGGCAGAAGCTCCGTCTCGAAGCCGGGGCCTGCGATGGAGTCGAGGCTGACCACCTGCGTGATGCCGTCCACCCCCTTGATCTCGTCGCAGAGGCCGGATACCTGCGAGGCCGTCAGCTCCTCCCGGACGAGGATGAAGTGGTTGGTCATCATACCAAAGTCTTCGCCCAGCTTGTTCGTGCCCACGATGCCGGGCATATCCTGCGGCAGAGCCGCAAAAATATTGTAGTAGATGTCCGTCCTGCTCTGGGCCAGCCCAAAGGGGATCATCAGCAGGAGAAAGACCGCCACCACAGGCACCGGGTGCTTGGAGACAAAATGGCTCAGATGGGTGAGCCGCGGCATGAAGGTGCGGTGGCGGTATTTTTCCACCCACCGGTCAAAGAAGAGGATGAGCGAGGGCAGGATGACGATGGTGCAGAGGACGCCCAGCGCCACGCCCTTCGCCATGACGACGCCAAGGTCTGCGCCCAGCGTCAGCTGCATGGCACAGAGGGCCAGAAAGCCCGCGATGGTGGTGAGGCTGGACGCCGCGATGGAGCTCATGGTCTTGCAGATGGCGTTCTCCATCGCCTCTTCGTTGGAGGCACAGGAGGCTTTTTCCTCCTCGTAGCGGTGGAGCAGGAAGATGGAAAAATCCATCGTCACGCCCAGCTGCAAAACTGCCGCCAGCGCCTCGGTGATGAAGCAGACCTGCCCCAGAAAAATATTCGTGCCAAAGTTATACACCAGCGGGAAGAGCAGCCCCAGCATGAAGAGGAAGGGCGTGAGCCAGCTTTCCAGCGAGAGGAAGAGCACCAGCAGACACCCCGCCACGGCGCAGAGCACATACAGGGGCATCTCCCCCATGACCAGCTCCTTGGTGTCGCTCAGGATGACGCTGATGCCGCCGAAGAAGCAGTTCTTCCGCAGTATTTTTTTGATCTGGGCCACGGCCCCCATCGTCTCCTCGCTGACGCTGGAACCACCCAGCTGGACGATGAGGATGGTGGAGTCGTTCTTGCCGAACAGGAACTGCTGAAGGTCTGCCGGCAGCATCTCCACCGGCACCGCCGGGTCCAGCACATCGCTGAGCCAGAAGGTGTTCAGCACGTCCGGCACCTCGTCGATCTCGGCCTTCATGGCCAGCAGCTCGTTTGTGGGCATCCCCTCCACGGTGATCATGTTGGTGGACGCCAGATGGTAGTCCGTCTCTAAGAGCAGCTGCCCCACCCGGGAGTCCAGCTCCTGCGGCAGATAGGAGAGGATGTCGTAGTTGATGGGCGTGGCGACGGCCCCCACTGCCGCCGGGATGAGCAGCAGCACCGCCGCAATGAGGATGAGCCTGCGCATCCGCACGATGGCCCGCGCTAGTTTTTTCATTCATTTCCTCCCAAAGAACATTTTTTCGCCGTTTCTTCGCCGTTTCAGAGAAAAACGACTTTTCTCGTTTTTCCGATATACTTTATTATAGTACTCTCCCTTTGGGTGTCAAGAGACAACCCCTCCGCAGCAAAAAGTCTCTCCCTCTGGGAGAGGTGGCATTGCGGAGCAATGACGGAGAGGGCAAGCCGCCTGTCAGAAAGCCTCTGTGCTGCAAGAAGCAGCGCCTTTGTCAGAGCGAGACTATCCCTGTGCTTGCACGCCCTCGTCAGCACCCTTGCCCTCTCAGGCGCTTCGCGCCAGCTCTCCCAAGGGGAGAGCCTTGGCAAACAAAAAGCGGGACGCACAGGTGGTCAAGTCTGTGTGTCCCGCATTTTGTTTCTTTTTTGCACAGGACGCCGTACCAGAGCGCCTGCGCTGCGCGCAGGGAAAGCGGAGCAAACCATAAGCCGCTTTCCTTTTTATAAATAGGAGAATGGAATGGAGGAACCGAATCTCCGCAAAGAGAGTTGCAGGCATCTCTTCGGAGGAGTCGGAGGAGCTTTGGTTAGATTTAACTAACCTCGCCGTGACAACAGGATACCATAGTTTGTCATGACTGTCAAGCCTGTTTTTCAAATTTTCAAAAAATTTTTCTCCGGCGGCCTCCATGAGCATTTTTCATAACAAAAACCGCCATCTCTTGTAGAAAATCCACAGGTTCCCTCTTGCTTTTTCTGAGAATCACTGTTATTATAGTGTCAAAGCCGTTGCTGGCCGACTCGATTGCCCGCCCGCAGCCGCTTTTTGCAGCGTGGAGGTTGCCATCCAAATACCTCTGCGTGATGTACCGCCCTGCCTTCAAAAGACCGCAATCGGCGGCTTTTTTAAGACAGATTAGTTAGGCAATCCTAACCAGCTATTGCAAAGCAGCTGTGGTGTTGGATTGCGATAGGAGCAAGGAGGTTCCAATGATCGATTTTGAACAGTGGGAAGGCTTTGAGGGCCGCATCTGGAAAGAGGAAGTCAACGTCCGCGACTTCATCCAGAAGAACTACACGCCCTATAACGGCGACGAAAGCTTCCTCGCCGACCCCACTGAAGCGACCAATAAGCTGTGGGGCGCACTGCAGAAGCTGCAGAAGGCCGAGCGCGCCAAGGGCGGCGTACTGGATATGGAGACCGACGTCGTCAGCAGCCTGACCGCATACGGCCCCGGCTACATCGACGAGAGCCTGAAAGATCTGGAGCAGATCGTCGGCCTGCAGACCGACAAGCCCCTGAAGCGTGCATTCATGCCCTACGGCGGCATCAAGATGGCAGAGCAGGCCTGCACCACCTACGGCTACCAGCCCTCTGCCGAGCTGCACAAGATCTTTACCGACTACACCCGCACCCACAATCAGGCCGTATTCGATGCCTACACCCCGGAGATGAAGAAGGCACGCCACACCCACATCATCACCGGTCTGCCGGATACCTATGGCCGCGGCCGCATCGTGGGCGACTACCGCCGCGTTGCCCTGTACGGCATCGACGCCCTCATCAAGTTCAAGCAGGAGGATCTCGCCAACTGCGGCGACGGCACCATGACCGATGACGTCATCCGTCTGCGCGAGGAGATCGCCCGCCAGATCAGCGCCCTGAAGGGCATGAAGAAGATGGCCGAGGCCTACGGCTACGACATCTCCCAGCCCGCCAAGGACGCCAAGGAAGCCTGCCAGTGGCTGTACTTCGGCTATCTGGCCGCCATCAAGACCCAGAACGGCGCCGCCATGAGCGTGGGCCGCATCTCCACCTTCCTTGACATTTATATCCAGCGCGATCTGGACAAGGGCATCCTGACCGAAAGTCAGGCACAGGAGCTCATCGACCACATGGTCATGAAGTTCCGCATGGTCAAGTTTGCCCGCATCCCCAGCTACAACCAGCTGTTCTCCGGCGACCCCGTGTGGGCAACGCTGGAGGTGGGCGGCATCGGCATGGACGGCCGCAGCATGGTCACCAAGAACTGCTACCGCTTCCTGCACACGCTGGAGAACATGGGCCCCGCACCGGAGCCCAACCTGACCGTGCTGTACTCCTCTGCCCTGCCCGAGGCCTTTAAGAAATACGCTGCCAAGGTGTCCGTCAACACCAGCAGCGTCCAGTACGAGAACGACGATGTGATGAAGCCCGTCTGGGGCGATGATTACTCCATCTGCTGCTGCGTGTCTGCCACCCAGACCGGCAAGGAGATGCAGTTCTTCGGCGCACGCGCCAACCTTGCCAAGTGCCTGCTGTACGCCATCAACGGCGGCGTGGACGAGAAGAGCCACGAGCAGTGCGGCCCCAACTACGCCCCCATCACCGGCGAGTATCTGAACTACGACGAGGTCCTGCCCAAGTACGTCCAGATGCTGGACTGGCTGGCTGGTCTGTACGTCAACGTGCTGAACCTCATCCAGTATATGCACGACAAGTACTACTACGAAGAGGCCGAGATGGCCCTCATCGACACCGATGTCCGCCGCACCTTCGCCACCGGCATCGCCGGCTTCTCCCACGTCATCGACTCCCTGAGCGCCATCAAGTACGCCAAGGTCAAGGTCGTCCGCGACGAGGCAGGCCTTGCTACCGGCTTCGAGATCGAGGGCGACTTCCCGAAGTACGGCAACGATGACGACCGCGCCGACGAGATCGGCGTCTGGCTGCTGAAGACCTTCCTCGAGATGATCAAGAAGCGCCACACCTACCGCAACTCCGAGGCTACCACCTCCATCCTGACCATCACCTCCAACGTGGTGTACGGCAAGTACACCGGTGCTCTGCCGGATGGCCGCGCCGCCTTCACCCCGTTTGCCCCCGGCGCTACCCCCAGCTACGGCGCAGAGCAGAACGGTCTGCTGGCCTCGCTGAACTCGGTGGCAAAGCTGCCCTACCACTGGGCACTGGACGGCATCTCCAACACCCAGACCATCAACCCTGAAGCGCTGGGTCACAGCGAGGACGAGCGCGTGGAGAATCTGGTGCAGGTGCTGGACGGCTACTTTGATCAGGGCGCACACCACCTGAACGTGAACGTCTTTGGCAAGGAGAAGCTGCTGGACGCCATGGAGCACCCCGAGAAGGAAGAGTACGCCAACTTCACCATCCGCGTTTCCGGCTACGCCGTCAAGTTCATCGACCTGACCCGTGAGCAGCAGCTGGACGTGCTGGCCCGTACCTGCCATGGCGTCCTGTAAGACCCTTGGGTACGTCCACTCGCTGGAATCCTTCGGTTCGGTGGACGGCCCCGGCGTGCGCTTTGTGGTGTTTTTGCAGGGGTGTGCCCTGCGGTGCAAGTACTGCCACAACCCCGAAACATGGGCAGAGGGCGGCGAGGAATGGACGGCGGAAGCGCTGTTCCAGCGGGTATACCGCTACCGCAACTACTGGGGCAAAAAGGGCGGCATCACGGTCAGCGGCGGCGAGCCGCTGCGGCAGATGGACTTCCTGACCGAGTTCTTCACGCTGGCACGCGCCAAGGGCGTGCACACGGCGCTGGACACCGCCGGGCAGCCCTTCCGCCCGGATGACCCGGCGTATCTGGCGGCATTCGACCGTCTGATGGCGTGCACCAGTCTGGTGATCCTTGACCTCAAGGAGATCGACCCGGAGCGCCACCGGCAGCTCACCGGCAAAGACAACGCCAACATTCTTGCCATGGCGCGGCACATCTCCGACCTCGGCATCCCGCTGTGGGTGCGGCACGTCCTTGTGCCCGGTCTGACCGACGACGAGGAAGGGCTGCGCAAAACGGCTGACTTTATCCGCAGCCTGAAAACGGTGCAGCGGGTGGAGGTGCTGCCCTACCACACCTTGGGGCTGTTCAAGTGGCAGAAGCTGGGCATCCCCTATCCGCTGCCGGACGCCGTGCCGCCCACCGCGGAGCAGGTGAAGCGTGCAGAAGAGCTGCTGGAAGTGAGCCGGTATCCCGGCTAAGCTCCTGATTTGAAAAACGACCGTTTCCGGTGTGCAGAATGCGCCGGGAGCGGTCGTTTTTTCTTGACTTCCCTTCTGTACACCGTTATAATGAAAAAAGTAAAAAAGGAGAAACAGCCATGCAGATTTTCAATACGCTGACCCGCCAGAAAGAAGAATTCGTGCCGCAGGTGCCCGGTGAATACCGCATCTATGTCTGCGGTCCTACCGTTT
>OHXI01000608.1_pt1 | contig 12953 bp, 7 predicted proteins | sample 1579941 | NCBI WGS metagenome assembly OHXI01 (sample SAMEA3882553, study PRJEB24775) | human gut metagenome | biome: human-associated habitat; feature: intestine environment; material: feces | place: Netherlands | collected 2009/2010
ATAGACTGGCTTAAGGCATTAGGAATTAAGGAAGATGAAATGAGAGCAAGAGATCATTCACCAGAAGAACTCTGCTTTTATTCTAAGGGTACTACAGATATCGAATTCTTATTCCCATTTGGATGGGGTGAGTTATGGGGTATCGCAGACAGAACAGACTACGACCTTACACAGCATCAGACAGTATCAGGCGAAGATATGTCATACTTTGATGATGAAGCTAAGGAGAAGTATATTCCATATGTTATCGAGCCATCACTCGGTGCAGACAGAGTTACACTTGCATTCCTTTGCTCAGCTTATGATGAAGAAGAGCTTGAAGGTGGAGATGTAAGAACAGTTCTTCACTTCCATCCAGCACTTGCACCTGTTAAGATAGGTATATTACCACTTTCTAAGAAGCTTAACGAAGGCGCAGAAAAGGTATATGCAGAGCTTTCTAAGTACTATAACTGTGAGTTTGATGACAGAGGAAATATCGGTAAGAGATACAGAAGACAGGATGAGATAGGTACTCCATTCTGTATAACATATGACTTTGATTCTGAAGAGGATAATGCTGTAACAGTAAGAGACAGAGATACTATGCAGCAGGAAAGAGTTAAGATAGAAGATCTTAAGGCATATTTTGAGGATAAGTTCAGATTTTAATGAGAGATAAAGGTGTATTTCCGGTATAAGCATTTGCCGGATAACAGCAGTAAGATTATACATTTACGCAGGATTTGTGACATATACATAAATCCTGCGTAAAGTATATGTGGGAGAAAATATCATAAAAGTAGGAAAAGACAGGAATAGGGCAGAAAGTATATGATATGTGCTAAATGTGGAACAGAGTATGAAGGCAGCCAGTGTCCTAAGTGTGAGGGACCGGTAATCAAGGTTAATAACAGTGATTATCTGGCAAGAAGAAAAGCATATGAGGAGAAGCAGGCGCGTCTTAAGGAATTAGAAGCGCTTAAAGCTGATAGTACAGATAATGATGATACGGATAAAGTATCGGACAATGATAATACATCCAATAAGAAAAACCATACACAGAAGTCAAAGAACTATGATGAAGGTGTATTTGATATAACAAAGGTTGATTTTGGTGAGGTTGCGGACAAGCTTAAGTCAGAAAAAGATAAAATCGTGGCCAGTGGAAATAAGCTTTTAAAGGCGGTTGGTGAAAAGGCTAAGAATGGAAAGCAGATTGATAAAGGCGGTAAGAATAGCGATAATATCAACAGCAGTAATAACGAAAATGTAAATATTAGCGGCAATAACGATAATAATAGTAATAACATAAATGGCAAAAAAAGAGGGAATATAAATAATAATCGTGATAAGAATAAAAAAAGAAATAACAATAAAAACAATGGAAATAATAAAATTTATGATAACAACAGTGGTATAAATAGCAACAGTAATGATAATACAGATATTAACAATAACAAAAATAATAACAAAAACACTAGGAAAAATAATAACAAAAACGATAAAAACGGCAATAAAAATAACAACAAGAATCGTAATAAAAGCAATAATTCCAATATTAACAAAAATAATAGCCACAATCAGCAGAATAAAAAGTCTGCAACAGCAAAACAGAAGAATAACAGCTCTGATGATAACAGACAGGATAATGGTGGCATATCTGTAAGTGTAAGAAAAGCAGATAAAGCCCACATACCATACACAAAGGCAGGCATTATAATAGCGGCAATTCTTGTTGCTGTGGCGGCAGTTGTCCTGATTGTAAATATAGCAATAAAAAAAGACTATAATATATATATGAGCGATGGCAATAAGATATATGATGTATCATCACTTGACAGTAAATATGTGTGCGATAACAATAATGCTGTATTTGCGCTTGATGATGTGACCTTCTACACACCGGAATGGCCTGCAGATATAGACAGAGACAATGTCATACTTAAGGTGGCAAGTCCTAAGGGTGATTATTATGCCGCAGATGTTTATAATACAGAAAGTGGAAATTATACATTTTATATATGGTCTGAGGATGTATGTAAGAAGGTTGTTGAAAATGAGTATTCGCACAATGTATATTATATATCTGACAAAGGAACTGTTATATACGAAGAAACAGAAACTATCAATGACAATGGAAAGACAGGAAACAAGATGCTTTCTATGGCAGAGATAAAGAAAGATAAGTCAGATGCATCTGGTTACGTATGTGATGTCAGAACGATAGAAAGAAGTCTTAAGCAGTCATATGTATATAGTGATAAGAATACAATAATCGTTCTTAACGATGATGGCCGTCTGTATCAGTATGATTATGTTAAGAAGACAACAACAGAAGTTGATATGTATGTCGATGACGTAGCAGCATTGAGTGATACATCAGGTATGTATTCGTCAGGCGCAGAACATCTTAATACATCGGATGATGTGGAGTCATATATGTACAGTCTGTCGTCCGGTGAGAATTATTATGTTGAATTAAAAAATGTGAAAACAACTCTTCTTAGAGGTATTACAGGTACAAGCCTCACATATATTTATGATAAGAAAAATGATTATATATACTGGATAAGCAGCAAAAAAATATCTTATGCAAAGTTTAAAAATGATGAGATAACAGACGTGGATGTTCTTGAGAATACAGGTACAAGTGTAAATGTGGTGTATATACCGGATAAAGAGGAGCTGGTATATATCAATGATGCCGCACAGCTTGTAAAGGCAGAGAAAGGAAAGAAAACATTTATAGCTGACTCATTAAGGGATGGAAGTCTTTCGCTTATTAAAAACACCGATGAAATGCTTACATATATAGCAGATGGCAGACAGTATTATATAAAGAATACATCATCAAAGCCGGTTGAAATATGTGAAGCAGAGAATATGGTAAATACATCTAATACAAGTCTTTATAAAAAGAGATTATATTTCTATGCCAAAGACGGACAGTTGTATTCTTGCAATCTTAAGGGCAGAGCACAGAACCAGATAGGAAGCGTTGAGAGATTTTTTGTTGGTAACAAAGGTAAGTAAGCACTCATAATAAGAATATAAGCAGCAGGGAAAACATATATAAGTAGTAAATATATCAAGAGGTTGCTTGTATGAAATATAGAGGCATATATAAGATAACAGGTCTTATGGCAGTAGTTATTATGGTTTTAACAACTGTCATAGGACCTGTTTTTTGTACTGGCAGGACGATCAAAGCCGCAGAGGCCGCAGGAGTTGTAGAAGCTGCCGGGGGCACAAAGGATGTAAATGCTGTAGAAGCTGTAGTGGTTACAAAGGATGTAAATTCCACAGAAGCTGTAGGAACTACAGGCAGTACAAAAGCCGTAAATGCTTCAGCAGTGACAGATATCATAGATGCTGCACAATTAACAGGATTGAAAAAATCGGACATAGCAGCTAATGAAGCAGAAACAGCCACAAGTGGTCCGGATATTGAAACCCCATCAGCAATACTTATGGAAGCAGCAACAGGACAGGTAATATATGAAAAAGATTCATCAAAGCAGCTTGCGCCTGCCAGCATAACAAAGATAATGACACTTATACTAATATTTGAGGCACTTGAGAGCGGGCAGATAAAAATGGAAGACCCTGTCACAGTGTCAGAATATGCAGCTTCAATGGGCGGCAGCCAGGTGTTTTTAGAAGAAGGAGAGATACAGAGCGTAAGGACTATGATAAAGTGTATAGCGGTGGCAAGTGCTAATGATGCCTGTGTAGCCATGTCAGAATACATATGCGGTTCTGAGGACGTATTTGTTGAAAAGATGAACGAAAAGGCGAAGCAGCTTGGTATGGAGCAGACACATTTTGTAAACTGCTGCGGACTGGATACTGACGGACATACCTCAAGTGCAAGGGATGTTGCGCTTATGAGCAGGGAGCTTATTAATAATCATCCGGAGGTTAAGGAGTTCAGCAACATATGGATGGAGGATATAACCCACGTAACAAGAAATGGTGAGAAGGACTTTACATTATCCAACACGAATAAGCTCATAAAACAGTATTCATATGCGACAGGACTTAAGACAGGTTCAACAAGCAAGGCAGGCTGCTGTCTTTCGGGAACAGCAATGAAGGATGGAATAGAGCTTATAGCGGTTGTTATGGCAGCTCCGACAAGCAAGGTAAGGTTTAAGGATGCGATAACACTGCTCAACTATGGTTTCAGTGTATGCAGCATATATCAGGATACGGAAGCACCGGACACAGAGTATGCAGATGTAAATGCGGGCGTGAAAAATGAAGTGAAGGTAGCCAAAAGTAAAGATTTTTCATATATGTTTCTTAGTAAATATGATGCAGCGGATATAAGAAGAGAATGTGTTATAGACACTGTAAATGCGCCTGTGAGTGAGGGCGATGAGATAGGTGTCATCAATTATTATTATAAAGATAATCTCATAGGAACTGTGCCACTTGTTGCAGCGGAGAGTGTTGAGCTTATGGATTATAAGGACTCAGTATGGAGAGTCATTAAGTCAGGGGTGTTTGGCTGAATGGTGGCGGCATACGTAAAATCAGCAAAAGCTTTGTGTTCTGTCTTTAAAAAAATGTAGATATATGCTATAGTATATGATAAAAAGTACATTTTTGAAAGAAAGGGCAGCTTATGGACTTATTTGATTATATGCGTGAAAGTAATAAAGATAATGACTCACCTCTGGCTATGAGGTTAAGACCAAGGACACTTGATGAAGTGGTAGGATAAGCTGCTGTATCGTGCAATCAAGGCTGATAAGTTAAGTTCAATCATATTTTATGGGCCTCCGGGAACGGGAAAGACAACACTTGCAAAGGTTATAGCCAACACGACAAGCGCAGAGTTCTGTCAGATTAATGCGACTGTAGCCGGTAAGAAGGATATGGAGGATGTCGTTGCAAAGGCAAAAGATAACCTTGGAATGTATGCAAGAAAGACAATACTTTTTGTAGACGAGATACACAGGTTTAATAAGGGACAGCAGGATTATCTTCTGCCTTTTGTTGAGGACGGAACTATTATACTTATAGGTGCAACTACGGAAAATCCTTACTTTGAGGTAAATGGGGCTTTATTATCAAGGTCAGTTATATTTGAGCTTAAGCCATTGTCAAAGGATGATATAAAGGAGATACTAAAGAGGGCAGTATACGATAAAGAAAGAGGAATGGGAAGTTACAAGGGTGACATAAGTGATGAAGCACTTGAGTTTCTTTCAGATATATCAAACGGTGATGCCAGAAGTGCGCTTAATGCAATAGAACTTGGCATACTAACAACTGACAGGGCTGAGGATGGAATTATACATATAGATTTAAAGACTGCGGAACAGTGTATACAGAAACGTGCAGTAAGGTATGATAAAACAGGTGATAACCACTACGATACCATATCAGCATTTATAAAGAGCATGAGAGGCTCAGACCCCGATGCGGTAAGTTATTATCTTGCAAAGATGTTATATGCAGGTGAGGATGTAAAGTTTATAGCAAGAAGAATTATGATATGTGCGAGTGAGGATGTGGGTAATGCTGACCCTGATGCACTTGTCGTTGCAGTGAGCGCAGCACAGGCAGTAGAGCGCATAGGTATGCCAGAGGCACGGATAATTCTTTCGCAGGCGGCACTTTATGTTGCGTGTGCGCCTAAGAGTAATGCAGCGTATATGGCAGTAGATAAGGCTTTAGAGCTGGTAAAGACAACAAAGACACAGCCGGTTCCGGCACATTTGCAGGATGCACACTATAAGAGTTCGGCAAAGTTAGGACATGGAATAGGATATAAGTATGCGCACGATTATCCTAATCACTATGTAGAACAGCAATATCTTCCGGATGCTCTTGTAGGCGAGGTGTTCTATGAGCCTACAGATAATGGATATGAGAAACAGATAAAGTCACATTTAGATAGAATCAGGTCGGAGGCATAGACTGATGAAGGAGTATATTAACCGCCTTTCAGTAGGAAAGTTTAAGATGGACACACCGGATATCATAAAGCCGGACGAAACTGTTGTGGCAGAGGTACTATGTGGAACATACAGTGAAGAACAACTGCATATTCAGGCTAGTGATGTCATAAAGGGATTAGTGTACTCTTCTGACTGCAGGGTGACTATAAAGGACAGGACATTTACAGGCAGCGAGTGTAATATAACTTACACTGTAGATGCAAGAAGGCTTGAGGATAAGGAGTGTATAGAAGGAAAGTTTACAATAGTATGCGATGCAGGTGAAAAGGACATAGCTTATGTAATAAGAGGTTATAAGGAAAGGGTGGAAACAAGTCTTGGCATGGGCGATGACCTTTTCCACTTCACCAACCTTGTGCAGAAGTCAAGGGATGAAGCTGCGATGATATACAGGTCAGAAAGCTTTAAGAGAATATTTCTTAATGGTGACGAGAGCCTTATTAATCTATACGACAGTCTTTATGACAGTGATAATATATATGAGTCCATGGAAGAATTCCTTATTGCGATTAAGAAAAAATCAGCACTTACATTCAGTGTTGATACATCGTTAAGAACTTACAGTCTGGCGGCTGGAAGAGAGAAGGACAGCATAGTTATAGAAAAAAGCGGCTGGGGATATATAGAGCTTAATGTTGAATGCGCTGCCGATTATATAAGTATGAAAAGAGGCACTGTTACATCGGATGACTTCGTTGGTGATGTGTATGAGCTTGAATATTTCATAGATTATGACAAGCTTCACAATGGTAATAATTACACGGCAATATGTGTGCAGTCACACGGAGTTAAGGAAGTAATAGAACTTGCCATATTTAAAGAAAAGCAGCCGGCAGATGAAGAAGATGTGAACAGCAATGATGGCGGCTTTGATGTGAGAATGGAGTTGAGGGCTGCAAGAATAGCACTTACACAGGCTTATATGGCATTCCGTATTAAAAAGATAAGCCGTGAGCAGTGGATATCTGATACTGATAAAATGCTTTCAAGAGCACGAGGATTGAAAAAATCGGACATTATATTTGATATATTTCAGGCTGGACTTGACTTTATAGCTGGCAATGCATATGACGGAAAACAGATATTAGAAAGTATAAAGGATAAGATACTTGCAGATATTGATAATCATGTTGAGCTGTACTGCCTTTATCTTTATGTGAGTACGCTGGAAAGAAAAGATTCACTGTATACATCGGATGTGTCAGAGATAGTAACAAGATACTATGATAATGGATATGATACATGGAAGCTGTTATGGATATTATTCTATATAGACGGACAGATAGAGAATAATAAGAGTATCAAGCTTATAAGAATAAAAGATGCATTTAATGATGGATGCACAAGCCCTGTTATGTATATAGAGGCATTGAATATATACAATGAACAGCCTGACCTTTTAAGGGTTATGAACAGGTTTGAGGTGCAGGTTATCTCAGAAGGTATAAAGTATGGAATTATATCAAAGAGATTAGCAGAACAGACCGCAGTTGTTATAGGCAATGAGAGAAGCGCCACAGGTTCCCACATAGAGTTGTTAAAAAGACTTTATGAACAGTTTGATGAGGACAGTATGCTTGAGGTGCTTATAGTTCATATGATAAGGGCTGGTATCACGGATAAGGACAGCTTTGTCTATTATGAGAAAGCAGTTCTTCGTGGTATAAGGATAACAAGACTTTATGAGTTCTATATGGCAAGTATAAGAAAGGATATAAGCATAAGACTTCCAAAGATAGTGCTTATGTACTTTACATATGATTCGGGTGTTAATTATACATGGAAATCATATCTTTTTGCCAATATTGTGTATAATAAAGAGCAGTATAAGGATGTATATGAATCTTATGAGCATATAATAGAGCTATATGTGTATGAGCAGCTAAAGCAAGAGCGTATAGATGAATATCTTGTGTATCTGTACCGTGAATTTATAAAACCACAGCTTGTAAAGGAAGATACGGCGGCATTTATTGCAAGACTTAAGTTTATGTATCATATAACGTGTTTTGATGGTGATGTCAAGGCGATTATTGTAAAGTACGGCGAACTTAAGGAGCCTGTTATATATGAGCTTACAGGAAAAGATACGTATATACCTGTGTATACTAAGGACTGTTCAATAGCATTTATATGTGAAGACGGCTGCAGAAGAAGAAATACAGTAGGCTACGAGCTTGAAAAGGTGTTTGACGAACCGGAAGATATGTCAGATTATGACCGTTTTAATACAGATGACAAATATATGCTTATATATAAAGCCTCTTACTACAGGAGAAAACGTATTTATAAAATATATACACTTGATATATATAAAAAAGCACTTAAAATACAGGACATATCAGAAGAATATAAGAAAAAACTTAATTCGTGGATGATAGAATTCTATGCGGATTATTATAATGCTGAAAGTTTCACTGAGGAATATAAAGTAATAGATACTTATAATCTGTCGATAAAAGACAGTGCAGGTCTTATTGAGATATTGCTTGACTATGGTATGTATTATGAGGCAAGACAGCTTATCGACCATTATGGATATATGTATGTTTCGGCACCAAAGCTTTTTATGTTTATGGTGCATGAGCTTGAGGCATCGGGTAATACCGAAGAATATAAGAATATCATAACAGAGCATATTTTTAAAAATCATCTGTACAATGAGATAGTGCTTGCGTATATGGTACATAACTTTAATGGAACAAGCTCAGATATGTATGCTGTGTGGAAAGCAGCCAAAAGCTTTAGTGTAAAAACAGATGAACTGTCAGAAAGAATAATATCACAGATGATGTTTACAGGTGCGTATTCTGGAAGACTGGCAGAGGTGTTTGGCGATTATTATAAGAATAGGGCTGGAAGCAATACGATAGTAAAGGCATATGCGGCATATAATTCATTTAATTATGTTATAAGAAAAAGAAAAGCTGACCCTATGACATTTAATGTTATAGAAAATGCATACAGGGATAAGACAGGACTTCCATTGTTATGTTATGTTGCATGGCTTAAGGATATATCAGATAATACTGACAGATTGAAAAAATCGGACATTAATAATATGGCACAGTCAATACTGACAGAAATGTGTGAAAAAGAGCTTGTCTATGATTTCTATAAGAAGTTTAAAGGATTTCTTAATATACCTTACAATGCATATGGTGTTACTGTCATAGAATATTATGGCATGCCGGATAGAAAGGTGGAACTTCATTATCGTGTCAATGATGAACGTACATATGAAACGGCCGTTATGAAATGCGATGCCTGCGGAATATTTACTCACAGGCTTATTATGTTTTATGATGATAAAGTCACATATTATTTTACATATGGAGATAATGAAAAGAGTCAGGAATATAATCTGCTCTGTGATGATGTGAGCTCAGAGGATGCAGGTGGTAGATTTGATGCTATTAATGACTGTCTGGTAAGTGAAGAGCTTCACGATATGGTGACTTTAAAGAAGCTTATGAACAGTTACCTCACAGAGGACTATATTACAGATGAGCTTTTTGAAAAAATGTAGAAGATGATTAATCAGGTGTTAATGGAGGAACATATGGAAGGCAGAGGACTGATAATAGGAATTGAATATGATAATGCAGTAAAACAGGCCTGTGTCTATGATATGAGGATTAATGCACCTGTTGCCTGTGAGGATGTTAAAGAATTGTCCATAAATGATGCTGTTAAAAGAATATGCAATAAGTATGGTGTAGACAGTGTTAAAAGTCTGTGTGTGACTACAGGTTCAGATACTAAGGAAGAACTTGACAAGATAAGCAGACAGATTGATATGGCAGGAGTAAGAAAAAATGATTATATGATAATAGGCAGAATACAAAGCTTTGCCTATTATGCATATTCACAGAGAAAAGAGCTGTATAAGGCCGGAGTTGCGCTTATGGATTATGACGGTAAGGTGATTGATACTTACAGACTTTTCTATAATACTGTCGATAATTCGCAATATATACAGGAGCAGAAAGAACAGCAGTATATATTAGACGAAGATAACGAAAGTACAAAATGGCGCAGAATAACAGAGTATGTTACACAGTATTTTGAAGGCAATACAGCATCTTCTGTGTATCTTACAGGTACAGGCTTTGATGTTGAAAGGCTTGACGATGGACTTGCAAAGGCACTTGTAAGCGGAAGAAAAGCATATATGGGTCAGAATTTGTACGTGAGAGGTGCCTGTTTTGCAGCGTATGAGCGGATAAGCGGTAAAGTATTTGATAATGTTTATCTTCTTGTTGATGGCTGTATAAAGGCTAATATAGAGGTTGACATAAAAGAGCAGGGAAAGCCTATGAGATTCAGGATGATAAAGCTTGGAACAGACTGGTATATGGCAAAAAGAAGTGCTGACTTTATCATAGAAGATATGACTATGCTTACATTAAGAATTATGCTGCCGGATGGAAAGGCTATGGATAAAGTGATAGATATAAGCAGTATCCCTTACAGGGAGGGAAAAACAACAAGAATAAGGCTTACCATAGAGGCTGTATCACAGGATAAATGTGTTGCTACAGTAGAAGACTTAGGCTTTGGGGAGTTGTTTGCTTCTTCAGGCAGGATTATAACTAATGAGATAGACTTAAGTGAGGCAAGTGTATGAGTGCGATGATATTATGCAGGAATAAGGTGGCTGTTAATCCTTTGTATGTCAGTTATTCAGATGTACATTTATATACAGAGGAAGAATTGTGTTACTACATTTACAATAATATATATATAATAACTAATGATTTTGTGAGTGATGAGCTTATACATTTTCTGAGGTATGAAACTAAGGATGTGCCACTTGCTGGCAGAGTTGAGGAGTTAAGAAGAAACAATGCAGGACTTGCCATGATACTTGTAACAATTCTTAAGTCAGTTGATTATTATTCAGTAAGTGAGATAGATGAGATAAGCGGAATGCTAAGCACTCTTGACAGCCAGAATTCCTATGAGCGTTTAAGGTCAAGGGCGGATACTTATCTTGACAGAAAGAATTATTATAAGGCAATAGACTGCTACAGACAGATTATAAAAGAGTATACAAAAGAGGCTTCAGGTGCATTTATGGCAGGAGTACATCACAATCTTGGAGTGGCATATGCAAGGATGTTCTTATACGAAGATGCTGCGTTTAGCTTTAAGACAGCGTATGAGATAGGACAGTATTCAAAGTCATATAACAGTTATCTGGCGGCAAATGAGCTTGCATCCAGGAACAGACCGGTTAAAGAGGATGTGTCAGAAGAAGAATATGCTATAAGAAGACGTATAGACAGCCTTAGCGATAATGCAAAGTATCAGGATGAATACAGAAAGCTTGAGCAGCTTGTTGCAAGAAAAGAACATGGTGATGTGGCATATTATCATAAGGCAGTCGCAGACATACTGCATACATGGAAAGAAGATTATTGTAAATATACTGCGAGGTGATATAACAGGTGGGAATATTCGATGCGTTAAAAAACGGCTATGATAAAGATGATGACTTAAAAGACCTTGAAGAACTTATGTATGACAATGAGTCGGGCTCTAAAAGCAGACGTTCCATAAATGATATGATTAAGAGTCTGGAGCTTGGAGAAAAAGAGCCACATAAGAAAAAAGATGATGGTTATGCAGATATATTTGGAAATATATCAGGAAAAAATACAGAGCCAGATGGTCCGAAAGGTCTTGATGAAAAAACAAGAAGGCAGCAGGCTGATGTGCAGAGGGAAGAGGAAAAGTATGACAATCTTCTTAACAGTATGCAGGCACAGTCGCTTATTAAGAAGGTGGATAGTGTATCAGGAGTCAATCCATCACAGAACAGAATAAGAGAGCAGGCTAAAAAAAGACAGGCTGAAATTGCAGATATAGAAAAGAATGAAAAAAAATCAGATGAAAATATAGATATAAGTAAAGATGTATATTCTGCATACAGTAAAGATATATCAGAAAATGATGATATAGATAGTGTTGATACAGAAGGCTTTACGGGAACCGAGGCAGGCGGCTTTATAAAAAGCCAGTGTGATATATGTGGGGAAGCAGCCAGATATATAGAGAATGCCCGAGTTGAGTATGAAAGTGTAACTGACTATTACGAGGACATACAAAGAATAGAAGGTGCACCTGATGATATAAAAAGAGAACTCATAATGGCAGCAGACATGGTAGATAATCTGTCAGTTGACAGGCGGATATTAAAAACACCCGACAATAAATTGTCAAACAGGGCATACAGGAACATGGAAGCCTATGAAGATGATTTTCCGGAAGCAATAGTAAAGATGCGTAAGGCAGAAGATGAGAAAAACGCTATTGCAAGGGATATAAGAATGGTTAAGGCAGAGCGTTCAATGTGCAGAATGGAAGCTAAAGACCTTGTAAAAAAACAGCTTCGTATTAAAAAGTATGCACAGATTATATTTGCAATTCTTATATGTGTGTTTGTAGTGTTTATGGCGGCTATGGCTATGTCAGACAATATGGACAATGTAGGTACATTTATAACGATAGCATTTTTAGCAGGAATTATGGCACTTGGGTTATTTGCTTATCTTAAAACAATAGAAAGAAAAGTATATGTAACAGAGATTAAGTTGAATAAGGCGACCACACTTCTTAACAGCATAAAGATAAAGTATGTCAATGCAGCCAATGTGCTTGATTACCAGTGCAACAAGTATTACATAAAAAATGCATATGAGCTGGAGCAGAAATATCAGGCATATATTGAGATGAAAGAAGAACAGAAAAAAATACTTGAGGTTACAAATAACCTGACCAATGCGGAAACTGACCTTATGAATATACTAGGAAGACTTGGTGTTATAGATACACATATATGGATAGCACAGGTAAAAGCTATTCTTAACCCAAAGGAAATGGTTGAAGTAAGGCATAATCTGTCCATAAGACGACAGAAGTTAAGAAACCAGATAGAATACAATGAGAATAGAATAGAGGATGCAAAAAATAATATAAAAAATATAACAAAGA
>OHXI01000613.1_pt1 | contig 12849 bp, 8 predicted proteins | sample 1579941 | NCBI WGS metagenome assembly OHXI01 (sample SAMEA3882553, study PRJEB24775) | human gut metagenome | biome: human-associated habitat; feature: intestine environment; material: feces | place: Netherlands | collected 2009/2010
GCAACTGACTCTTAATCAGTGGGTCCTGGGTTCGAGTCCCCGATGGTGCACCAAAAATAGCCTTACGGAAACGTAAGGCTATTTTCATAATGATTGCCGCTTTGTGGAGTGCTTTCATTTGCCGCTGACTTCTGTCTAAGTCAGCGGCTCTTTTTATTTTTTAAGAGAAATTCAAGAACTTTTAGTGTAAGAGAAACGGTGGCATATATGCAGCTGCCAATAAAAGTAAGCAGCAAAATTATTTCCTGAAAACTCAAGCGTTCACCTTCCTCATAATTTGGAGGCGACAATCAAGAGTAAATTATATCAGAAGGGGAGAGGACTGTCAAAATAAGCTCTCCAAATCCTTAATGGCGGTTTGTTGGTACAATACCAATGAACCGCTTTTTTCATGCAAAAATTCCGGAAGCCCCAAAAGGCAACCGTTTATTATAGATTGTAGAATACAAAAAATGGAGGTATTTCCCATGAGCATCATTATCGGCATCGACCACGGTTACTACGCCATCAAAACAGCGCATTGTTCATTTCCGGCTGGACTTACCAGCTACGGAGAACACGAACCATACACCCGCCAAGGACTCTTAGAGTTTGGCGGGTGCTTTTTTGTTTGTGGCTCCGGGCGGCAGCCTATCCAGCGGGACAAGACCATAAACGACAACTACTACCTGCTGACGCTGGCAGCGATTGCAAAAGAAATCCGGCAGCGCGGCTTGCCGCCCGAATGCTCGGTGCGCATTGCGGCGGGGCTGCCGCTGACCAGCTTTGGGCGCGACAAACCCAAGTTCAAAGATTATCTGCTGCGAAGCAACCAGCCTGTGAACTACAAGTTCGAGGGTGTGGAGTACAGCATCACTATCGAAGAAGTTGCCATCTTCCCCCAAGGCTACGCCGCCCTTATGACCGAAACCGGGCTGTTGCAGGACGAACCGTCCATGCTCCTCATGGATTTGGGCGGCTGGACAGTGGACCTTATGCGCATCGACAACGCCATCCCTGCGGCTGACACTGCCCACAGCTTGGAACTCGGCATGATCCGCTGCGTGGATGATATTCGGGAACAGGTGCGGCGCGAAACCGGGCTGTCCCTCACGGATGCCCAAATCGAAAATATGCTGGCGGGTCAGCCCTGCACGGTCAGCGATACGGTGCGCGACATTGTGAACAAACAAGGTCGCAAGTACACAGAGCATCTTCTGTCTGCCACGATGGAAGCGGGATTCGATTTGCACGCCATCCCCGCCGTGTTGCTGGGCGGCGGCGCATCGGTGGTGAGCCGCCACCTAAGCCCCAAAGACGGGCTTTGTAAGACAATTTTCCTGCTGGACGACAAGGTGAACGCGGTCGGATTCGAGCGCGCGTTGGCCGCCGTGTCGCGCCGTAAAAGCGAGGCATGAAACGCCCGCAATATGTTTTCCGCCCGAACCTTAACGAACCGCAACACCGCCGCGCATGGGCGTTGCTGCAGCAGGTGCCGCCTGCCAAACGCAAAGAGTTTCTGGTGCAGAGTATCCTTGCGGCAGAACAGACGGATAGGCTGGAGAAAAGCATCCGCAAGGTGGTGCGGGAGGAGTTGCAGGCAGTCAACATAACCAACGCTGTTCCAAGCCCACTGTCAGAGAATGCTATACCAGACTCTGCGCTCGATTTCCTGAATTCACTGTAGGGGGTGATTCCAATGTTTTAATAATAGGTAGAAAAGCAGAAGGAAAAAGGAGGTTTATACATTATGAACGGTAAAAAAATCTTGTTTGGTGCAGCCTATGACGGGCTGCTTTTGTTTTTGATGAGGGGCGCCTATTAAGTACCTTCGCAGATCCGGCAAACATCCCCATCGGGAGTTGTGCCCTTGATCAAGTTCGTAGATATGTTCTCCGGCATCGGCGGTTTCCGCGAAGGACTGACTCGTGCCGGAGGATTTGAATGCGTAGGACACTGCGAAATCGACAAATACGCCAACCGCAGTTACAACGCCCTGTTTGACACGAAGGGAGAGTGGTTCATTGAAGATGCCCGAAAAGCAGACCCAGAAACAATGCCCGACTTCCGGTTGCTCTGCGGCGGATTTCCTTGCCAGACTTTCAGCATTGCAGGCTCCCGAAAAGGATTCGGAGATCCGCGAGGAACTCTCTTCTTTGAACTGGCCCGGTTGGCTGAAGTCCGGAAGCCTCCGTATTTGCTTTTTGAGAACGTGGTGGGTCTCATCAATCATGACCACTGCAGGACATTTGCGACAATCCTCAACACGCTGGACCGACTGGGGTATGGTGTGGAATGGCAATGTCTTAACAGCAAAGATTTCGGCGTTCCCCAGTCAAGAAACCGAGTGTACATTGTCGGATATCTTGATGAGCGATGTAGAGGAAAAGTATTTCCTTTCACCGAAACAACAGGAGGTTCTCTTATTCAAACCCACGGTGGCCACCAAGGGGAGCGCGTCTACTCCCCCGAAGGATTAAGCTGTACGCTGGCTGCCAATCCGGGTGGCTTCGGTGGCAAAACCGGGCTGTATGAGGTGGGAGTGCCGATCAAGTGCGCCACCAAGACCGGCTACCAGATGGCACAGGTCGGTGACAGCATCGACCTGAGTTACGCCACAGTCAACAGTCGGCGCGGACGGGTTGGTAAAGAGATTGCGCATACACTTACAACGGGCTGCCAACAAGGCACTGTTGAAGTTCGCCCGGTCAAAAATCCCATCAAGTCCGACCTCGCCCGCAACACCGAACGCACCGGTAAGCCTGGCGCACCCATGCATACACTTACCACAAAAGACCGTCACGGCGTTCTATGCGAGGGGCGCATCCGCCGCCTGACGCCGCGCGAATGTCTGCGGCTGCAGGGCTGGGCGGATGACCGCATCGACACGGTGCTGGCTATCCAGAGCGATAACCAAGCCTACAAACAGGCAGGCAACGGTGTGACAGTCAACGTGGTAGAGGCCATCGGGCGGCGCATTGCCAAGATGGATGCAGAACTGCGGGGTGAGGCGCTTGCCCCTTGATTTCCGTGACCAGTATTTTGGCTGTGAAATTGAACTGACCGGGATAAACCGCGCCACGGCAGCCCAAACGCTGGCCGACTTATTTGGCACCCGCGCCGAGCATTCCGGTGGTGGTTACGATGCCTACAGGGTCAAAGATTTGGACGGTAAAGAATGGAAAATCGTTCGGGACGCAAGCATTCACCCGGAAGGATATGTGCGCTCCTCTACTTCGGGCGAGTATAAAGTTGAGTTGAACTCCCCCAAGCTGGAATACGCTGAGATGGAAAAGCTGCAGGAGGTTGTCCGCGCACTGCGCCGTGCAGGCGGAAAGGTCAATTCATCCTGCGGTATGCACGTCCATGTGGATGCAAGCAAGCACACGCCGCAGAGCCTCAAGAATGTGCTGTCCATCATGTATTCCAAAGAGGATATTTTGTTTGCAGCACTCAAAGTCAACCCTGCCCGCATCGACAGCTACTGTCAGGCGGTGGATGAGCCGATTCTGGAAGAAATCCGCAAGCTGCCCAGCGGCGCGAGTATGGATCAGCTGAAGGACCGCTGGTATCGCGGGCGGGACGGCAGCGACTATCACTACCACCAGAGCCGGTATCATGCCTTTTATGGCAAGAAAGCGATTATGTATCCCACGTTCCAAACTTTAATTGTACAGCGACAAAAATTATAAAAACAGTCTGTTTTTCTCTACATAATAACTATATAATTTGAGTATTCCAGATATGATGGAGGTTGTTATTGTGGATGATGGAAATCGACTGACCGTGTATGAACTTGTGGAAAGAGTTATCCCTTGCATCATTGCAAAGCACTATAGCGAAAACTATATTCAAGGCTTTCGTTCGACGTTTAGGAACCTGTTAGCGTACTGCAATAAAAATGAAAAGAAATATTTTACAGCGGAATTGGCTCAGCAGTTCATGCTGGATTGCTACGGTGTGCAGCCGGGAACAGTAGAACGGCGATGCTCACGAGTTCACCGTGCAATGGATTTGTTGTCAGACTACCAACACTTCAACGCGGTTATGCTTCGGCGGAGGTTGAATCGAGAGTTCCCTGCAGGACTGCAAGAAGGTGCGGTCAACTACTTGCAAAAGCTATCTCTCCACGGACGCAGGGAGAATACGCTGCGCAGCCACAGAAATGTTCTTCTTCGCTTTACAGATTATTTGTTCAGCGTTGGAGTCACGGATTACAAATTACTTTCAGCAGATATTGTAAATCGATACGTCAAAGTTGTTTCGTGCAATTACAGCAATTCGGTTGTAAGGCTCCATTACAGTATCCTTTTACGCTTCTTTCAGTACCTTGCGCATAGTGGCTACAAGGAAACAGATTTGTCTTTGAAAATGATGCCAATTGTAAAAGTATCCGCTTCCGCGCGAATTCCTACAACATTAGATCTTAGCCAAATCGAAAGTATCCTTGCTTCTGTTGACCGTGAAAGTCCACAAGGGAAACGCGATTATGCAGTTTTAATGATTGCAGTAAAACTCGGCATTAGAACCAGCGATATACGTAATCTTCGCCCTGCCAATTTTAATTGGGAACAGCATTTGGTGTCTTTCACCCAAGTCAAAACAGGAGAGCCGATAACTTTACCACTTCCCACAGATGTTGGATGGGCTGTAATAGACTATCTGAAAAATGGAAGGCCTGTAAGCGATGCCCCGGAAATTTTTCTCCGCGCAGTCGCTCCATACGTCTCTCTGCAAAATTTTGACAACATTCTTATTAAGCATATGCGAAAAGCGGGCATTCCTTTGGATTCAATAAAGCACCACGGGCTTCACTCGCTTCGACACAGCCTCGCAACACATATGTTAGATGAAGGAATCCCCATTACCTCGATTCAGGGTGTATTAGGACACATAAATGCCGATTCTACTCAAAAATATATTGGTGTAAATGTACGTCAGCTTCGCAGCTGCGCATTGGAGGTGACTGATTAGTGTTTGAGGAAAAACTTCTTGAACCCCATTTTACCAGTGTGCTTGCACCATATATGCTGGATGTTGTGGAGCAAAAACGTGCCCTTGGCAATAAATACAACGCCGGTGTTGAGGCACTCAGTGCATTCGATGACTTTTGCAATGAGCAACAATTGCGTATACCTGCCATTTCGAAAGAACTGCTGCAAAAGTGGGAGAAAAAGAGACCTCACGAAAACGAAACCACGCAATGTTTTCGGATTTCGTATGTGCGAATTCTTTGTAAGTATTTGCACAGCAATGGCTATGATGCTCCATGTGCATTCCACCCTGCGCCTCATGTAAATAGATGTTTCGTTCCCTACATTTTTACGAAAGACGAAATCGAGAGATTGTTTTCTGCGGTAGATTGTACCAAAGAATCTTCAGAATCTCCACTACGACATTTAGTTATGCCGGTTCTGTTTCGCCTGCTTTATACATGTGGGCTGCGCGTGTCAGAGGCTCTGCACCTTAAGGTTGCAGATGTTGATTTGGATGCTGGAGTTTTAGCCATATACGGTGCAAAAGGAGACAAAGAACGGCTGGTAGGAATTTCGGACTCAATGCTTGCATACATGAAATCCTACCGCAGTAATCCATTAGTGACAAATGCAAAAAGTATTTACTTTTTCCCTGCTCCTGATGGCGGATTCTATGATACAAGTACAATTTACGATATTTTTCGAAAATGCTTATTTGATGCCGGGATTCCACACCGAGGTCGAGGAAAAGGGCCTCGTCTCCATGATCTCAGGCATTCCTTTGCGGTCCACATTCTAAACAAATGGAGTTCCGAAGGAAAAGACATATATACCTGTTTGCCGATTCTCCGCACTGCTCTTGGGCATGACCGAATTACAACAACCGAAAAATACTTGAGGCTTGTCCCGGAAGCCTACATGGAAGTCACCGAACCATTCAATGACCGATTCCATACCATTACAGAGGTACTTTGCAATGAGGAATAGATGCAGCTACGCCGGTTTAGTCTCCGCATACTTTAGCGTGTATCTGGCAGGAACTAAAAATGTCAGTACAAATACAATTTACTCTTACCGGGACACCTTTGTTATTTTTCATGGCTACCTTGAAAAGTATTGTGGCTTTAAATTAGAGAAAATGCTTTTTAACGACCTTTCCCGCGAACTGATTCTTGAATTTCTACAATATCTTGAAACTGAACGCAAATACAGTATATCTTCTCGAAACCAACGACTTGCTGCGCTGAAGTCATTTGCAAAATATGTACAAATTGAATGCCCGGATGAAATGATTCTGTGTCAGCGCATTCTTTCAATTGACAGCAAAAAAGCAGCAAAGCCGACGGTTCAATATTTGAGTATCCAGCAAACCGATATTCTAATGGAACAGCCTGATATTTCCACGCCAAAAGGTCGCAGAGACTTGGCGATGATTCTTCTCCTTTACGATTCAGCTGCACGAGTGCAGGAACTTTGCGATTTAAGAATCTGCGATATCCGACTAGATTCACTACCGGTTGTACATTTATTAGGGAAGGGGCGAAAAAGTCGAGATGTTCCGCTTACCAAACCGTGTGCACAGGTATTGCGCCAATACATTTGTGAGAACCATCTTGATATACCAGAACGCCGCAATGACCAGCTGTTTATAAATCCGCAAGGGAAAAAGTTGACTCGCAGCGGTGTTTCCTACGTGCTAGCAAAATATATCCACAAAGCAAATACTGCGGTGGATTCATTTTTTCCGCAGATTACACCGCATTGTCTCCGGCATTCTAAAGCAATGCATCTTGTTGAGGCAGGCAAAAATCTCATTTATATTCGTGACTTTTTAGGGCACGAATCTATTGAGACAACACAGGTTTACGCAAAAGCTAATCCCGAAGCCCGGCGCAAGGCATTAGAAACAATGGACACGAGGATGAATACGCCTGCCATGCCGGATTGGAACGACGACCCTGACTTAAAGGCGTTTTTAAAGACCTTGTAGAAAATTATGCTGAGATTTCTGGTGAACAGTCTCGAAGTAACGTCTGTTCTAAAAGATTCTCCGCATAACTTTTTTCTGCGCATAACAAGCCTTATGTTGAGCTCAACATAACGCCTTGAACCTGCATTCTGTATTCTATCACGGTACAGTCGAGTGGCGATTGTTCAACTCCACGCTCCATGCGGGCGAAGTCAAAGCCAACATCATTCTGGCTATGGCAATCTCGGCGCAGGGTATTAACCAGAAGTACACGCAGTTCCGAAAAACGCCCATCGGGGATAATCCGGCGTTCACCTTCCGCACCTTTCTGCTGCGGCTGGGGCTCATCGGTCCGGAGTACAAAAATGTGCGGATGCACCTGCTGAAGAACCTGCCCGGTGACAAGGCGTGGCGGCACGACAAGTCGCTGTATCCCAGCAATCAACCACGGCTTCATACAGATGAGGTCAGATAAGGAGAAACCCAATGTCTCGAAAAGAATATTTTGCCTATGGTTCCAATCTGAATTTTGAACAGATGGCCTACCGCTGCCCCGAAGCAACGGTGGTAGGCACTGCCAAGCTGGATGGCTATGAGCTGGCGTTCCGGCGCGGCTACTTGACGATTTTGCCAAAAGAGGGCGCAAGCGTCGAAGGGCTGATCTGGTCTGTCACTGACCATGACGAATCCCAGCTTGACTGTTACGAGGGTTACCCGACATTCTATGACAAGGAGACCATGACGGTTACGGATGCAGACGGCACGCCGCATGAAATTATGGTTTACACGATGAACGCACCGTACCGCGACCAGTTGCTCCCGGTCAGCAGCCGCTACAATGCGGTTGTTTTGCAGGGGTGTCTGGATGCCGGTATTTCTCCGCAGCAGTTCTATGATGCTGACGAAAAATACCGCAAAGCCTACAAGGCCAGAGCCGCGCCGGTCCCTAAGAAACACGCTCCCGAACGCTAACCAAGCCCGCTGCACCCCGCAGCGGGCTTTTTCTTTTGCAACAAAAGGAGAACCAGTATGAAAAACAAACACAGAATAAAGCAGGGATTGTCGCTGCTGCTGGCGGGTGGAATTGCACTCACAAATCTGGGCGCAGCGCTGCCCGCCTTTGCAGAGGATGCCCCTGCCACGCCGGAGACAGCTTCAGCGGCCACACCGGAAACCGCTGAAGCCAATGTCCCGACACCGAATCTTTCGCAGATCACTGAAAATCTGTACGACGATCTGCCGGACGCGCCTACTGGCAGTTACCTTGGCAGCATGGGTCTGCCCGTGGCAACCGGCGAGACAAAAATCGGTATCTCCGCGTGGGTTTCTGACCTGTATGACGGCGTAGATGCCCATATGGATGCCGATGCGCTGAACGCAGATGAGAACACGGTCTCAATCGGCAAAACTCCCGGTACAGACTATGCCATTGTTCCACTGCTGGCGCAGGTTGAATACCCGGCAGACGGTGCGGTATCCGAAATCATACTGCCGGACGGTGTAGAGCTTTTAAGCTACCGCTCCACCGATTATGAGCCGATCCCGGCAGACGATCGGGAACAGGCTGAAATCCTGCACCAGACATACTCGGAGCAATCGGCGGCAGCCACCGGCCTGTATGTAAAAGCCTCTGCCGATTTTACGGCGCAGCTTGTCTATACGGATTCGGACGGCAGTTCGCAGTCAAAAGCTATCCATGTACAGATCAGCGAGGATGCCGCACCCACACAGATGTATGCCGACACCGGCGATGACGGCATTGCCGCCTATGCTGCAGGACCGACTCCGCCGTATACCATCGGCAAAATCACCAGTATTGCCAAGGAGGGCGGCACATGGCTGATTTGGTTCAACGGTCAGGAAGCCTACTGCTGCAGCCACGGCCTGAACGGCCAGCCCAAGGGCTGCCCCACCTACAGCTTCTCTCATGTGTCCCGCCTTGAACCCGGCCAGTATACGCCCGGCAACCACTATGCAAATCAGGTCAACATCTGGGGCGGTCTTGGCCAGCTGAGTCTCGATATGCTGGATGATCGTCCTGTTGTGGCAAGCCTTGAAGATGATCCTGAAGGCTGTGAAGAACAGCCGGACATCCTTGGCAGCCTTTACGATGAAACCCAGCAGTGGATCATGGAAAACTATCCCGACAGCTACGCGGCGCAGACCTATATTGCTGCTGCAGAAGAACTCCTAAACGGTACAGATGCACAGTCCGGGGAAAACGGCTACTACACCTACATCTATAACCCGCCCGCAGGGTATGCGTGGCAGGTTGTGGCGCTGGTCGGTGAAGAAATTGCGGGCGGCACTGAGATCCCGGATGTGCCGAGTGTTCCGGAACCGAAGTATTATTCCGCTGCGTGGACAGCTCCTGCGCAAAGCGCCAGCGGAAGCTTTGATCTGACATTCACTGTCAACACCGACAAGGTTCAGCTGAACACACTGGAAAAGGTGGACGGCGCGGTCATTACCGTCACGCCCAGCCGGACCGGCGGCAATGTGGACGGCGGCAGCTGGCAGATGACCCCTGCCGGGGCACAAACCATTACCACAAGCGGTCACACACAGGATGATAGTTTTCACCTCAACGGCGGCGATGGTTCTGCCACATGGACGGTTCACTATGAGGTGTCCAAGACCAGCACCAGTACGCTCAGCGGGCAGGAAGGACCGTTCACCAGCCAAGCCGAAGCGGATGCCGCTGCAGAAGCCGCCAAGAACGCAGCCATCGGGCAACTGCAGAACGAGGCGCAGGGCATGGTGGACGCCGCCATTGCCTCGGCGCGGGCGCAGCTTGCGAATGTCACCTTTGCATACGATGAAATCACCATCCCGCACGGTTTTGACAGCACACCCGGTGCGCTGGGCAGCCACCAGACCATTACGGTCCCTGCCAACAGCTCGAACGACTACCAGATGAAAAATGACGAATGGTCGGTAAAAGTCAGCATCGACAAAATCGACAGCGAAACCAAGCAGCGCATCAAGAGCGATGCCGAGTTTAAGATTTTTGAGTGGGATACCGTAAATCAGCGGTATATTCCATTCGGCGGCTACAACCAGTACAAGGTTGAGCGCCAAGCAGATGGCACCTACAAGGTCATCAACCACAGCAATTATGCCAATGGTTCTGACAATATCTATTACACCCAGCGCAATGAGGGCAAGTTCGTCATCGTGGAGAGCCGCGCACCCAGCGGGTACTACGGCGATTGGACGGATGTAACCAAACCCGGCACGGCAGGCTCTGTTCTCGACAAGCGGGCGTATGCCTTTGAAATCACGAAAGCGTTGGACGGTCAGACGATTTGGCTGGGGAACGCGGATTATAACGCTGACATCACCACGACCAACAGCGGGGGCACGCTCATCGACACCGGCGAGGGCATTGTTAGCATTACGTTCGGTGACCGCAACGGCGACAAAGCCTATAATACTGACCCTACCGACATCGCCGGCAATGAGAAGTCCTACACCATGCGCGCTGATTCCGTCACCATGCAGAATGACCGCACTCTCGGCAGCATCACTCTCTCCAAAGCAGACTTGGATGCCGCCCGGTATCTGGCCGCAGGCAGTAATGGCGACTCAACACTCGAAGGCGCCGTGTATGACCTGTACGCCGCCGAGGATATTTATCACCCGGACGGCGTTTCCGGCATCGTCGATTACTCCAAAATCACAGATGCCAGCGGCACACCCATTTGGCACACCACCGTGCTTACCAACGGCGCTTGGAAGTCCGATTATCTCCCGGTGCTGAAAAAAGACAATCTCGTCGCTTCTGCCGCCATCAAGGACGGAAAGTTGGCTTTTTCTAATCTCTACTTAGGACGTTATTACCTTGTAGAGCGCGCCACAGGCATCGTGATTCCGGTGAATTCCAACGGGCAGTATTACCTCTCCGGCAAGTATCCGCTTCTCAATAAAAAGCTGGAGCCTACCGGCAGCTATGCCGCCCTCGCCGGCAGCGGTACGGAATATACCGACTATGTCTACCGCAATCAGTATTCTGCTGTTGCCGAGAGCCGCGCCTTGGACGGCAGCAAGACCTATGACGGCTACTACCTGTCTTTTGCAAAAGGCTATCTCTGTGATGAAGTCAACCACTATCAGTCCCTTACTTATGCAGATGAATCCACTTACGTTGTCCGCACCGAAGACCAGACGCAGGATGAAGTGCTGAAATCCGGGTTCAGCCTGCAAAAACTGGTGTCCACCACCGGGCAGCCCTCCCCTGCCATCAAGCTGGGCGGTACCGGGTTCAAAGTGTACCGTGTATCACTGCTGAGCAAGGCTGACCAGTTCACCAAAAATGCCGATGGCAGCTACGATGCCGCCAGCATTCTGAATGCCTACCGCAAATCCGACTACGATCAGGACACTCTGAAATTCGATTTTTCTGACGAGGAACAGGCTGTCGCCACGATGTACGAGAGCGACACCACCGCCGTCAATCGCTACAATGCCACCTTGACCGCAGACGGCGATTTTGCCAACGGGCAGGGTCTTGGCTGGGTGCCGACCAACAATGCGCAAGAATATCGCTTATCCGAGATCTTCACGAACGAGGAAGGCATCCTGCGTGTGCAGGGGCTTCCTTACGGCCAGTACATCGTCGTGGAAACCACCGTACCGAAAGATGTTTTTCAGGCTGAACCGTTCCTTGTCACTGTCAATGCGTCCAGCCCGCAGAGCAGCTTTACTATGCCTGCCGGCAGTATCACAACGCCCAGCGGCAGCTACATGACCTACAACATTCTGGACGAAGAGTTGGAGGGCTACTTGCAGCTTGTCAAAATCGACATTGAGACGGGCAAGCCTGTCAAAATTGCCGACACTGCGTTCAACATTTACTACATTGTCGAGGACGGTCGTGAAACACTTGTGGAGATGAACGACCCGAAATCCGGCAATGCCTGGGCAAAGACCAGCACTTTCTATACCGATTCCAACGGCGAAATGAAGACCCCGGAGAAACTGCCGCTGGGCAAGTACCGCATCGTCGAGATCGAAGGTCCACGCGGGTATTTCAACGACCGCCAGTACAATGTTGTATTTGAGCTGACCTCAGATCGTGTGTATCAGGTCAGCGGCGGCAGCGCCGATGGCATGGATGACTATGTCATTACCGAAAACTACTATAACCACGAGACATTGGGGCAAATCAAGATCCGCAAAATCGGCAACGTGCTGACCGGGTATGAGAACGGGCAGTTCGTGTACGAGACGGATAACCTTGCCAATGCCACCTATGAGATCCACGCGCAGGGCGACATTCCCACGCCGGACAATCAAGGTACGCTCTGGTACGCAGACGGCGACCTTGTCGCCACCGTTACCACTGCCGAAGATGGACAGGTGGACGAAGTCCGGTTCAGCCCCACGCGAACCACTGCAACCTACGATTTTCTGAAAGTGACCCACGATGGCACCAAGGGCGAAGTCACCATCACGCTGCCGCTGGGTACCTATACGATTTCCGAGGTGCAGGCCCCCTACGGCTTTGTTCACACCGACCATACCTACACGGTGGTGCTGGACTGGGATAACCAATACAACGATTTAGTGCTTGCTAAGACAATCATCGACCACACGCAGGACGGCGATGTTGTGTATGATTACTCTATTATAAATGTAGGCAACGCCAGCGCCGAGCAGATTGAGAAGCAGGTCCTTGTCTTTGAGAACGCCCGTGTGCTGCCGGTCGTTGAGGAGGGCAAAGTCGGTGTCGGGCTGTATAAGATAGACCGCGACACCTGCGATTTGACCGATGATGCGCCCTATGCAGACGGCTGTAAGACCCGCGCCTCCCTTTTGAACGGCGGCAGCAACCGCGCCGACATCCCGGCTGATGCCAAGATGGTCGCGGGCGCCGTCTATGAGCTGTACACCGCAGACGACATTTACAGTATCTCCGGCGAG
>OHXI01000615.1_pt1 | contig 12804 bp, 11 predicted proteins | sample 1579941 | NCBI WGS metagenome assembly OHXI01 (sample SAMEA3882553, study PRJEB24775) | human gut metagenome | biome: human-associated habitat; feature: intestine environment; material: feces | place: Netherlands | collected 2009/2010
TCTTATATGCCGTATGCATTGGAAGCGGCTTAAAATGTACATTAGTTGCAACACCTGCCTCAGCAAGTCTTGTAATCAGTTCATTACGCTCCTTAACATCCTTTCCAAGAAGCCTTACAAGATACAGATGACCACTTGAAGTATATTCATCTGTAAAATGCTTCATAATATCCACATCATCGGCTGCAATCCCTTGTGTATATCTCTCAATTATATCTCTTCTTCTCTTAAGAAGTCCCGGATATCTCTTAAGCTGTACAAGCCCAATAGAAGCCATAATATCAGTCATGTTACATTTGTAATAAGTTCCTTTGATATCATATTCCCATGCACCAAGCTTAGTCTTTGCAAGCGCATCCTTAGACTGTCCGTGAAGTGAGTAAAGCATTATCTGCTTATATATATCCTCATCATCAACTCCCGGAATACTTCTCCATGTAAGAGCTCCGCCTTCTGCTGTTGTAAGGTTCTTGACTGCATGAAATGAAAAGCTTGTAAAGTCAGCCTTCATTCCACTCATAACACCACCCTCACTTGCTCCGAAACCATGTGCAGAATCAGCAACAATTGCAACTCTGCCAAGTGCCTCCTGAAGGGGTGTTGAAGCCTTAAATATATTCTTTTTACTCTCGACAATCTTTCTTATCCTGTCATAGTCAACCATAACACCACCTATATCTACAGGTATTACAGCCTTGGTACTCTCATTAATTGCAGCTTCAAGCGCGTCATAATCAAGGTGATATGTGTCCTTTTCAACATCAATAAGAACAAGCTTTGCATTAACATGCGCAACGACACTTGCAGATGCTGTATAAGTGTATGCAGGAACAATAACCTCATCGCCCTCACCGATTCCTAACAGACGGAGTGCTGTCTCTAAACATGCTGTAGCTGAATTGAGACATGCCGCCCTGTTACAGCCTGTAAACTGAGCAATATTTCTTTCAAACTCTTTAGTTCTTGGACCTGTTGTAATCCATCCTGACCTTAAAGCCTCAGAAACTGCCTGAATCTCTTCCTCGGTTATATCTGGTGGTGAAAATAAAATATTCATAACTCTTATCTCCTTTTCGTACTCTGCTTTGTAGATGACTTTGTTGTTGCAGGAGTGACTGTTGGAACCTGTACCTGTGTTGTAGTCTCCTGGGTACCTCCACTTATCATTTCTGGAAATGCATATGTCAGGTCTCCTGCTGTATTAGCAATTGATATTGTATAACTAACTGTATTATATCCATTCTGCGAAAGTGTAATCGTCTTCTTTCCAGATGATTTATCAAATGAACACGGAACAGTTCCTATGTATTCACTATTAACATAAAGTACCGCTCCCTTAGGTGCTGTTATTGATACCTTATATCCACTTGTATTATCAGCCGCTGTACTTGTTGATGTACCGGATGAAGTCATATCGATAACCTTCGTAACATAAGCTGAGTTAACATTTATAATCTCAGAGTATTCCTGATAATTGTTGGCTACCAGCTTAATTCTGTGAGTTCCATAAGTCAAAGAAACAGGGGATGAATAATCAACCTCAGTTCCATCTACTGCACCGGACGGAGTAACCGAGAAATTAACCGCACCTGTTTTAACAGGATCCGTCTGGACTTCTGAAAAATCAACTGTGGTAGTTGCATCCTTTGATATAGTAACAGTCTTACTTGCTGACAGGCTACCATTACGGACATTAACCGTAAATGTACCAACAGGTGCAGTTACAAGCATATCCGGAGTAATACCAAGAAGCTGTCTGTTTCCAATACTTACATATCCACCGCTTAGTGCATCAACTCCTGTAAACTTAAGGTATCCGTGTCCCTCTGTCACATCAACAGAATAAACCTTTTCTCCCACGCCTCTTATAACCAGCTTATCCTGATCAACAAGCTGTGCAATGCTTATTCTCTCATCTCCAGAAAGTACAACTGTGTAGCTTTCATATACCATATTGGATGCACCAATACTTAATTTCCTTGAACTCTCATCTACAGTAATTCCTGAAACATCGTATCTCGCCCATGCATCACTGTTTCCATATATCTTAGTCGCTTTGCCCTTCTTATCGACATATACATCATATATGCCTCCCATATCCATGGTTGCCGCAGCCTTTACCTTACCGTATGCATCCTGAATATCTGTGCCACCTGAATAAGGCACTTCATATTCTGTTCCTGTGGATATATCAACAAACCTCATTTTAAGGTCACTTATATCACGCTGGGAAAGTACACCTGTAAATGTAGGATTCTCCCCATCACCTTTTATATCCTTATTAACAGTTGGTGCCGGTGTGATACTGCTTCCTGGCACCATTGCATTGCTGCTATTGTTACCGGATGCCGTACATGCAGTCGTTCCTACACAGAATATCACAACCAGACATATTGCCAATATCCTTTTAATAATATGTACATTCTTATACTTTCGTTCCATATACATTCCTCGCAAAAAACTTATCCCCTCGTATCCTCCGATTTTATCACAGACCACACATTTTATCAATTAATTCTCTTCTTTGTATATTCTGTGAAATAACAACTTTCAGCTTATCTATATTCTTTGCTGGAACCCACGCTTTTCCGGCATTATAATACTGGTTAATAATCTTCCAGAATTTTTCCGGAAAACTTAACAATGCAACCAGCATATCAAGATCTACATCTGCAAGAGGTTTTAATTTATCATATTCATCAACAATCCTGTATGCCACATTGATATCCCAGTCATGCTTTTCCATAACCTTTCTTAAGAACTGGTATAAATCAGCGACCTGACAGTCATTATGGCATTTTTCGAAATTAGTCACGGCAGAACCTCCATTTTCCGTATCAAGAAAAACATTATGGTAATTATAACTGCCATGTACTAACTCCCGTGTCTGTTCCATCCTCTCAAAACGCTCATCGAACTGTTCTGATTTAAGCAGTTCACTTGCATTATCTGCCTCTTTGTAAAATGTATCTATCGCACCAAGCGCTATCTGTTCAAATTCATTTTTCTTCTTCTTGCCTCGCATATAATTAGCAGCTTTCTTAATCTCCTTTGTATGCCTGTCAAGATTCTGTCTCATCCCTGCGCCCTTATCAAACTGGACATAAATATTCTGTGTGCGGCTTTCACTTGCTTTCAGCTCTGCCTCCTGTCCGTAATCTTCTGACTCCGCCAGCGCCATGCACTCCCAACGCCTCATCATATTCTGATTTTCACCTTCCTGCACATATTTAACTCCAGCTGAAGAAACAACATTTAAACAAATGTGCAGCTGCGCCAGTGTTCTCACTGCCCCCACAACATCATTTACAGACTTGACATCACATTCCCTGCCGCCAAACCAGTTTTTCATCACATATTTCCGCCCGTCATCTCCCACTGTAAAAAGTTCCCCATCCTGATTTCTTACATATGAATCAACATTGTTAAATCCTGCCTCTGATACTGCATTTGTCACTGCCTCATCCCGCAGATAAAACCCGTCATTTCTGCTGCATTCAAGAAAAAGTCTGCATCCCCTGTCAGTAAAAAGGATTATTCCTCCACGACCTTTTACCATTTTCTTAATCTGCATATCATAAAATTTAAGACACTCTAATGATTTATCGTTCATAAAATCCCCCGTTTCTGCACTTGATACAGACGTCTTCTGCACATACGCCTACGTCTGCCTTATCTTATGAAAATAAATGCATCTATATTCCTGTGAATCCGTATCTTGATGAAAATGTGTTTTTTTCTTATAATAAATAGAAATGGATTTAATCCGCACATTTATACTAATTAACATTGCAGGGGGATAATATGCCGAAAACTTACCATATTGACATGCCGGAAGCTGTCAGGAATATTATACATACTATAGAAGAGCATGGATTTAAAGCGTATGCAGTTGGTGGCTGTATAAGGGACAGTATCCTTGGACGCACGCCTGATGACTGGGACATAACAACTTCTGCTGTACCCGGACAGGTAAAATCCTTCTTCAGAAGAACAATAGACACAGGAATTGCCCACGGCACTGTAACTGTCATGATAGATAAGACAGGATATGAGGTAACCACCTACAGAATTGATGGAGAATATGAAGACGGCAGACATCCTAAATCTGTTGAATTTTCTGCCAGCCTTGTAGACGACCTGTGCCGCCGTGATTTTACAATAAATGCAATGGCATACAACGATACTGATGGATTTGTTGATGAATTCAACGGACTTGGCGATTTAGATGCGAAAATAATCCGTTGTGTTGGTAAACCAGAATTAAGATTTACAGAGGATGCATTAAGAATGATGCGTGCCATAAGATTTTCTGCACAGCTTGGATTTACCATTGACGGGCCAACATGGAACGCAATTAAAAAGCTTGCTCCGTCAATCAGTAAAATAAGCATGGAACGTGTGCATGTGGAGCTTGGCAAAACTCTTATGTCAGCACATCCCGATTATGTATCTGAATATTCAGAAGCGGGACTTTTCGCACCAATACTTCCGGTAATTGACAATGCATTAAAGAGCCGTTACAGCCGCAAGATACTTGCCACCTTACGACACACCCCTGATAATATATACCTGCGCTACGCTGCACTTTTCATAACTTCTGCACCTGATGAAGCAGCAAAAACACTCCGCGCATTGAAAATGGATAACAAGACAGTTGACACAGTATCTAAGCTTGTTGAATTGTCAAAAATCGATATAGATGAAACAGAACCCGCTGTACGTACTGCACTTAACAAATATGGCAGAGAATTTCTTCCTCTGTGGCATGAACTTATGATGTCAGTAATACAGGCTTCAGAAGAAATTACAGGAATCGGCAATCCAGCAAAAGTAAAGCATCTCCTTACTCTTAAACGCCTTGTAACAGATATCCTGGAGCGCGGCGACTGCTTTACAATTAAAGACCTTGATATATCAGGAAATGACCTTATTGAATACGGTCTTCAGGGACACGAAATCGGTGAAACTCTCAAATCCCTGCTTGATATAGTTATAGAGAATCCCAAGCTCAACGACAAAGCAACTCTGATTGCTATGATTGAACATATTAAATAATATAAAAAAATATCCCTCACCAGTACCTTTCCGGCAAATCTGGTGAGGGATTCTTTTAATTCCCATCTTATATTTAATTAATATGCCTTACCCCAGTAAACCATAGCCTTAGCAGGCTTACCACAGCATACGCACACATCACTTAACTTCTCCTGTGCAAATGGCATACATCTTGATGTACATGTAGTATCTTCCTTAATCTTGTCCTCACAAGCCTGGTCTCCACACCACATAGCCTTGATGAATCCCTGCTTCTTCTCCAGAATATCTGTGAACTCATCCCAGTTTGTAGCGACATGTGTATTCGCATCACGATGTGCCTTTGCCTTTGCATACATATCATCATGCATCTGTGCAAGCAATGCCTCACAAGTCTCTGCCAGCTTGTCAAATGGCACGATTGTCTTTTCTCTTGTATCACGGCGGACAACAACTGCCTGTCCCGCCTCGATATCCTTCGGTCCAACCTCAACACGAAGTGGAATACCCTTTACTTCCTGCTCGGCGAACTTGAATCCAGGACTCTTATCAGAATCATCAACCTTCACACGGAAGTTTGAAGCAAGCACACTGCGAAGCTCTTCTGCCTTCTCGAGTACGCCCTCTTTTTTCTGCATGATTGGAACGATCATGATCTGAGTTGGAGCAACCTTCGGAGGAAGCACCAGTCCGCTGTCATCACCATGTACCATGATAATGGCACCGATCATTCTTGTTGTCATACCCCAGGATGTCTGATGTACATACTGAAGCTTATTATCCTTATCTGTATACTGAACGCCAAATGCTCTTGCAAATCCATCCCCAAAGTTGTGGCTCGTTCCGGACTGCAGTGCCTTACCATCGTGCATCAGCGACTCGATCGTATAAGTTGCCTCAGCACCTGCGAATTTCTCTTTGTCTGTCTTACGTCCCTTGATAACCGGAATTGCAAGCACGTCCTCGCAGAAATCCGCATACACATTCAGCATCTGGATCGTTCTTGCCTCTGCCTCTTCTGCTGTTGCATGTGCGGTATGGCCTTCCTGCCACAGGAACTCTCTCGAGCGAAGGAATGGTCTTGTCTCCTTCTCCCAACGCACAACGGAACACCACTGGTTATATACCTTTGGAAGATCACGGTAGCTCTCGATCTCCTTAGAATAAAAATCACAGAACAATGTCTCGGATGTTGGTCTGACACACAGGCGCTCCTGCAGTTCATTCAATCCGCCATGTGTGACCCATGCAACCTCCGGTGCGAATCCTTCGACATGATCCTTCTCCTTCTCAAGCAGGCTCTCCGGAATAAACATTGGAAGGTATACATTCTCTACGCCGGTTGCCTTGAAACGCTCATCGAGATTCTTCTGGATCAGTTCCCAGATCGCGTAGCCTGCCGGTTTGAAAACCATACATCCCTTTACGCTTGTGTAATCACACAGCTCTGCTTTACGGACAACGTCCGTATACCACTGTGCAAAATCCTCATCCATCGCTGTAATATGCTCTACTAATTTCTTGTCCTTTGCCATTTCTCTTTTCCTTTCTATATCCTCTTTTCCGATTTGGCAATTGTGATACAATTTCTGTACCTCGGTATTCATCATACGCAATTTGCCGCAGACGCGCTCTCGCTCACTTCCGCATGTAACGGTACTAAACTCATTGCACCAGCAAACTGGCACAATTCGTTAAGTGCCGACATGCTCCAATGGTCTGCCCTAAAATTGATACCGAAATTCAACATCCCACACTATGGTTATGATATTCTCAATGTCATCCTCATATCTTCATAATAAACAGGGGGTGTTAAATATGTTATCTCGCATATGTTAAATGCTCGTAAATGCTGTTTACTTATGCAGTTGTTCTTTGTCTTTGATGTAGGCAAGTAAGCCCTTGCAACCTACCAGAACATCCTCAAATGTCTGGTCAAAATCACCGGTATACCACGGATCAGCCACATCACGTGCTTCGCTCAGTTTATGCGTCTTCTCATAGTCCGCAAATGCCAGCATCTTATAAATCTTCCCTTCCACATCACTACCACCGGCAATCCGCGTCATGTTCCGGATATTCGCACCATCCATTCCGATCAGATAATCATAGTATGTATAATCCACGTGCGTCATCTGTCTCGCCCGATGTGGAATCAACGGAATCTGCTCCTGTTGTAATTTTCGCTTTGTCCCATGGTGTGGCGGATTCCCAATCTCCTCTGTACTCGTCGCTGCCGAATCAATCTCGAAATAGGAATCGAGATGGGATTGGCGGACGAGGTGGGTGAATACACTTTGAGCCATGGTGCAAACAAAAAGTATTTTTATCATAAAATTCTCCTATCTTAAAATGTCAAGATATGCCCATAAATGCGAGATTTTATCGACTTTTCCGGCACTCATATTATTTTGTTTATTTGTCACACTTTATACCCTATCTTGGCATATCGTGGCACATCATTTCCCTGTGTAGTAGTCAAATCGTAGTCAGTTAGGGGTGTTCAGACTACTGCAATTTTTACCCACAAGGGGGTTCATCGTTAAAATATGAACACCCCTACGGGTTTATTTTGAATTTGGGGTGTTCATTATTTAACGATACTGCATCCACGTGTGGAATTATAGCACCTTATCTATTGCCATCCTAACATCATTCACTAAAGGTAACAATGCTGTCTTATTCTTTGCAATATATTCTTGTAATGCCCTTATTCTTGATTTAAATTCTTGGTTGAGTTTTATATGATGTATCTCATGTTCATTATATGTCTGAACATAGTTTAACACAAATCTCCAAAAATTCTCTTCAGTTAAATATTCTCGCAATTTATTCCGTTGCTCCACAACCCCCGCATAAATATATGCTTCATCATAATAAGGATTGAATATCCAATACAACTCTTGATGTGAATTAACATAACCAATGAAATTCATTCTATGCTTAATAACATTTCCATTAAGAGTATTTAATAGTTTTTCATAAACTTGTTCTTTAGAGCACTCTCCATTGAAAGAAAATTTAAGCCACCTTACCGTGTTATCAACATACTCTACCGCCTCATTCGTATCTGAATACATACCAAACAAATGAATTACATACTGTAAATCTAATAACAACTCAAATGCTACTTTTTCATATTCGTCTTCTTTGAAACAGTTTCTTCCATGTGCCACTTTATTGCGAATCAAATTATTAAAATAGAATTTAAAATACAGTACGGCTTCCTCAATCTCCATAATTGTACTATTTTTGTCTAATTTTCTTCTCAAATCATCTTTTTCGAATAAATCAAATTGCCCATCTAAACGATTTTGAATATTAGCATCTAAAAACATATCATTAAACAAGCCCTCTATTTGAATTACAACCAAATTCATAAATAACAAATATTTTTGATTCTCAAACAAATCAATTATTGTATGTAGTATTTGTTTTCTATTTTGCAGGCAATACATACTATCTATTTTTTGTTTTATATAATCTACCACTTGGTATTCTGTAACACATTTCTTTAACTCTTGAATATAACATTGCTGATTTCCATTTTTTAAACTTATCCATTGGTCACTTGATAAAATTTTTTCTCTTCTTTGTTTACATAATTCTATCAATTCTTCTGCTCTATTCCAATATGTACTATTACACTTTTGATAATAAAAAGCCTCTATATCATCAATGAATTTTCTCATTTTTATCATAAAAAAAGGTTTGTAAATTGATTGGACTGCATTCTTCCAAGATTCAAGATAAGTATTATCATCTACAAAATCTCTTCTATAATTTTTTATTTCTTCATTATCCTCTTTTGCCAATTCAACAGCCATTTTTCTTAGAGAAGGCAATACATTTTCTTCCGATTCTCCTAGAATAGTTTCTTGAAAACGTGTCACTAATTTTGACTTTGCATATTTAAGCATTTCACAATAAACATAATTTTCTTGAATCAGATCATACAAAACATTATATTCATCTTCTATTTTTTTCAAATCTTTCAAAATGCTTTTATTAGATTTGCTATATGAACGTATTGTATTCTGTTTTTTTATTAGGCTACCGCAAAGTTGCGGATGTGCCTCATCAATTTTTATAAGCTCATTAATACAATTCTCCTCATTTTCTATCTCGGTAATAACACCTAAATACTTATTTTTAATCTCTGAATAATTATGTAATATTTTTTGATACTCATCTGTTGGGTATGTCTTAAATCTAATTACCTTCTCGCAAATTAATACACATAAATCATCATAATGAAGTTTCGAATACTGCTCTTGACTATAGTTTAAGTACATACAAACAATTTGTTTTATCTTCATATTGTCAGTGTGTGGAATTTTTTCTAACATATCATTGATAATAAAATTACCAATTTCTTTGTAGCTATTAATTTCAACAATTTCTAACTTTTGAGACCAATTTCCCCCATCCTGCAAATACTCTAACACATCTATATATAATTCTTTTTCAATCATAGCAGACCATTCCGCCCTCCATAATACAATTTCCTTTTTACTATTTTACAACATCATTTATTCTATGTCCGAATCAATTTTTTTATCAACAAACCTGTATTCTTTTTTTACTAATGCTTCAGGATTATTTCTCTGCTCTCCCTTTTTATATGAACGAACAGGTATCACTCTTCCATCTGGCAATGTTCTATCATGCCCTCGAACTGTCCAAGCTGGCATATTATAATGACGATTTGAATTTGACGAACTATATTTAATCCTATTTCCATTTTCATCAACAGGAATAACCTTCTTGACTAAAACTATATGGTTTCCTTCCTTGTATTCATCATTATTATCTGCCTCTGATTCTCGTTGTTTTATTACACGAATTTCTTCTGGTCTATTATTCATTTCATACTGAACACCTACCCAAAAATTTCCCAGCCAATATGACAGCATTGCTATATCATCAAATGTAAAGTAATGCAACGCAATCTCCGGGATACAAATAGGCTGTATATACGATCCTTCATCCTCACTGATTTCAACAACAGCTGTTTCCCAGTATCTTTATCAACAAGACCTACAGAAAAGGCACAATAAACCGATTTTCCCAAAATCTTAAATGTAGCATACAAAGCATATGCTTCAGATTCTTCTCGTTTCTTACTTACATTATTAAGCAATACTCCAATTTGAGTATCGGTGGTTATATCTCCAAATATCTCTAGGCCAAACTCTCTTAATGCAGTATTTTGTGAAAAAAAATCCACACTTCTTCCAATATATGAAATTTTATCCGCTCCATTGTCTGTAATGTCAAAAAAGTCTACAGGATTATTAAAATTAACAACTTTATCATCAATGACTACCTTAGAAAAGTCTACATCTTCTTTTACGCATTTACTCCAATACCATTCTATTTCTTTTGATGTTGAAGGCAATTTATTTGATTTAAAATTCAATTTATACCACCATCCATTTCATAATATCTTCATTCAAATTATACAACTTATTATTTGATTTTCCCACTACTTTTCAGACAAAAACAGACCGACCAGATTGCTCCAGTCGGCCTTAATACTCTTATTCTTATACCACCTTGAACATATTTTGTTTCATCGGTTTTTCCTTTTCTTCCCCTTTTACATATATACCCTTTTATATAAATGGCAACATATACACCGGAATATAATGAATACCATTTTCCCATTTATAATCCTTGGTATGTACCACATATTTGTCTTTAATCCGACTGCTGAATTTAACGCAAAAAACATCCAGCGATTTATGACTTCGGTAATTACCGGATTTTACCTCAATCGGACTTATTTTATCCCCTTTGGAAATCAAAAAATCAATTTCATACAAATGATGTGAGGTATCGCTCTCCATTGTGTAATAGAACAAATTATTTCCCTTTGCCAATAAAATTTGTGCTACAACATTTTCATATACATACCCAAGATTAGCATCAAGCTTGTCTGAGAGAAGTTTGTTATATATTACATTTTCAGTGTAATCCTTATCCTTAAAGGCAAGTGTTACAAACAATCCTACATCAGACGCAAACAGCTTGTAACGCGAGGTATCTTTCGCTAACGACATCCCTGCTCCCGGATCATTTGCATGGTATGCGATATTGACAGTAAATGAACTTAGCATATCAGGTATCAACTCGCGCACCTGCGAGCTTCTTACCCCTTCTCTTGCATTAGCCAGAACATACCTTGAAGCATTACTGCTAAGATTTGCCGGAATCGCATCATATATGTCACCTGCCAAACCGGTTCCATCAATCTTAACAAAATCCTCCTCATACAAATCAACTATTTCTCTTTTTACCTCATCAACTACTTGAAGATTATTCTCTTCAATATAGGTTTCTATGGCTTGCGGCATTCCGCCTACGAGCATATACAATCTGAATATCCGCATCAGATTTCGGTGCATTGCGTTTCCTGCCGACTTTTTGCTTTTTAAAAGAAGCTTTATTGTATCAGCAGTTATTTCATCACCAATAGCCCACAAAAACTCCTCAAAATCCATAGGATACATTGATATTTTACGCTCTTCACTTGGAATTAATATATCCTGCGTATTTTTTTTAATTGATAGCAATGAACCCGTTTCGATATATTTATATCTTCCGTCAGCGACCAGATACTTAATTGCCTGTCTGGCTTTCGGCAATAGCTGAACTTCATCAAATATAATCACTGACTCATTCTCATACAACCTGATTCCTGTCAGCTGCTGTAATTGCAGAAAGAAAAAATCCAAATTGTAGGTATCATCAAACAGTTCTATAATTTCCTTACTTGTATGAGCAAAATCGATAAGAATATATGACTTAAATTCCTTCTTTGCAAATTCCTCTGCTATCGTTGACTTACCTACACGCCTTGCACCTTTTATCAAAAGAGCATATTTATGACTGTACTTCTCTTTCCATTCAAGAATCTCATCATATATTTTTCTTCTAAATACAATATCTTTCATTCCTCTAACTACCTCCTGCAAACGCAGTATAACGCAAATCCCCGCTAAAGTAAACATTATTTTACGCAAATCCCCATTCTTCTCTTGATAAAATTCGACCAAATCCCCAAAACTTTTTTAAAATTTTGTACTAGTCAAGAAAAGGAACGACACATAAAAATGTCATCCCTTTATCTTTAGCAAATGATATGTCTTATTCAGTTGTTATTTCAGTGGTCCAGTTTATAACTTTATATAAACCACCACCCAATTTTTCATAATCATCATATGTTGGTTTATAATACCTTGGAATATTAGCATGAAAGATGTGCACTTACACTACCGGCAGTATATTTACTCCCATTTCTTTCCATGGCTTTAATTGCTTCTTGCCTTGTAAATGCATTTTCACCTATCTCCATTACATAGGCTCTCATGACAGCTAAAAGCTCTTCTCGACAATTTTTGTACATCCATTTTCTCCTAAATTTTATTATGAGTTTGGACTCTCAAAATCATCTTTTTCAAAGGTGGTACGCAACCTTTGAAAAGCTATCAAAACGCCCTAAAATCAAGCTTTTTTCAAAGAATTCGGTGTATTGCCGTGGCAGATAAATAGGATTTTTATCATTGTTGTATAACCTCGCATTTCTTAGTTTTTCTTGGTTTTTCGGGCTTTGTAAGCCTTTGTAAATTTTTGCTTTCTGGCATAACTTTGTTTATTTTTGCATAATATCGTCAGCAAAAGGTGTAAAATAAGGTGTATATTTTTCTATTTTACACCTTGCTATTTTCAATTAAAAATCGTAATTACACAGCCTGAATTCGG
>OHXI01000636.1_pt1 | contig 12274 bp, 6 predicted proteins | sample 1579941 | NCBI WGS metagenome assembly OHXI01 (sample SAMEA3882553, study PRJEB24775) | human gut metagenome | biome: human-associated habitat; feature: intestine environment; material: feces | place: Netherlands | collected 2009/2010
CTGTTCAGCCTCGATACGCTGACCGGCGAGCCGGACGGACGGCTGCTGGCGGAGGAGGTCATTCGGACGGAGGAGCGAAACCGCGTTCTGCACTTCTGCATGGACGAAATGAACCCGGACTATCGGGAGGTGCTGTATCTCACCTATTTTGATGATATGAGTTACGCACAGGCAGCGGAGGTCACGGGAAAAACGGTAAAGCAGATCACCAACATGGTGTATCGCGGAAAAAAGAGCCTGCGAAGGCTATTAGAACTGGAGGGAATCACTAATGCGGAGCTATGAAGAGCGTGTTGCGGAGACAAAGCGGCGCATCGCCAAAATTGAGCGGGAGAAACGGCTGCGTCGTAATACAATTACCATGGTTTCTGCCGTGGCGGCGTGCCTTGTGCTGCTCATCGGTGCGTCCCTCGCCATGCCCGGCATTGCTGCAAGCATCCGGACTGGGGATTATGTGTGCTTTGAAACGGCGGCAAGCATCTTTCACGACGGTGCGGCTTTGGGATACATCGTCATCGGGCTTCTGGCGTTTTTACTCGGCGTGTGCGTGACCGTTCTCTGCTTCCTGCTGCGGCAGATGAACCGAGAGGACAGACAGGATGAGGAAAGCGAGGATGTGCATGGAGCTGATTGAAAACCTGCTGCAACTGCTGGTCACATTCGTCGGTGCGCTGCTTTCGGGTATCTTCTACTGGAAAAGCCGCAGGCAGGCGGATTTTCTTCTGCTGTGTTTCTACGGTTGCTTTGCCCTCGGCGCATTCTACTGGACGCTGTATCTGCTGCTGTTCAATACCACGCCGCACGTTTTTTATGTATCGGAGTTCGGCTGGGTGGCGAGCGTAATTTTCCTGCGCATTTTGCAAGCAACGCTCGCCAGTCAGGACGAGCGCAGCTTCCGTAGCCGCTCTGCATGGCTTGCGCCTGCGTTTGGCGTGCCGCTGCTGGTGTTTTACTGCACCTTCGGGGACATTCTCTCCAACCTAATCTGGTGCGGTATGATGATATGGCTCTCTTACTGCGCCATTCGAGGGCTTGCCTATGCGAAAACGCAGATGGGCACGGTGCAGAATATGCGGTATTTCCATAGCGGCGTGCTGTGCTTTGTATTTGCGGAGTATCTGCTTTGGACTGTGGGCTGCTTCTGGCCGGATACCTCACCGGCAAGCCCCATCTTCTGGTGCGATATGCTGCTGACGCTTGCCATTCTGGGGCTGCTGCCCGCCACGAGAAAGGCGGTGGAAGCATGACCTATATTGAAAATATCTTCCTCTGCATGGTGTCTCCCCTGCTGGTAGCCGCTTTGTGCATGGGCAGGCGGCAGCTCCGCTTCTTCCTGTTCTGCATGGCCGGGATGGGGGTGTGTCTGCTTTCGGCTTACATCAACACCTTCCTCGCGGCGGTGTGTCAGGCGGACGCCCTTGCCGCCACGGCGGAGATCGCGCCGGTGGTGGAGGAAATGATGAAGCTGCTGCCGCTGGTGTTCTATCTTTTGGTGTTCGAGCCTGAGGGGAATAAAATCAAGGCTGCCGCCATCATGGTTGCCCTAGCCTTTGCCACCTTTGAAAACGTCTGCTATCTCATCCAAAACGGAGCGGACCGCTTTTCCTTTATTTTCTTCCGGGGCTTCGGCACGGGAGCCATGCACGTCCTCTGCGGACTGATCGTGGGCGGCGGGCTTACCTACACATGGCAGCGGACGTGGCTGAAGATCGCGGGCACCTGCGGGCTGCTGGGCGCGGTCATCACCCTACACGCCATCTACAATCTGCTCATCGTCCACGGCGGCGCAGCGCAGTACATCGCCTACGCCCTGCCGGTGCTGCTGGTAACGGTAGGAAGGCTATCCGTTTTCCGATTATCACGGAAGCAATAACCGAATATCCACTCCCTGAGAGCTGCTTTTTGGCGGCTCTCAAATTTTTTTGAAAAATTTTGCGTTTTGGGTGAGAGTTTTTTCGATTTTTTGTACCTATATAAGTGAAGGGGTTTTTAAGCCGCATTTCAAAAAATCCAGAGAGGAGGTTCAAACGAAATGTACGATACCGCAAGACGGGTCGCACTCGTCAAGCAGCGGGTGCGGGAAAACACCCGACGAAGGCAGCGGCGCGAGGCAATAAGCCTCTCCGCTTTCTGCCTGATGTTATTCACGGCACTTGCCGGGGCGGCGGACGCACTTATAGTGCGGGGGCAGACCGCAGCGCAGGGCATATTCGGCGCGATGCTGCTGCGGGAGGACGCGGGCGGCTATGTGCTGGTGGGCGTCGTTGCCTTTGCAGCGGCGGCGGCGATCACCGCGCTGTGCTTCCGGCTCAGAATCAGAGAAAACCAGAAAAAAGACGGGGCGGACAAACCGAACCGACACGAAAAGGAGGAGAAAAGCCAATGAAGAAACGAATACTCAGCATCCTGCTGCTGTGCTGCATGGTGCTGACCATGCTGCCGACAGCGGCGTTTGCAGCGGTGAGCGATTCGCTGGGCAACACACCCGAGGAAAATCAGGCGATTTTGGAGCAGCTCTCCGCCTCGACCGGCGATAGCAGCGACCAGGTGCTTTCCATGCTGAACGCTTTGGGGCTGCTGGATGAAGACGGCAATTTCAAGGTGGATCAAACCATCACGCTGGACGGCCAGGTGTTGACACTGGCGGCTGTCATGGAGCTGCTGGAAAATCCCGCCACGGATCTCACCCGTATAGCCGACGTGGATGGGACTCCGGTGGCGCTGGGCGATTTGAAGACCATGATCCAAATCGAACAGGAGTTGCAGCGGATTAAGGACACCTATTTCTCCGGCAGGGAGTTTACCGGGGAAGCTCTGGAGAATCTCAATAGCCTGATGGAGCAGTTGGAGCTGCAGGGCATCAGTTTGCAGTATTCCGCCTCTGCCACAAAGCCTGAGGGCGTTGAGACGGTGGATATGAGCGGCATGATGAGCCAAACGCTGGGGGAACTCGCAACCAACAGCTGGAGCTCCGGGACTTTTACTGTATACGGCGGAAAACCGGTCGGCTTTTCCTACCGCATTCAAAAAGGCCAGCTCAGCGAGTATATCACCGGTGTGGAGGTCTCGATAGGCGAGACGAGAGGGGTCGCCCAAGGCGACGGGTCCTACAAGCTGACCTATGACGTAGGCTCGACTTTCAGTTTAGATGGTTGTAAAATCACTGTCAAGGTTACAACCAAAGGAGGGAACCCAGACTGGCTCGAGGGTTCTTATTCCTATGGCGACCTGCTGGGGATGATTGAATTTTACGATGCGGAAAATCTGGTGTTCTATGACGGTGCCGCTTATGCCGACCACTGTCAGCTCAAGCTAAAAAAGACGGTTGACGCCCCCACAATACAAACATCAGTGAGCGCGCCGAACTATGAGGAAAGATACGAAAGTACAGAAACAATACAGGGGGATATGTATATTCCTTTGCTGGCAAATGGATACAATATCGGCGAAGGTGCCAACAATCAGGACTTCGTTGCGCTAAGCGATACCATCAGAATTCTGGAGGGCGCCCGCAACTCGGTGCTTCCCGCCGGCTCCGACCCATTTTATCAGCCATACCAAATCGATGCCAGCATCGAGTTTAACTGGAGTACCGATGTAGAGGCCTATAATGGCCCTGCGCCGTATGGCTATAATAGTGACACACAACCCCATGCCCCGTTCTATCTGACGGAGTACAAGCTCAATGGAACATCTCTGAATCTCAGCGACGACAGAACGAGAGCGCTGGGCTGTACGATTAAAAGGGGCGAAACGGTCAACATCTCCCTGCAGTCTACCACGCAAAACAGAGGGGATCAGCAGTACTGGCTGCCCTTCCGACTGTATATGAAAAGTGTACAGGGCGAAATCCAAAATTCCTGGGCCACCACCAAGAACAGCAATGTTACAGCCATGCTGGTGGACACGGACAATCCCATCATTCAAAGCGTCACGGCCCCGGGGGGAACCTATGCCAGCGGACAGCACGTGCCTATCACAGTTACCTTTAACGAGTTCGTGAATCTTAGCAACGCCACCGTGACCATCAATGGCAAAGTGTATAGCGCCGCTGAGCTTTCCATGAACAACTACGGCGTCACGGCAATGCTCTGGTACCCAGTGCAGGATGCGGATGACACCACGGTCACCGTCAATGGTATGACCGATGTGGAAGATGTTTTCGGTCATACGCTGGATACCACATCCTATCAAAGCAACTCGATTGCCGACGTTACGCTGAAGAGCGTCTTGATGCGTAACGCTCCCACCGCACTGACCGCCGACTACGACAACGGCAAGGCATCGTTCACGATGAACGCCAACATGGAGCAGGTCTACAAGACCGTATACAGCAATTATCACACCCCGGCAGGCACAGACCCGAAGGAAGCCCCGTTCCGCCTCGAGCTGAGGTACGACTCTGCGGGTGAACCAATCCATCTGCAGGTCTATCTGGACACAGAGAAGGAAGCCTTCACCATTAGCGACTATGCAATCGCACCCTCTGCTTTCGATCGCACCTACACGGTGACGCTGCAGGCCAACGAGGGCACGAAAGCCGATCCTGACTGGGTGAATGTTCTTCCCCTGACCCGGCAGTTCACGGTGGCAAAGAAAGTTTCCGCGCACACGGTGACCATCGTCCCGGAAGCGAATGACGCCGACTATACGATTTCCCTCGCCGATTCCGCCCGCCCCACGCTTCAGGCCAAGGTTTTGGGGAAAAACGGTGAGCAGGCCAGCTACACCACCGGTAAATGGAGCAGCAGTGAGCCGCTCATTGCCACCATCGACGAGAAGACCGGCCTTGTTGCCACCACAGGAACCAAGGTGGGAGCCGTCACCTTTACCTTTACGGCGGACAACGGGACTGAGGACACTGCCGATGATGTGACGGGCAAGTCAAAGCCCTATACCGTGACGGCAGGCGATTCCCTGGCACTGGTGATTCCCGGCGGCGCGTCCATCGTGACGCGGGTAAATCAGCCCGCCACCGTGCTGTGGAGCTCCAACGCCACGCTGATGGCATCGGGCAAAGAGTTCAATTACAGGATTGACCTGTATGAGGGCAACTACGCGAATGAGGCGGCGCTGAGCGGTCTCAAGCCCGTTGCGACTTATACCGCCGGCAAGGATAAAAACAGCGTGCGGATCGAGGAGAATGTGCTCTCCAAGCTCTCCAACGGCAATACCCCTGCCTACACGGTATTGGTCTCCATGCCGCACCCCAACGCCGGCGGTGAGGACGTCCGCCTGTCGGCACTTGCCTGGATCATCGTGCAGGCACCACCTGCCACAGCCAGGCTGACACCGCCCCAGAGCATTTACCTCAAGGATACTGACGGCGCCGTCAATATCGACTGGTCGGTGGAAAACACCACTGAGGGCGCCCCTTTGCAGCCCACGCTGACCATCACCCGGGTCACAGAGGACAACACCACCAAAGTGGTGGACAGTGAGCGCCTATCCGGCACCTCCGGGAGCTTCCCCCTGTCATTACAGAGTGTGCAAGCCGGCAATCTGAAGGACACCTATCAAGTGGTTTTGAGCGTGGAGAATCCTGGTGAGGAATCTCCCAGCACCGACTCCTTCCCCCTGTATGTCTACGATGCCGACGCACTGAAGGTGCAGAACGACAAAGGAGAAACGATTTCTAAGCTGACCATGGACAATACCTCCAAGGTCAGCGGCAGCCTGCCCACCGTTACAGCTGAAATTTTGCAGCTGCGCCAGGAGTTGGGGCTGATCGAGTACATAGGCATCAACTATGACGAGTACGGATGGAACTCCTTTAAAGACGGCATCCGGTGGCTCTCCAGCAACAACAATGCCATTTCCGTCAACTACAAGCAGGGCGGACTGTATGAGGACATCAGAAACTTCTCCTTTGATTCCTACCTTCCCGAAACCAAAATGGCGCTGTCCGGCTTGGCCAACGGCACCGCAACCGTCACGGCTACCCATGCCGCCACGGGCATGAATGCCGCCGTACAGGTGACAGCGAAAACGCTGCAAAATAAGTTCTATCTCTTCCAGCTGACGCCTGCAGCGGAAACTACGCTGCAATACACCGACGGCAAAGGTGTGCCCAAAACGGTCACGACCAACAGTGAAGGCGTGCTGGCGCTTTACGAACCCAACGGAATCGCCAGTGAGGTGTCTCTGCGGTCCGGCTCCGGCGCGGATATTTATCTGGGCACCATCTATAAAGAAAATCTGCGTTCCGGCGAGCGGGATGCCACAAAACTGCAGCTTTATCCATTGAATACCTTCAGCCTTCGGCGAGTCGCCCGGGCATCTGTGACGCTCATCACGCCGGGCGGCGATCCGCTGGCGAACAAGACGGTGACCGTTCGTGGCGGCGTTTATAAAAACGGAGGCTACTGCGAGACAGCTCTGCTGGGCTCCAGGGCAGGAGCACTTGTCAGCGGCATCACCGGCGACACCTATACCACGGATGCGGCGGGAAATATAACCGTCTATCTGGATTCCACCCAGTTCTGGTCGGCCGAAAAGGGTGAGAGCAACACCACGGCGCTTTCCGCTCTGGATCAGCTGGATTACATTCTGGAGATCAGCGCAATTGACGGCGACAAGTACTATCCGCTGCTGCTGACCGTCAACGGCAAGCTGGGCGTGGACGATGTAATGCGCACCGCAGAGGGCGTTGTCTCTCTGGAGCGCGTGCCGGCGGGGGAGGAAAACAAACCCTTCATTGTGGCGCAAAGCGTTGATTACGGTCTTGCCAACGGTCAGAAGGTGGATGTCCGCAGCTCGACTGGGAAGATTGGACCTAACAGCAGCTTTAAAACAGCAAGCCTGCACACCACCATGTTCCTCTGGGGCGAGGATATTGCCAACGCGCGGAATTACAGTCTCAAGCTGGCGGACGAATACGGCGTTCTTCCTGCCGCCCAGAGCAGCAGTACCAAGCAGTATCCCTTCTCATCCATCCCCGTAGCGGAAAACGATCTGACCCTCACCGAGGCCACCATGACCACCTCTGGATGGATCGCCGACGGCAAGGATGTGGGTATGAAAACGCAGCTGAGCCTGAACGGCAGCCTGCTGCAGGAGAAAATAATGCCCTTCCGGGTCGTTGATCTGACCCGAGTGCCCAAGGTGACAGAGGATGAGCGCGTCACCGGTATTCTGGCGACGATGGGATCCTCCAGTGGAGTGAATCAAGTCGACTTTGGCGGAGTGGGCGATAGTAACATTCTCAAGGTGCTGACCGGACGGCTGGATGATCTGAGCGGTCCGGTGGACACTTCCGTGTTCAAAATGATTATCACCCCCAGCGAAGATCCCTCCGTGTTCCGTGCCATGATTTGGGCCGGGTACAATACGCTGGAGATGGAGGACATGGACTATTCCGAGGACGGCGTGGCGTTGGGTGCGAATGTGCTGACGCAGAATCTGGAAGTGGGTGTGCCCGGGACCGGGGACCTGAGCCAGATGGCCCAGGGCACCTATGATCCCAAGGGGGACTACAAAACCAACTCCATAGCCGACAATGTCACCAGCACGGATCTCAACTTGCAGTTGGAGGGCTTTTACGAAGCGGAAATCCGCTATAACGCCGAAAAAAAGGAGTGGGAGGTTTTTACCGTAGGCGGCGGCTTTACCGCCGGCGTTGGCGTGGGCTTCTCCTTCAGCGTGAACGCCATGGCTGGCCCCGTGCCGTTGACAGCAACCTTTGAGCTGGGTGGTGCCATTCAGCTGGATTTCCGTACCGCAGTGCGCTACGGCCGGCAGGGCGAGGGTACAGAGCTTGCCTGGAGCGATCCCACGGCCACGGCAGTGAATGACTTTTTGACCACGCTGCGTATCAACGCCTATGTCCACGCGTTTGGCGGCATTGGCTTTGACTATTCGGTCGTGGCGCTGAAGATCGGTCTATTCGGCAATTTGGATGTGGACAGTCAGAATAAGTTCCTTTCCCGCACCTATCTTGCCGACGAGACAAAGCGCCAGATCAACGGTCAGGCCCTGGGAATCCAAAGCGAAGTGGGAATCAAATTTGTGGCAACCTTCCTGTTTATCTCCTACGAGGCGGTGATCGCCTCCGGAACCCTTGGAGCCACCAGGACTTTTAATGACTGGAAAACAATCGACGACTACTGGAATAGCGCCACTAGTGGGCTGAGCCTTGCCTCGCTGCGGATGGCGGCGGCCCAGAGCGGAATGCAGGTGGCTTCTGGCAGTGCAACGCTCCAAAGCCGGGACTATCTGGAGCAATATGCCCGTACCTGGGGCCAGCCCCAGCAGCGGATGATGCTGTTCTCTCTGAACTCCACCAGTGGGCTGGAAAACATCCAGACCAATGCCAACCCCACATCCTATCCACAGCTCAGCGATGACGGGAAGGTATTGGTCTACATCAACGACGGCAACAGCAGCAGTATTTACGACAGCCGGGCGCATTTCTCCACCCTCAATGGCGGCGTCTATACTCCCTCCAGTGAAATTGACGCTCCCACAGAGTTCCCCGGCTACGGCGACACGAGCGTTTCTTTGTCCGGCACTGGCAGCTTCGCGGCGGCGGCTTGGGTTCGCATGGGCACCGACCTGCCGGGTAAAAATGCCGGTGATGCCGTGACATTGGAAGAGCAAAACCTGCTGATGAACAGCACGGAGATCGTAGTGTCCGTCTATAACGGCACAACCTGGACTTCCACCCGCCTAACCAACGACGGCACGCCGGATCTGGCCCCAGCCACGGCAGTGGGCGGCGACGGCAAAGCCATCGTGTTCTGGCGCAGCGTCTACACCCCTGATCCCGGTACGCAGGGCAGCAACAACCTGCTGAACTTCACGACCAGAGATTGTATCATGTACAGCTGCTATGACAGCACTAACGGCACCTGGAGCAAGGAAAAAATGCTTTATAACGGTGCTACTGGCAGCGTGAAGGCGTTGCAGGCGGCCATGCTGCCCGACGGAACCGCTATGGCGGTTTACTCGCTGGATCGCAGCGGAACCGGAGATATCTCCGCCTACGAGATCGCCTATTGTACCGTGGCTGCTGACGGAACTCCCGGTACAGCCATGCTGGCGACCTGTGACAGCAATCTTGACGAAAACCCCCAGGTCGTTGCAGCCAACTTCGGCAGCGGGGATGACCGATTTGTCATCGGTTGGCACAGTGTCCGAGACGGCAGCAGCGATATTCAGCTGTTGGCTGTGGACGGCAGCGGCACCATGTCCAACAGTTTCCCCGGCTCTTTGTCTGCCCTGACCAGCAGCGGCAACGCCGTCGTGGGCGGAGACTTCCGCTTCGCTTCCCTCAGCGGGGATCATCGCAGCCGCAATGATCTTACCATCGTCTGGAATGAGACTGTCAATAACGCCAACGGCGCGGTAGATCACGGCATTTTGAAGGCGACCAAGCTGCGCTATGCCGAAAATACCTACACGCTCTCCGCACCATTGGAACTGGCAGAGCTGCCGGATCGCACGCTGGCTGACCACTTTGATGCCTATGTCAGCGGCAGCAATCAGGTGCAGGCTGTCATTCAGGCCACCTTCTATGACGATGAAAACCCGCAGGTAATCGGCGGCGTGACCGTTCCGGGTGAGGAAACGATCCTCTATACCGCTACCTCTGATTTTGTCACCGATGCGGTGGCAGTGGAACAGATCGGTGTGGATTATGCAACGCTGGCGTTGAACAGCCTGACACCCATTCGCTTTACCATCCGCAACACCGGGCTGAACGATGTGACAAACCTAACGGTCAGCCTTGGCAGCGGGGAAACCGCCACCCTTACGGAAAAACTGCTGCCCAATGAAAGCACCACCCTTACCGTCTGGCACCATGTGAAGGACCGCGTGACCGACCCGGGCTATACCATCACCGCCGCCGGCGGCATCAACGAAAACGGCACAGTGTATCTGGATTATCCCGACATTGGCATCTCGCAAATGGAAGTGATTGCGGAGAGCGCCGGCAAGCGCACGGTGCGCATGACCCTCTATAATTCCTCTGCCGCCACGCTGGCTGGCGGAAAGAACCGCGAGGTGAAGCTTGCGTTCTATGCGGATGATCTGCATACCGAACCTGCAGAGGTAGCCTGCACCACAAACGGCGTATCGGTTAGCGGTAATGAAATCACCATTTCCGAAGACAGCGCCCTCGCCCGCATCGATCAAGGAACCTTTACACTGGACCTGACCTATGATCTGGGCAAGTATATGAACTCAATTGGCAAAACCGAGATACCCAATGTGGGTACCTATCTGTACGCCGAGGCGTGGGCGGAAGGCAAGGTCGGTGGAACGGGAAGCAATCAGCGCCTGCCGGAGTATGACGGCAGTGACAGCGAGGCCAGCGTCCATATGACCGGCGCACTGGCCCGCACCGGAGAGCGGATGACGATGGATGTGACACAGGGGAACGACGGCAACGATCACAGCACCGCCGCCATTACCCTGCGCAACAACTGCCTGCAGTCTCAGACTGGCGCAGAGCTGGTGGCCACGCTGCTGGATGCTGCCGGGACCGTTCTGGAAACGAAAAAGACCAGTATTGGCGGTGCCATCTCCGGGGAAACTTTCCGGGCGGAAACCGTCACCTTCTCCCGGCTTGGCACCCGCGTAGTGGTGCGAGCCGCAGTGCCCGGTAATGACCTTCTGACCTTTGAAGGTCTGGCAGTGGGGCTCGGCGATTTTACCGCCAACGGAACAAACTATACCTATACGCTGCAAAATGATAGCGGAGCAACATCTACGCTAGTCACAGCGGTGTCTGGAAACGGCGAGCCCGTGAGCATCAACGGACAGGCTCTGTCCACCGGCGGCAGCGCAACCGTTGCCATCCCCAACAGCGGCACAACCGACATTGTCGTGAGAATCGGTGCTAAAACCTACACGCTGACGATTCTGCGCAATAGCGGCACAGGCGGTAATGAAGGCGGTGGAGGAAGCGGTAATGAAGGCAGTGGCGGAAGCGGCAGCACCGGCGGCAACGGCGGAAGCGGCTACAGCTACTACACCATCAAGGCAACTGCCGGGGCTGGCGGCTCCATTTCTCCCTCCGGCAATGTCAGCGTTCGTGAGGGTGGTGATCAGACCTTCACCATCACCCCGGACAAGGGCTATGCTGTCGCCAACGTCAAGATTGACGGCAAGAGCATTGGCGCGGCGAAGTCCTACACCTTTGAGAATGTCAGCAGAACCCATACCATCGAGGTTATCTTTATGAAAGCCAACGGCAACCCTCAGACCGGCGTGTTTGTGGATGTAGCCACCGGCAGCTATTATGAGGATGCTGTGGATTGCGCTGTTCTCTTTTCACTACAAGAAACAAATTAATGACATTTTGAGCTGCGCCGCTATCCAAGCGCGGCAAGGAGACAGCATTATGAAAAGAATCACAAGAATCATTCGTCCGATCATCTGCATGGCCGTCCTTCTCTTTGCTATGACCACGGCAGTCATGGGCTGCTATCAGAAAGAGACAGAGCCTATCGACATTCCCGGCAGAACGCCTTCCGGCACATCTGCGCCTCAGCCATCAGCGCCTCTCGCGGGCGAAGTTATCCCCTCGGTGGACAGGCAGGCAGAGTTGGCGGAAGCCAGAGCGAAGAATCCCGACACCGTGGCGTGGCTGTATATCCCCGGTGCGGAGGTGGACGACCCTGTGATGCAGGCGGAGGACAACGGCTATTACCTAAAGCTGGATGAAAACGGTGAGTACGCCATGTGGGGCTGCTATTATGCCCATTGTGAAAACAAAATCGGCGGCAGGGATAAGCTGGACAAAAACACCACCATTTTCGGTCACTCCGCCAGCAACTGCGACCCGGACGGTGTGCGGTTCACCAAGCTCTACCGTTATATGGACGCAGACTTTGTAAAGGAGCATCCGTATATCTATCTCTCTGTGGATGGTGAGGACATGATCTTTCAGATCACCGCACTGTTCGTCACGGATATTGGGTTTGACTATATTGCGCCTGATCCCACGGGAGATGATCTGACCAGCTTCTTTGAGACGATTGCGCGGAAAAACTGGCTTGACTTTGATGGCGTGACCTTCTCCGAGGAAGATACTGTTCTGACCCTCTCCACCTGCTGCCGGAAGTATGACAAGGCCAACAGCGGCAATCAGCGGCTGGTGGTCATGGCAAAGCTGCTGCCGGAGGGTGCAACCGCACAGGAGTTCAGCGTATCCCTTGTGGATAGTCCTGAAATGCCCTAAAAGAAATCAGAATACGACGATAACAGGACACCCATCCTTGCGGTACTGAAAAGCAGCGTATGGTATAGGGAAAACGGCGGCTGCTCT
>OHXI01000643.1_pt1 | contig 12136 bp, 10 predicted proteins | sample 1579941 | NCBI WGS metagenome assembly OHXI01 (sample SAMEA3882553, study PRJEB24775) | human gut metagenome | biome: human-associated habitat; feature: intestine environment; material: feces | place: Netherlands | collected 2009/2010
AAAGAGATGAAGTTTGCGTGGACTGCCAAGGGCTCCCACTTTGGGGGAGCTGGCGCGAGAGCGCCTGAGAGGGCGAGGACGCTGCCCTGAAACCGTTTTTATTTCCGCGTTTCTCTTATTTTTTACTGTAATCCCGCGCGCCGTAGATGGCGGTGCCGATGCGCACAAGGGTAGCGCCCTCGCGGATGGCGTTCTCAAAATCGCCGCTCATGCCCATGGAAAGGGTCTGCATCTCCACGTTGCGGTAGCCCCGCTCCCCTGCCCGGACGAACAGCTGATACACCTGCGCCAGATAGCGGCGGTTCTGGGCATCGTCATCGTTCACAGGCGGGATCGCCATCAGACCCTTGACCCTGATATGCTGTTGTGCGGCGGCGGTGTCCAGCAGCGGCCAGAGCAGCTCCGGCGCAGCACCGGTTTTGCTCTCCTCCCCGCCGATGTTCACTTCCAGCAGGATATCCTGCACGATACCGGTCTTGGCGGCTTCCTTCTCGATGGCCAGCAGCAGATGCTCACTGTCCACGCTCTGGATCAGGCTTGCCCGCCCCAGCACCTTTTTGATCTTATTGGTCTGCAAGTGGCCGATAAAATGGCTGGGCTTGCCGCAGTAAGCCCCGGCATCGTAGTTTGTACACAGCTCCTGCACATGGTTTTCGCCGAACACATCAATGGGCAGGGCGGCACTGGCTGCTATGGTCTGCGCCGTGCGGGTCTTGCAGGCGGCGCACAGCTGCACCGCTGCCGGGTCGCGTCCGGCTTCCCGGGCGGCTGCGGCCATCTTTTCCCGGATCTCTGCCACAGCCTGCCGCATTTCTTCCAATGTTTTTTCTGCCATCTGACTCAGTCCTCCTCGGTATAGCGGGCGCGCTCGCCGCCGATCAGTTTCGGGCGGGTGTAGGCGCACAGAATGTTTGCTTCGCCGATCTTATTAAGGCTCAGCCGCACCGGCACTGCCACCCGCTTCAGATGCATCCCGATCAGGGTGCCGCCGATATCCATGCCCGCGTTGGCGCGGATCTCCTCCACAGCCACCGGGTCTTTGAAGTTCTTCCAGCAGGTAGTGGCCCAGCTGCCGCCCGCATGGGGACGGGGCACGACGCACACTTCCTCCCAGCCGTATTTTTCTGCGGCTTCCCGCTCAAGGATGATGGCGCGGTTCAAATGCTCACAGCACTGCGCCGCCAGCCAGACGCCTTTTTCCGCCAGCACCGGCGCAGCGCCCGCGTACAGCGCCCGGGCAGCTTCCAAGCTGGAATCCTTGCCGATGTGACCGCCCACCATCTCACTGGAAGAGCAGCCCACCACGAGCACATCTCCCTTTTTCAGCTTTGCCGCAGCCACCAGCTCGGTCATGGCCTGCCGCGCTTCGGTCTCGATCTGTTTTGCAAATGCTTCGGTCATACAAATACACCTCGCTTATCGGTTTGCAGCCAGCAGGCTGTCTGCCCCTGCTGCACCGAAATATACTTTACTTTCCACCGGACACACCGCCGCGCAGCTGTCCTGTGCAAGGCCGGTAAAGGTCTGCTCCCAAGCCCCGGTGGCAAGGCTCACTGCTTCGGCGCAGGGGGCGTCTGCCGTGCACCGGAACAGCCGCTCCTGCGTATTCTGCCCCGCCCGCAGGGCGATGCCCCGCAGCAGGGTGCTGTCCGCGTTCTTTTCCAGCCAGCTGCTGCGCGCCCAGCGGTAGCTGATGTACAGCGTGCCGTCCGTGTCCGCCGCCAGCGCTCCGGGATAGCCCGGCAGACCGGCAAAGGCGGCGATGCAGCCACGTCCCCCGGCGGTCAGTTCCCGGGCAGCGGCGTCCACCGCCCAGATGCAGCGGCTGCCAAGGTCGGAGACATACAGGGTGCTGCCGTCCGGGCTGAGCGCCAGACCCGCAGCGCCTGCCACCCCGCCCAGCACCTTTTCCACCGTGCGGGCGGCGGGGTCGTACACATACACGCAGCCGGTGGCGGTGTGCGCCAGCAGCTCGGTGCGCAGGGCGCTTTCCAGCCCGTTCTCCGCGCCTGCCGCCGCAGCCACCGCAAAGTATACCTTACCCGCCGGGCTTACCTCCACAGCAGATACCGCCCCCAGCGGCGCACCGTCCAGCTGGGTGACCACCTGTTCCACCGCTGCGCCCCAGCTGTCGTGCTTGGCGCGGCACAAGGTACCCCCGGCGGTGGTCAGCTGGGTCAGCCACACATCCCCGGCGGCATCAAAGGCAAAGCCGGTCAACTCCCCCTCCACGCTCAGGATGGCGGCAGCGTGCCCGCCATCGGTGCGCACAAGGTCGCTGGTGCGCTTTTTCAGGGCAGCACCGTTCCATGCAGCGGCATACAAAAGGCCGTCCTTTGCGCGGATGCAGTCCACCCCCTGATACTCCCCCAGCTCCAGCCGGATCTTGCGGTCGGTGGAAACTGCCGTCTGCATCGCGCCCGTCTCCTGCCGGAGGTCGGGGGCTTTATAGGCCTGCGGCGGGGTGTCGATGGGGCGGAAGCCCAGCGCATACACCAGCACCAGCAGGATGCCCACCCCGAACACGGTGCTGGCGGTGCGGAACCGCTTGAGCATGGCGTCCCGCTCGGCGGCCATCTGGGCTGCATACTCGGCCCGGCGGCGCGCCGCCATGGCGTTGGCGCGGTTGGCGCGCCGCATCCACCGGTCCACGAACAACGCCACCCGCGGCCCTACCGTGAGGGACGCAATGGCCAGTATGAGCAAAAATTCGATCAGTCCGATTCGCATAAGCGCTTATCCTTATCTCTGAAAAACCTGCGGACAGCGCACTGTCCTTTATCGCTAAAGTATAGCATTCCTGCGCAAAAAGGGCAAGCGGGGTGTGCCTATCAAACAATAAAGCATCTGCAACATTCGCTTCTGAGTTTTCAGAGAAACAGCGAATTTTTATTGCAGATGCTCATATTTTTTAGCGTGCTCGCCCTCTCAGTCTCGCTTTGCTCGGCAGCTCTCCCAAAGGGAGAGCCTTTGGCAGTCCATGCAAACTTCATCTTTTTGCCAAGGCCTCTCCCTTTGAGGAAAGACTTCCCCCGGCCGGGGGAAGATGTCGCGCAGCGACAAAAGGGGGAGTGTGGCAGTGAGCGAAGCGAACTGACGGAGAGGGCGAGGACGCCGCCCTAGTGCAGCAGACTTTTATGCGCTATCTTGTCTCGATCGGGCGGATGGTCTGCTCCCCGCTGCGGGTCACGAGGGAGTCGGCGGGCACTGCGCCACGGATGATGCAGCCCGCGCCGATGACGCAGTTGTCCCCGATATCCGCACCCTTGAGCAGCACCACGTCCGAAGCGATCCAGCAGCTGCGTCCCACGGTGATGCAGCCTGCAGCGCATTCCCGGCTGACCCCTTCCTCACGGCTGAAGCGGTGGTTGTTATCAAAGATCTTCACCCCGGGGCCGAAAAGGGTGTTATCGCCGATGGTTATCTTTCCAAGACAGCTGATGACCGCGCCGTCGTTGAAGTAGACCCCGCTGCCGATGTTCAGCCGGCTGGAATAGCCGGTGGTGATGGACACCCGCCCGTCGCTCTCCACCCGGTCGCCCAGCGTCACCCGGGAGCCGCTGTTCAGCCGCAGCCGGAGTTCCCTGTCCAGCAGGATGCAGTGGCCAAATTGCAGCCCGCGGCAGCCGAACCACCGTTTCCATTGCAGGCGGCAGCGGTTATGCAGGCTGCGCCGTTTTTCCCGCAGCCAGCGGGGCGAACACTGCCGCAGCCACATACACCAGCGCCCGACTTTGGTGCACTTGAAGCGCTTGCGCCAGCGGTTTGCCTTATCGCCGCTTTGCCAGCTGCCCTGATAGTAGTGGATGCCGAAGGTGCGCGGTGTCCGGTGCATCCGCTCGGTCACATAATCAAAGGGCGAAAAGCAGTCGGTGGGCAGCACCAGAAAGCCGTCCAGCTCCTGCTGCTCGTTTTTCTGCTGCAAACCGGCCTTGGCAAACAGCGGGGTATCCCGCTGGGTGCAGGTGCGCAGATCCGGCTCGCCGGTTTCCTGAATAAAGGCGGCGTTGCGGTAAGCCGCCAGCATTTTGCCGATCATCCCGCAGCCCGGCTCTGCGCCCACGCCGGAGCCGGTGTTTACCAGCAGCGTGCGGCCGTAGGGTGTTGGCATACTGTGCTCCATGCCGATAAAGCCCTTGTGCTCCAGCAGCTCATCCAGCGGGCGCACCAGCTCCACATCCGTATCCAGATAGATGCCGCCGTACTCGTACAGCACTGCCAGCCGCGCATAGTCCGATACAAAGGCATATTTCTTTGCCGCATACGCCTGCCGTGCATAGCGGTTTGTGCTGATATCAAAGTTCTGCTCGTTCCACGCCATGATCTTGTAATCCGGGCAGTATTTCTTCCAGCTTTCCATACATTTGCGGCTCTCCGGGCTGATGGGCCCGTCGCCGAACCAGCAGTAGTGGATGATCTTGGGGATGCTCATGATCACTTCTCCTTTTTCTCCGCAAATTCCCCAGTCTTTACGACTTTATTTTACAAAAACGCCCGTTTTCTTGTCAAGTTCCCCAGTGCCTTTTTCTGCGCTTTCCCGCAAAAAGATTGCCGCCCCGCCGCCCTGTGTGGTATACTGGGTGCAGACGGCTTTGTTTTTCCAAACCATTCACTTAAAATTCACAGCTTTTTCCAATTCTTGCATTAAAATAGAGCTGTATACTGATATATGATAGGGAGGAGTCCTGTTTTATGGCAAAGATCCTGATCGTTGACGATGAGCCCCGCATCCGGGAGCTGATCCACGAGCATCTGCAATATTCCGGGTATATCTGCGAGGAAGCCGGGGACGGCTCTGCGGCGCTGGCACAGCTGTCCGGCGGCGGGTTTGATCTGGTGATCTTAGACCTGATGATGCCCTTTATGGACGGCATGACCTGCCTGCGGGAGATGCGTGCCCGCCACATCAACACCCCGGTCATCATCCTGACCGCCCGGGGCGAGGAATACGACAAGCTGGCCGGGCTGGAAAGCGGCGCAGACGACTATGTGGTAAAGCCTTTCTCCCCCCGGGAGCTGGTGGCGCGGGTGCGCGCGGTGCTGAACCGCACCATGCCCCGCACCCCCGAGACTGCCGACACCATGACCTTTGGCGAGCTGACCATCGACACTGCCAGCCATACCGTGCGGGTATCCGGCGAGGAAGTGGCCCTGACCCCCAAGGAGTTTGACCTGCTGGTATTTCTGGCGTCCAACAAGGGCATTGCCCTGAGCCGGGAAAAGATCCTGCAGAAGGTGTGGAACTACGACTACTTTGGCGAGGACCGCACCGTGGACACCCATGTAAAGATGCTGCGCGGCCATCTGGGCAAATGCCGCAGCTACATTGCTACGGTATGGGGCATCGGCTATAAGTTCGACCCCGATGCCGCCCGTTGACTGAAGGAGCGTGCGGTCCATGCGGCAAACCACCAAAGCACGGCATACCCTTGGCATCCGCGGGCAGCTGATGTGGTTTTTGTGCTTCATCTGCCTGTTTCTGCTGGGGCTGTTCTGGCTGCTGTCCACCCAGCTGCTGGAGCCTTTGTACACCAAACACATCGAGACCCAGCTTACCAATCAGGCCGACAGCATCGTAGAGCGGCTGGACGATGCCATTGCCGAGGGCAAAGTGCTGTCCAGCTGGTCCTTCGGGCAGCTTGCGGTCAACAGCGATTTTTTTGATAAGCTCACGCTGGAACTGTACACCAAGGGCACTTTGAACAGCTTCTGCGTGGACATCTCGGACACCACCCTGCACACCATTTATAAGATCGAGAACCAGTCCTTCTGCAACCTGCACGGCACCTATCTTTCGGACTCTGCCAACAACGATAAGATCATTGCCACCGCCCTTGCCATGCGGCGTAAGTGCCGCAGCATGGGCAGCTTTGTGCAGACGCTCAACCCGCCCCGGCTCTCCGGCTCGGCGCAGCTATTGGTAGGGCGCACCACGGCAGACGGAAGCTACACCGTGCTGGTGACCACCAGTCTGGTGCATGTGGCCGAGGCCAGCAATGTGCTGAGCACCCTGCTGCCGCTGGCGGCGGCGCTCATCTTCGGCTTTGCCATGTCGGCGGCGTGGCTGTTCAGCGAGTGGTTCACAAAGCCGCTGCGCCAGCTTTCCAGCGCGGCGCGGCAGATGGCGCTGGGCAACTACGCCGTGCAGGTGGACAACCGCCGCAACGACGAGCTGGGCGACCTTGCCCGGGACTTTAACCACATGGCCGAGGAGGTGCAGCACGCGGTGCAGATGCAGCGCGATCTGCTGGCCAACGTCTCCCACGACCTGCGCACCCCGCTGACCCTTATCAAAGGCTATGCCGAGACAGTGCGCGACCTGACCGGTGACGACAAAGCGCACCGGGACGAGCAGATGAACATCATCGTGGACGAAGCCGACCGCCTGACCGCGCTGGTGTCCAGCGTGATGGAGCTGAGCAAAGTGACCAGCGGCACCTATAAGTGCGAGCGGGTGCACTTTGACATGGGGCAGCTGTGCGATGAAGTAAGCGAGCGCTACGACGCCGTCTGCGCCCAGAACGGCTGGCAATTGCAGCTGGAACTGCCGGAGGAGGAGCTGCCGGTCTACGCCGACCCGGACATGATGCAGCGGGCGCTGCACAACCTGCTGGGCAACGCCATGCACCACATCGGCGAGGACGGCATCTTCGTGCTGCGGGCGCTGCGCTGCCCCGAGGGGGTGCGCGTCGAGGTAGAGGACCACGGCCCCGGCATCTCGGCGGAAGACCTGCCCTATATCTTTGACCGGTATTACCGCTCCCGCTCCGACGCGGGCAAACAGGGCACCGGCCTCGGCCTCTCCATCACCAAGGCCATCTTCCAGCAGCACGGCTTCCGCTTCGGCGTCCACTCCACGGTGGGCAGGGGCACCGTGTTCTGGTTCATCATGACCGACGCCGAAGAAACTTCGGCATAACAAAAAACGGACAGCGACCCAAAATCGTTGTCCGTTTTTCTGTTTTGCTCTTGTCTGGGCCTCAGGTGCGGGTCGTGGCTTCCATGCAGTGCTCCGAGGGGGCGTAATACTCCATCAGGGCGGTGTAGTTCTCGAAGTGGTGGCAGAACGCCGCACGGATCGCATTGTCGGGGGCGCTCCGCATCGACACGAACATCAGGATGTACTTTGCAATGAGGCTCACCGCCTCGCTCTCAAGGCCGTAGCAGAGGCCCACGGCCAGCACCGGCACCACGATCTGCTGGGCACGGATGGGGATGCTGCCCGTATCGACCCGCTTGAGGACGGCACGACTCATGGTGGACGCCGCCCAGACGGCGTGGGAGATCTTCCAGTAGTCCATGTTCTTCAGGTGAGTGAGGGTGCGCAGACGCTGGATGACCTCGCCGTCGTCGAGGATCTTGTTCTCCGTCACCTCTTCCTCCGAGCGGATGAAGGTGCACTGGACCATGTCCATCAGGGCCGCCTCGTAGTTCTCGTGGTAGTTCTCCCGGGAGATGAAATATTCCTCCATCTTGAGCATAAGCTCATGGGTCTCTTCGTTGGTGGCAAGCCAGCTGAAATCCAGCGGCACGGGGCCGAAATCGTTCCTGCCCATCTCGTTGAGGTCGTTCAGCTCCTCTTCGTTCCGGGTGGAGGGGAGGAAGCGGTCGTTGCCGTTCCGGTGGTAGCCCCATTCCTCGGGCATCAGGCAGGGCACGATGTCGCCGCTGGAGACGATGTTGAAGATATTGCTCTCGCCCCAGCTCTCCTTCAGGGTGCCGTCGGCGTTGTGGTTGTTGTCGTAGTCCTGCTGCAGGTTGGGGTAGTCCTGCGGGCCGAGGGCCACCGGCGTGGCAAAGGTGTAGACGAAGACGTCCTCCCGCGCCAATCCGGGCAGCTCTTTGTTGAGGCGGGCGGCGAGAAGGTTCGCCACCGCAGCGCCCCGACTGTAGCCGCCCATCCAGAGCTTGACAAGGCCCAGTCCGCCCGCCTTCTGGGCTGCGGCCAGATAATTTTTCAAATCGGTGAACACCTCGTTCACCGGGATGATGAAGCCGCTGTGGGCATGGCCTGCGCCGGTGTGCAGGTTGCTCACCCACTCGCCGCCATAGCCGCCGCCCCGCAGGATGAGCGCCACGATGGTGGTTCGCCTGCCATTCAGGGTGATGGTCTTGCGGGCGGTGGACCAGCCCACAAAGTCACCGGCCTTGCCCACGTCGATGTCGTAGTAACGATACTTCGCATCGCCGTAGCCCAGCTTCGTATAGGCCGCGTCGAGGCTGTTCTCGCGGCCCACATCCCCGTTGGCCCAGTATTTCGCCTCGCTGGCCCATGTATTGAACGCCGCGCCCACCATGCCCAGCGTGGCCAGCGCCAGCTGGTGGTCATACTGGAGGGACGAGTGCGCAAAAAAGCTGTCGCTGTAGTAATATTCGTGCTCAATGTCCATCTGGCTCAGCTCGCTGCGGAAGGACATTGTGTATTTTCCCGACGGCACCGCGCGGCCCACCGTCTGGTTCTTCGCGGCTGCCTCGGCCCGGGGCAGAGTCAGCCCGGGCGCAAGAGCGGCACTGCAAGCCAGCGCTTTGCAGAAATCACGTCGTTTCATGTTCTTTGCCCCCTTGCTGTTATGATAAACTCCATTTTATTTGAGGTTTGCTATAGTATACCGTATTTTGCCTCCGGATACAATCGTCAATTCTACAGTTCTGCATGAAAAAAACGGACCGCAGTGCTGCGGCCCGTTCTCTCACGATTCTTGAAGAGGCTTTGCGTCCATCTGGTGGCAGAAGTCCACGATGTGATGGAACATCTGTTCGACCGCCGGGGCCATCGCCGTGGGGCGCTGGACCGCCAGACCCACCACGCGGTCTTCCTCCGGCTCGATGGGATAAATCTTGACGGCTGCAGTGCAGCTGCGCAGCAGCATCCGGGGCATGATGGAGATGCCAAGGCCCGCTTCCACCATCGCAATGTTGGACTGGTCATCGATGACATGGCAGCGGCGCTCTGTAGAGATGGAATATTTCTTGAGGAACTGGCGCATCTCGGCGTCGGTGGCGTCGCACTGGACGACGAAGCTCTGGCCGTTCATCAGCTCGGGGGTCATGATGCCGTTTGGCGGCTCGGGCCAGTCCTGCGGCACGATGCAGAGCAGCGGCTCCCGGAACAGCTCCGTCAGGTTGAACTCCTCCCGGCAGGTGGCGGACAGGAAAGCCAGATCCACCTGACCGGTGCGCAGCCACTCCTTCACATCATCGTAGGTGCCCTGATAGACCTCCACCTCGATCTGAGGGAAGCTGGCCATAAAACTCTTGAGGATCTGGGGCAGCAGACCGGCGCAGACCGAGTTGAACGCACCCAGCTTCACCTTGCCCTTTTCCAGACCGTTGAGGCGGGCGATGCTCTGCTGCAGGGCTTCGTCGCTGTTGAGCACCGCCCGGATGGACGGGTAGAGCGAGGCGCCGTAGCTGGTCATGGTCACGCCGTTTTTGCCGCGGTTAAATAAGGTAAAGCCCAGTTCTGCCTCCATCACCGCGACGGCGTGGCTGATGGCAGAGGGGGTCAGGTGCAGCTGCTGGGCCGCCTTGTTAAAGCTGCCCTGCCGCGCAACTGCATCGAAAATCTCGTAGGAAAACAGCGTCATGCCCCAAGCCTCCTTCCGTTTTTCAGTTCGGAGACGCCCGTTCTTCTGTGAATCTTTTTCACCTTGTAGATGCTATGCATCAATTTTCTTTTTGAGTGTACTATCCTATCTCCGCTTTGTCAAGCGTCCGGACCTCAATTTTGGACGTTGGACTAAATTTCTGCTCTTAAAACGCCATTTATCGGGTATATTTGCGCCCTTTCGGGGCGGTTCTCGGTCATTTTTCACAAATTTTCCGGGCGGAAACTTCTCGGCTTCCGAAATTTCATCGTTCTCTTAGGGCCGTTTGAAAAACGCCCGGGACTCCTTCGACCACCTCCTGCGCAACCGGCGGCTGAACACCATCATCTCTCCTGCCATCATGGGCCTCGGCAGGGAGCTTATGGCGCTGGTACGCAACCTTTTGACTCTGATTCTGGTCCTTGCCATCATCGTCGGCAACATCCCGGCGACCTTTGCGGGCGCTTTCGTCATCCTGCTGAACTATTTTGTCGATCACTTCAGGAAGAGCGACCTGAAAGACCTCATCGTCCGCTCCGCAGAGCCGGTGCTTCTGGGCAAAATGTACAGTTCATCCTGAATGTGACCTTGGGCGAAAAAAGAATGTCGTAGCTGCCTTTGCCGGTGACTTGGAGAAGGCCCATGCTGCGGGCGTCGCCTTTATCCGTGAGCAGTCTCAGTGCCCCGTCGTAAGAGGAGATCGAGGCTTATCTCTCGCAGATCCCCCCAGACAAGACCATCCCGGAACAGTGGGCTATTTCCACCACCAAGGCTGCTGCCAGCTTCCGCCTGACCTCGACCGTGTCACCGAAACGCTCATCTCGCTGGGCAAAAGCCCCAATGTGACAGCGGTCTTGGTGGTGAGCCTCGGCTGCGGCGCGCCGCAGGGCTTTCCTACCATGCCCGTCCTGAAAGTGTGCGGCAACCCCAACACCTACGAGCGGATGTCGCACGATATGGACATCAACGCCGGCCGTATCATCACCGGCGAAAAGAGCATCGAGGAGGTAGGCGAGGAGGCCTTTTCCGCCATTCTCGACCTGCTCTCCGGCAAGCAGACCAAAAATGAGACCCTCGGCTATCACAGTTCCATCGATATTTACACTCTTGGCCCGGTCATCTGATCCACAACCGCCCAAGAGATCTCCTCCTATTTCTCCTGTTCGGGCATAACACCCGAAAGCAGCGGGGCCGCTGCAAAATGATAAATACCCCCAATACTGGGCACCCGGTATTGGGGGTATTTACTACAAAAATTTTCAGATTTGTCACATTTTCCAGCCCATTTTCAGCATATAAAAATAGAAAAGCCCACGATTTGCGCCGCATTTTCAACGGTCGATCGTGGGTTTTTCTTTGGTGCGCTCGAGGGAACTCGAATCCCTGGCCCTCTGATTAAAAGAGCCCACCGGGCAGAACACTCTGATTTTAGAAGTTTCGAGTTTACGTCATTTTTGTGCAAAGCATCGTGATTTTCCGCCCGGCAATTTCTGCACCCTTTATCGTATTTTGCAAGTCAGAGTGCCCATTGCATCCCTTGAAACCGTGCAAAAACAGTGCAGAAACCGTGCACTTACTCTGGGACAAATGAAAAATGATGATTTTTGATCCATGACTTGGTGGCGATTTGAGTGACCACAAAGGTATATTTGATACACGGAAAGAAGAATGCCCACTCGTCTGAGGAGTTCTCAGGGGAGTGGGCAGTTCTGCGCAGGCGGTTAATATAATTTCGATTATGATAATTCAAATTATATTGTTCTCATAAACAGTGTCTTCCTGAATCAAAATCAAGTTCGGATTCTCTGCAGCCATCTCCACCAGTCGATCTGTAAAGCCGCTCTTGGAGAACAGCCCGTACACAATTTCGTAGCCCTTAAACGCCGCTGTAAGTTCTTTGGACTGCCCCTTTTCCTGCAAGGCAGCGTAGACCGCCACATCCACAGGTTTCGCATGGTACTTGCACTCACCGAGGAACATCCGTTTGTGCTGGTTGTCCACCGCTGCAACATCGATCTCTGTGTCTCCCTCGTTGTCGTTGCGCCAGTAAGAGCCAATGCGTGAGGGTGCAAAGTCGATCTGCCCCTTTCGGCACAGCTCCGCAAAGATGTTCCGGCAGATGCTCTCATAAGCGAAAGCCACAAATTTTTGCTTAAAGTCTTTGCCCATCTCGTCCAGCACGATCTGTTGGTTGTCCAGTTCCAACTCTCCCTTGAACGGGTACACATAGCGGAACCAGAAGCGGATGAAGTTGTCCGAAACATAGTACAGGCTCTTCCGAGAACGCTCTGGATTCTTTTCGGTGATGGGAACGTTCTTGATAACAAAACCAAGGTCGATCAGTATTTTCAGGTACGGCGTAATAGCTGATGTATCCTGCTCCATCGTCATACCGATCTTGCTCAGCTTGTGGTTGCCGTCCGAAATCGCTTTTAGCACAGAAAAATAGTTGATGGGCGTCTGCACTTCCTCGTTGAGTAAGAAATCCGGTTCTTCATACAAAAAGCCATTTTTCGACAGTACCACACGCCGAATCTGCTCCACCAGCG
>OHXI01000649.1_pt1 | contig 12028 bp, 10 predicted proteins | sample 1579941 | NCBI WGS metagenome assembly OHXI01 (sample SAMEA3882553, study PRJEB24775) | human gut metagenome | biome: human-associated habitat; feature: intestine environment; material: feces | place: Netherlands | collected 2009/2010
CTCCGCAAGCCTGCTCATGCGCTCGATGTATGCTATATCGCTGTCAGGTCTGTCGAGCAGCATATCCGATGCAAATGCAGCATTCATCAAAAGCTCCTGTGATGGATTGGCAATAGCCATGGTGAGTCCCTTGCATATGGCCATTGTAAGAAACGCTGTGTTCACATACATACGCTCAGGCAGTCCGAAGGATATATTTGAAAGTCCGCATATTGTAGGAAGCTTTTTCTCATCCTTGCAGTACGCAATGGTCTCATAGCACTCGATTGCGGCCTTTGGATTTGCACCTATTGTCGCGACAAGTCCATCCACCACGATATCCTCATGTGCCATTCCAAGCGAAAGTGCCTTATCATAAATAGTATTTATAATCTGCTTTTTCTCCTCGACATCCTTTGGCAATCCTGCATCCGAAAGTGGTAAGAGTATGAACATTGCTCCGTATTTTGCCGCAAGAGGCAATAGTTTTTCCATCTTCTCAGTCTCAAGAGAAATGGAATTGATTAGAGCTCTTCCCGGATAAATCTTAAGAGCCTCCTCTATTACCTCCACATAACTTGAATCAATACAAAGAGGGCAGTCCACGGTTGATGAAACCTCATATATAACCGATTTCATCATCTCCTTCTCATCGATACCATTCATGCCCATATTGATATCAAGTATTCCCGCACCATTTGTCTCCTGCTCCATAGCCATCTGGCGCACCATATCAAGCTTTCCCTCACGAAGCTGTGCCTGCAGCTTTTTCTTGCCTGTAGGATTGATTCTCTCTCCGACCACAGTAAAGTTGCCATCTAAGTCAATCTCTACATTCTTTCGTTCGGACGCAAGCACTCTTCTATGATGCTCAAGCGGCTTATGAACAGGCATTGACTTTACGGCCTCTGTGAGAGCACGAATATGCTCCGGCGTGGTGCCACAGCAGCCTCCGACAATGGATGCACCTGCCTTCACAAGCCCTCTCATCGCATCGGCAAACATATCCGGAGTCATCTTGTATACAGTTTTACCATCCTCAAGCTCCGGAAGCCCTGCATTTGGCTTGGCAATAAGAGGCACTGTAGAGTACTCTGCCATTTTTTCAACCAACGCTATCATCTCAGCAGGTCCCGTCGAGCAGTTCACACCGATAGCATCCACTCCAAGTGACTGCAACACAACAACTGCTGTCTCAGGCGGTGTACCAAAAAGAGTCCTGCCATCCTCGTTGTAGGTGAGTGTCACCATAATAGGCAGGTCGCTTACCTCTTTTATAGCAAGCACTGCCGCTCTGCACTCCTGAAGGCTCATCATTGTCTCAACCACAAAAACATCTGCGCCTGCCTCATCAAGGATCCTCGCCTGCTCCTTGTACACCTCCAAAAGCTCCTCAAACATCAGATCCCCGAGTGGAAAAAGCTGTCTGCCGGTCATCGTCATATCTGCTGCTACAAGTGCCCTATCCCCGACAGCCTGCTTTGACAGGCCAACCAGTGTGGTATTTATCTCGTTAATTTTCTCCTGTAAACCATATTCTAAAAGCTTAATCCTGTTTCCTGTAAATGTAGGTGCATAAACAATATTCGTGCCGTTATCGACATAAGCCTTCTGCAAATCAAGAATCACCTGCGGATGCTCCATCACCCATTCCTCCGGACATACTCCTACCGGCATGCCTGCTGCCATCAGGTTTGTACCGGTCGCTCCATCCAGGATAACTATGTTTTCTCTGATATATTTTCTGAATTCTTCTCTTGTCATTTCGTTTCCTTTTCTGTTTCAGCTGTTATTCACTCCACAGTGTAAAGTATTTCAAAGCAAAAGCTATGTGCTCTTCATCCTTGAAATTTGTGATAATTTATATTATTATTGTAACCGATTTTAAAACACAAAAATCAATAGTCTATTCACCATAATATACTAAAACACTATATTTTTCAAACAAAAGAAAGGATTTCTTATGAAACTTATTGCTTTAGATCTTGACGGAACACTTTTCAACAACAAAAGTCAGATATCCCAGGAAAATATAAAAGCTATAAAAGAGGCAACTGCTGCCGGGATAAATGTGGTCATCTCCACCGGCCGTCCATTCGGAGGGCTGCCGTTTGAGGCAATTAAGGACACCGGCATCCGCTACGCTATCACTGCAAACGGAAGTGCAATCTACGAGATTGACACCCAAAAATGTCTTTACGAAAACTGCCTTTCTGATGAGACAGCGTTTTCAATAATTGATTACCTGATGACAAAGCGCGTTCATATGGATGCCTTCATAAACGGCTGTGGCTATTCTCCATACAAGTGTCTCGAGGATGCAAAGGATCTCAAAATGCCTCCTTCTATAAAGGAATACATCATGACCACCAGAAAGCGTGTGAACGATATCACTGAAATGATGCGCGAAAACAATTACCATATGCAGAAAATGACCATCAATTTCCCAAAGGATGTAAATGATAACTACTACTGCCGCGACGAAGTATTTGAGCATCTGAAAAAAATCCCTGAAATCACGCTCGTAAGCGGTGGCTATGGTAATCTGGAATTCACAAAAGCAGGCGTTGACAAAGGTGTGGCACTTCATAAGCTGGCTCAAATCCTGAATATAGCAGCTGATGAGACAATGGCTGTCGGTGACACCGAAAACGACATGGCTATCGTAAAAGCCGCACACATCGGCGTGGCCATGGGAAATGCAACCGATGAGCTTAAGGCACAGGCTGATTACGTCACCGACACAAACGAAAATGACGGCGTAGCCAAGGCTATCCGCCACTTTATGGGTTAATCTCATAAATTTAATATAACGATACCGGTCATATAAGAGTATAATAGTTGTTTAGCGCAAAATAGCTGTTTAACACACAATAAATAATCACCTGTCATATATATCCCCGGAAGCACATATACTTCTAAGACAACATATGACAGGTGATTTTTTGATTGTAAAAAAATATTTATCCAATCCACTTGTGACCGGAACTATTTTTCTGACACTTGCCGGTACAACCAGTCGGTTTATGGGTTTTTTCTTTCGCATATTTCTTAATAACGTCATGGGCTCAACAGGTCTTGGACTCTATCAGCTTGTGATTCCACTCATGTCCGTATGCATGTCACTCTGCTGCAACGGCTTTCAGACTGCCACATCAAAACTTGTTGCCGAAAAACCTCAAAACAGGCAGATTATACTCATTTGTGCAATAATTATGTCAGCCACCATTGCTCTTTTACTCACAATTATTATGTATTCCAATGCCAACTACATAAGCATTTGTATTTTAAGTGAGCCACGCTGTACAGAACTTGTCAAGGCGCTGTCCTTTTCCATTCTGCCCGCTGCTATCCATTCCTGCATAAACGGATACTATTATGGATTGAAAAAAGCAGCCATCCCCGCTGCCACACAATTAATTGAGCAGACCGCGCGCATTGGCACCTGCTATCTGATATACGCAATACTATCTGACGGTGGCAGCTGCTTTAAGCCTGTATACTCTATATACGGCATCGTGGCAGGCGAAGCGAGCGCAACCGCCTTTTCCGTTATCACAATAAAAAAGGATTTCTCATACTTTAAAATATCCGTCAAGAGCCTGAAAACAACAGCCTATGGCATGGCTGCGCTTTTCATTCCTTTATCACTAAACTACATATTGGCAAGCTTTTCATCCTCCGCCGAAAATGTGCTTATCCCGAGAACTCTTAAGCTCTACGGACTATCACCGGCATTGTCCCTTGACATATTTGGAACCATTTCCGGTCTCACCCTTCCCGTGCTTTTATTTCCCGGTGTACTTTGCAGCTGTGCCTGCGTGATGCTTCTGCCATCTGTTTCTGAAGCGAATGCCGCCGGAAAGGATGCAAAAATCACTAAAACCATAAACTCCTGTGCCTTATTCGGACTATGCTTTGGTCTTATCTTTACATGCATATTCTATCTGCTGTCGGATTTTATAGGGGATTTTCTTTTTTCATCCAAGCTTTGTGGATATTTTCTTAGAAGACTGTGTTTTCTGTGCCCACTGATGCACATAAGCGGAATGCTCTGCAGCATACTGCACGGTCTGGGTAAAGCAAAGCAGGTGCTCTTCGTCAATCTGCTCACCTGTGCGATAAGAATCCTGATGATTATGCTTCTCGTCCCCCACTATGGGATAGATGCATATCTGTGGGCTATGCTTGTGTCGCATGTGTTTATGACACTTGCTGTCGGGATTCTCACCTGCCACACAGCACACAAATAAAAAAAGTCTGCACATACTCCGGGCATACCGGAATATGTGCAGACTCATAAAAATACAGATTATACACGTGAAAGGTACTCACCAGTTCTTGTATCAATCTTGATAACATCATCTGTCTCAACAAAAAGTGGTACATAAACTGTAGCACCTGTCTCAACTGTAGCAGGCTTTGTAGCACCTGTTGCTGTATCACCCTTGAAGCCAGGCTCTGTCTCTGTAACAGTAAGCTCAACGAAAAGTGGTGGCTCAACTGCAAATACATTGCCCTTGTGTGAGCAAACCTTACACATCTCATTCTCTTTTACAAACTTGAGAGCATCGCCAACCTCATCCTTTGGTAAGTCAATCTGGTCATATGTCTCAACATCCATGAAATGATAGAAATCATCATCTGCATAAAGATACTGCATATCCTTACGATCAATGTGTGCTGTAGGGCATTTCTCTGTTGGACGGAATGTCTTCTCAACAACACCACCACTGATGATATTCTTTAACTTTGTACGTACAAATGCTGCACCTTTTCCTGGTTTAACATGCTGAAATTCGATAATCTGATAGATGTTTCCCTCGAACTCGATAGTAACACCGTTTCTGAAATCTCCTGCTGAAATCATTAGTTACTTCCTCCTTAAATCGTGCGAGCCTAAGCTCTCTCATTCGTCCATTTTACAATAAAAAGCAATACATTTCAAGTATTTATTTTCTATTGCATGAATTTGTATTGGTTTTATATTAGTTTCTAGCCTCGATATCCGATATCATAGCTATTCTCTTTGCGTGTCTGCCGCCCTCAAACTCGGCTGTCAGATAAGCCTTTACGATATCCTTTGCAAGCTCAACACCTACAATCCTCTCACCAAAAGCTATGATATTGGCATTGTTGTGCTGTTTTACAAGGCGTGCTGTGGCTGTGTCTGAGCAAACTGCCGCACGGATTCCGTTGACCTTATTGGCTGCTATTGAGATACCTACACCGGTACCGCATATCAGTATTCCGCAGTCAAACTCGCCTGATGCCACTGCATTAGCCACCTTCTCACCATACTCCGGGTAATTGCAGCTCTCACTTGAATCTGTGCCGAAGTTGGTCACCTCGTGACCCATGCTCTCAACGTACTCCATTATTGTCTTTTTAAGCTCAACTGCTGCGTGATCGTTTCCGATTGCAATCTTCATAATATATATGCCTCCAAACTTTAAATTATTAGTTAAAAATTATTTATTTACTTTCTTTAAATGCCTCTTGTAGCATGCAATTACAGGCTTTTCAATAAAGCGCTTAAGCACAATCTGTATCTCCTCATGCGGGTCAATAGGTGCTACAAGTATTGATCTGATGCCCGTAAGATTAGCTCCGATGATATCTGTAAATATCTGATCTCCCACAAAAAGAGTGTTTTTCGTATCTGTGCCAAGCCTCTCCATTGCTGTACGATAGCCTGATGGCTTGGGCTTTCCTGCCTTGTAGATATACTTTATCCCAACCTGCTTAGCAAAGCTCTTCACACGCGGCTCTTTGTTGTTTGAGAGCACAAGGCACGAAAAACCAAGCTCCTTAAGGTGCTTAAACAAAGCAATCGCCCGCTCATCAGCAGGCGAACCATGAGTCACAAGGGTGTTGTCGATATCAAAAATAATGCCCCTGTAGCCCTCCTTATATAATTTATCAAAATCTATGCTGTATGTCGAGTCAATGTACTCTCCCGGGTATAAAAAACTCATAGTATAAAATTCTCTGTCTCCCTGTTAATCTGTTCATTCAAGGCTGCCTGCTGCATAAACACTATTTGGTGTCAAGCATCTTTTTAAGCTCTGTCATAAATGTGTTGACGTCCTTAAACTCTCTGTAAACTGACGCAAACCTCACATATGCTACCGCATCAAGCTCCTTTAATTTGTCCATAATCAGCTCTCCGATGAGTGATGTAGAGATTTCCTTTTCCTCTCTGGCAAAGATTTCTATCTCGACCTCATCTACAAGCTTTGAGATTGTATCTGCTGAAATCGGTCTCTTGTGACATGCAAGAAGCACGCCCTTTTCAATCTTGGAGCGGTCATACTGCTCTCTGTTGTTATCCTTTTTTATAACGATGAGTGGGATTGTCTCCACCTTCTCATATGTAGTGAAACGCTTGCCGCAATCATCGCACAGCCTTCTGCGCCTGATAGAGCTGTTGTCATCAGCCGGTCTTGAGTCTATTACCCTTGTGTTGTCACTACTGCAAAATGGACACTTCATGCTGTACCCTCCGTAGATATCATATAATATGAAGAAGCAAAATATCTATGTTTCTCATTATAATACTTCAAATCATCATCTGTATTTAAAAAGACCTATACATATTTTAGTATATCTATACTAATTTTCATTGTCAATATGTTTTGTACTGATTTTGACTTTTTTAGCACTTTTTTTCAATGTCACTGAATAGTTTCCTTTTATACTATCATAACAGCTTACGCCGCATATCAGACTCACATATATTCACCAATATTATGTCGGGTCCAATTTTCACAATCTTAACCCATGGAATACAATATTCGTAATCCCTGCAAAATATTCCCATATATTTTCCCGGTCCCGGCACGATAATCGCACAGATTTTGCCACAGACCGGGTCAAACTCAAGGTCACGCACATGCCCGATATATCTGCCCTCTTCCACACTCACAACCTCTTTTTCGCATAAATCCAGAAAACGCATAAAACAGACCTCCCTTGGTCTATCTTATGCGTATCTTTTTGATTTTGTGCTTATAAAAGCGTTTTATTCATAAAATTATACATTAAATCTGAAAAGAATTACATCTCCGTCCTTAACAACGTACTCTTTTCCTTCCATGCCTACGATGCCCTTTTCTCTTGCGGCTGCAAGGCTTCCATTGTCGAGAAGATCCTGATAGTTGACTACCTCCGCCTTGATGAAGCCACGCTCGAAATCAGTATGTATCTTGCCGGCTGCCTGTGGTGCCTTTGTACCTTTCTTTATAGTCCATGCACGGCACTCATCCTCTCCTGCTGTGAGGAAGGAAATAAGTCCGAGAAGTGAATAACTGGCTGCTACAAGCTTATCGAGACCGCTTGACTCAACACCTAAATCCTCAAGGTACTCCTTCTTTTCGTCCTCATCGAGATCTGCAAGCTCCTGCTCAATCTGTGCACAGATAACAAATACCTCTGCGCCCTCTTCCTTTGCCATTTCTCTTACCTTTGCAACATGCGGATTGCTTGCGCCGTCATCTGCGAGGTCGTCCTCTGATACGTTTGCTGCGTAGATGGTAGGCTTTGCTGTAAGGAGATTATATCCCTTGAACCAAAGCTGTGCATCCTCATCATCAGGCACTTCAAAGGTTCTGGCCATCTTTCCGTCCTCAAGATGAGCCTTTACTGCCTCAACAAGCTCAAGCTCCTTTGCAAGTGTCTTGTCCATTCTTGCCTGCTTTGCAATCTTTGCAATTCGCCTGTCGAGAATCTCAACATCCGAGAAAATAAGCTCAAGATTGATTGTCTCGATATCTCTTGCAGGATCTACAGAGCCATCTACATGGATAATGTTTGTATCCTCAAAGCAGCGCACTACGTGTACGATTGCATCTACCTCACGGATATTTGCAAGGAACTGGTTTCCAAGTCCCTCACCCTTACTGGCTCCCTTCACAAGACCTGCGATATCAACAAATTCGATTGTTGCAGGTGTAACCTTCTTTGTGTGATAGAGCTCTCCGAGCTTTACGATTCTCTCGTCAGGCACTGAAACAATACCTATGTTTGGGTCGATTGTAGCAAAAGGATAGTTTGCTGAAAGCGCTCCTGCCTTTGTGAGTGAGTTGAATAATGTAGACTTTCCGACGTTCGGAAGTCCGACGATGCCGAGTTTCATGGTATATATATCTCCTTTAAATTGATTTCATATGTATTTTGTGTATCGGATGTTTGTTGATACAACTATGTAGTGTACCACATTGCAAGAGATTTGTACATAACCTAATGTGCAGGAAGGTTTTCACATTTTATTATTCACTTACCATCTCATCACACTTAATCTGCTCGATATGTATGGCAAGGTAGCCTGTCTCATTGTCCAAAAACTCATGATTTAAGTCCTTTCCAAGCTCCTTACATATATCACCTGCCAGTGCGAATGACTCCGGATAATTTTTCTCGATAAACTGATTGAGATCAACCTTTAATTTTTCTCCGGTCGCGGCTCTTGATACCATGTGGCGGATATGGTTCATGAGGCGGTTGTAGGCCATAGTAGTGACATCTATGTGCTTTCCAATCTTTTCCTCTATAAATGTGGCGCATTTTCGAACTGCTGCCGCCATCTCCATGGCATCCGATACCTTTGAATTGTTTAAGGATGTATGAATATGAAGAGTAATGTATATCAATTTGTTTTTTATCCTTCAGTATATGGCGTATATTCTCAGCTATCTTGTACTCCCTATAAAACATCACACGGATGTCATCGTTTAAAGGATTGCTGATCTGTTCTTTGTTTTCCATACGCTTTACAGCAAATGCTATATGATCTGCCATAGGAAACAATATGCTTCTGTCTATATGTCCAAACTCATGCTCTGCATTATCGAGCAGTGTGTTTGCAATCTCAAGATACTCCGGCTCGATGGATTTTACTATGTCCTTTGCCGGACCTCTGTCCCTTGTCTGGGTCAGCTCATACAGTGAATCCTCTTCCGTTGGCTCGACAGACTGTGTGATTTTCTTTCCAAAACCCACACCCTTTCCGACTATAAGATATTCTCTTGCGCTCTTGTCCTTTACCGCAAGCACTGTATTGTGATTTAAGACCTTTGTGATTCTGTACATATCATTCCCCTGACATTTATTAATGTACTCCTGATAATTTATACGAACTATTTATTATTAACATAACCGGACAATTCAATTATCATGAAGTATGAATTACTTCTCGTAGGTGTCAACTGCGTAGAGAGGCTCTCCTGCCTTAATCGGTCCGTCTGTGATGAGACGGATTTTCTGATTATCTTTTAGCTCTGTGCAGATGACAGGAGTGGTAACTGATGGTGCGTTCGCCTTTAAGTAGTCAAGGTCAAGCTTCATGAGCACATCGCCCTTATTAACATGGCATCCTGCCTCAACCTGTACGTCAAAGCCTTTACCCTCGAGCTTTACTGTATCAATTCCTACATGGATTATCATACCAATTCCTGAGTCGGTTGTAAATCCCAAAGCATGCTTTGTATCAAAAACGAATAAAACAGTTCCATCCTCAGGTGCTACAACTACCCCCTCCTCAGGTGTGACTACTGCTCCGTCACCCATCATTTTGCCGGCGAAGGCCTCGTCTGGCGCTGTTGAGAGGTCTGCTGCTATTCCTGTCATAGGGCTTGAGATGATGACTGTGCTTATCGGCTCTTTTACGTCGCCGGCTTCCTTTTCTGCTTTCACATCAGATTCCTGTGCTTTATCTGAAGCTGCATTTTCATTCTTCACTTCATCTGCGTCTGCTGTATTATTTTCTACTGCATCGTCCTCGAAATGCTCCTCTGTCACGCTCGCAAGATAATCCTCTAAATCTGATTTAATCACTGTTACTCTTGGTCCATAGATAATCTGTACGCCCTGTCCCTTGTGCACGACTCCTGATGCTCCTGTTGATTTAAGAAGCGCATCGTTTACCTTGTCGGGATCAATTACTGTGATACGAAGCCTTGTCGCACAGCAGTCCACATCTGAGATATTGGCTTTGCCGCCAAGACCTCGTGATATGGTCTGTGAGAGCTCATCTGCTACAGTCCCTGCTTTTTCGTCAGAGTTCTTTACGTCCTTGGCAGCTTTTCTTTCATTTACATCTGCCTTGGTGTATAGCTTTGTCTCTGTGTCGTAATCCTCACGGCCCGGAGTCTTAAAATCAAACTTCTTTATTAGGAAGCTGAAAATAAAGTAATACAGTAAGAAATATACTATTCCCACCGGAATCACGAGCATCCAGCTTGTCTTTTCATTTCCCTGCAATATACCAAACAGGAAGAAATCAAGTAATCCTCCTGAGAAAGTAAGTCCTACAGCGATGTTTAAAATATGTGCTATCATGTATGCGCTTCCAGCGAGCACTACCTGTACTGCAAAGAGAGCCGGTGCTACGAAAAGGAATGAGAACTCAAGAGGCTCTGTGATTCCTGTAAACATACATGCAAGTGTTGCAGAAAGTAAAAGGCTTCCTGCCTGTTTTTTCTTTTCCGGCTTTGCACATTTATACATTGCAAGTGCTGCTCCCGGAAGACCGAAAATCATGAAAATGAACTCTCCCGAGAAATATCTTGTGGCATCGGCACTGAAATGTGCGATGTTTGCAGAGTCAGCAAGCTGTGCGAAGAAGATGTTCTGTCCACCCTCAACCATATGTCCTGCAACCTCCATCGTTCCACCGACTGCTGTCTGCCAGAACGGCATGTAAAATACATGGTGCAGTCCGAATGGAATAAGTGCTCTCTTTATGATACCAAAGAGAAGTGTTCCGAAATATCCTGTTCCTGTCACCACTCCGCCGAGTGCATAGATTCCGTTCTGCACTGTCGGCCAGATAAAATACATTAAGATTCCTACAAAAAGATATACCACTGTTGATATGATAGGCACAAATCTTGTTCCACCGAAAAATGACAATGCATTCGGCAGCTCAATCTTGTAGAAACGGTTGTGCAATGCTGCCACTCCAAGTCCTACGATAATTCCGCCAAACACGCCCATCTGCAGCGACTGGATACCGCATACTGATGTGATGGTTCCATCAAGCACATCCTTAGCAATGCTTCCGTCTGCAAGGATTTTTCCGGAAATCTTGAGCATCGCATTAATCGATACATTCATAACAAAGTATGCTATGACTGCTGAAAGTGCTGACACCTCTTTTTCCTTCTTTGCCATTCCGATTGCTACTCCGACCGCAAAAATGAGCGGAAGGTTATCGAATATGGCACTTCCGACCGCATTCATGATTACAAGAAGTGCATGGAGTATAGTCTTATCTCCGAGCAGCCACTGTAAACCATAGGTCTCAATTGTTGTGGTGTTGGTGAATGAGCTTCCGAGTCCTAAAAGCAAGCCTGCTACCGGAAGGATTGCGATTGGAAGCATGAAGCTTCGTCCTACTCTCTGCAGGACACCAAAAATTTTGTCTTTCATGAGCTTTTCCTCCTATAAATGCAGGGTATGTACCGATTTGCACCTATCATTCTTTTTTGCTCCAGCGACAAAAAGGAGGCACTTATCATACACTAACCCTGTTAAAAGTTATGTACGACAAATGCCTCCCTAAAAGTAACACGTCTGCTTAAGTTTATATCACAGAAGCCTTATTATTTCAACACAATTTTCCCCACGAATTTATTTTTTGTTAATCATGCTGTTTTTATACATGTTTTTTTGTGAATTATGTCTAATGTCTTTTTTCTCCAGACGCCTCCATGTTTCCACTATCATAAAGCATTCTTCCTCTGTGATGCCCTCCGATGAATACACAGCCTTTTGTATGATGCGCATGTACTCGTCCCAGTGGATTCCGCAATAATCCGGTCCGCAGTATTTTTCCTTCAGGTTAGCCAGATAAAGCTCATCTGTCCTGTTTTTTGAAGGATGTCCCAGTCCTTTGTAGATGCGGTTGTTTATCATTATTGCTGCCCTGCTGTAACGGCATTTTTTCACCCTTTTTGCAAGTCTTGCTTCCCACAAAATATTTCTTCGCCTTTTGATATAAACTATGACGGCTGTAAGTGCAGTCAGAAAAATCACACAAAGTGAGGTT
>OHXI01000652.1_pt1 | contig 11998 bp, 9 predicted proteins | sample 1579941 | NCBI WGS metagenome assembly OHXI01 (sample SAMEA3882553, study PRJEB24775) | human gut metagenome | biome: human-associated habitat; feature: intestine environment; material: feces | place: Netherlands | collected 2009/2010
GTAGGAAATTGGGCGAATCAGCGATTTGTTCAAAATATGAGCAAAATTCCACCGCATCGCTTTCGGTTGCTTATTTATTTTTTATCATATACTCAAAATCTACAGTTGGCCAACACACAAATTAAAACTTTTTAAAATGATCAAGCAGTATCTTCTCTGCTTCTGGATTCCACAATCCACCATGTCGTTTACAGGATTCATCTAATTCTCCAAAGACTGGATCTTTCTCAGCTAATTTCCCAAAGTCCTCTATTGCTGTCAATGGCAGGTTGATCTGTGGGTATGTAATCTTCTTTGATCCTGGTATCTTCTTTAAATATAATGTGGTATCGACAATCGCATTGATTCCTCCAATGTGTGTGATTCCAACTGCTGGATTGATCTTACCTGTTGTGATCAGGTCTAAGGCTTCGATCAGGTCTGAACGAAGTCCTCCAGATGAACCGATCAGTTTAGTTTTTAAATAATGGCTTCCGTATATATTCATTCCAGCACGATAATTTTTATCTGCTGTTGATGCATAAATATTCATGCAGCCATCCATTGCCATAATACGATTCCCTATTTCAGCTACACATTTGGGTGGTGCATAGACAAACACATCATCGTATCCTTTTTCATTGGTTATTGCCAGTAACACTGGAACGGAGTCTGCAAACATCGATGGATTGATATAATAAAGCTCTATTCCATGCCTGGTTCCTTCCTGCATCGGTATCATTTTCCTTACTTTTTCCAAACGCTCTTGATTCGTATCTGTGATCACGAGTCTTCTTGGCTTTTTCTTCATTCCAAGGACATAACGGATTGCCATTAGTCCCATGGGACCGGCTCCTCCAAGGATGATGGTATTCCCACCTTCTTTAATTCCAGATATATGATCGTGGGTTCCCTCTTTACTGTGATAGTTTGAATGAAAACTTCCCACTATACTATATAAAGCCTGAGCCTGTGCAAGTTCATAGAATGAATCTGCTTCATATTGCAACAAACATCCTTTCTCAATTACATCTGCTGGTATGATACAGTATGTTGCTGCACCTCCAAAATAAGGGTAAGAATATCCTGGTGATTCGATCTGGTGAGGAATCTCTGGTACTAATACAAATTGTTTTCCTTCCTGATAATCCTCTTTCCATCTTGTTCCGACTTTTGCTATCGTTCCAGAAAATTCATGTCCGATCAGTACAGGATTCTTTTTAATATTCTTTGGTACTCTTAAATGTCTCTGTGCCAATGTGATCTCTTTTAAAGTTGACACTGCAATTCCGTTACATTCTATCTTCAAGAGAATCTCATCTTCAGCTATCTCAGGGATCTCAAATTCTTCCAGACGTATATCTTTGACTCCATAAAGTCTGACTCCTTTAACTTTCATAACCTTCGCCCCCTAAACTTAGTCAAATATTTATGTCTTGTTAAATTTAATTAATCTTTTTCATTATAACATATTCTCAAACTTCTGTCTGCGAATTCATAAAGATCTGAATTGTTATGGAGTCTTTTCTTTATTTTTGATTTTTACTATATAAAAATGCTGCGATCCAGGAGGTCACTGGAACTGCCATGATAACTCCGAGACTTGATGATAATCCCTGCATGATTTCAATCCCTACGGAATACATATTGATCACCTGTTGATATTCGTAATTGTATGCAAAGATAAATACTAATGTGTTGATCGATCCACCCGTAAATGCAAGAATCAGTGTATTGGTCATTGTTCCCATCATATCTCTTCCGACATTCATTCCTGATTGAAACAGTTCTTTTAACATCATCTGTGGATTTTGTTCTTTTAATTCATTGAGTGTAGAGGCGATTGACATTCCAACGTCCATGACTGCACCTAATGATGCGATCAAGATTCCTGCAAATAACAATTCACCAATTTTTATGTCTGTCATTTCTCCGACATAGACCAGATTCTCTATATCAGACACATTATATCCGGTGATCGATGTCACTTGTCCAAAAATCAATGCAAATGCTCCAGAAAATACCACACCTATGATCGTTCCAAGCATCGCGGCTACTGATTTCTTCGTAATTCCATCAACCATACACATCGTCACAACTGTTGTAAATGCGACCACTAATACAGCCGCCAGTATCGGGGATATTCCTTTGTAGATCATCGGAAGAAAAATAAAAAAGATACAAAGCATTGTAAATACCAAGCTTAATATTGATGAAATTCCTTTTCTTCCACCGACTGCAACCACGATTGCTACAAACACTGCTGCCATCAGCCATACCATAGGTCCTCTGTTTACACTATATACAGACGCCAGCAACTCTCCTTTCGATTCATTAATGATCACTATGACTTTCATTCCTTTTTTACATTTTGCACCAAATAAATAACTTTGAGAGCTTGTTGCCTGTATTATTTTTCCTTTATGATCCCCTGAGAGAAGTTTTAATTCTACGGTTTGTTTTCCACTTCCACTATTTGATAAGTTTCCAGAGATCACGTTTGTTACTTCTGCTTTTTCAAAATTTCTTCCATCTGTATCTAGAAGTTTTGTCTTCTCAATTCCAGAAAAAGAAAAAAACAGCAGAAGAAAGAGAATGCCTGCGATCAGCAGACACACTCCTTTCATCTGTTTTTGTTTCATTGTTATTTCACAGTCACTTTCAGAACTTTGCTGTAAGAACCGTAGATTTTCTTACCTTTAACTACTTTGTATGCACGAACCTTTACATAACATTTTTTCTTTGATCTTAATGACTTGATCGTATAAATTGTTTTTCTTGTATTTCTTGTCTTTGCTTTTTTAAAGTTCTTGTTTGATGCATATTTAATCTGATATCCAGATACAGATGCTTTTTTGATCTTAACTGTTACTTTCTTTTTGCCAGATTTTAATTTTGCAGATGCTTTTGCTACTACAACTTTCTTCTCTGCTGTTGTTTTCTTTACTGTTACTGGTTTTGTTGTTGCTTTCTTTTCTAATCCTGCTTTTGCATTTGTCAGAACTTTTAATGCATTTTCAACTTCATCTTTTGTTGCTTTTTTGTCTGCTGCAACTTCTTTGGCTCCTGTAAGTGCCTGTTCAAAGACTCTATAGCTTTCCGTTGTATATGCATCTTTTTGCTTTACAATGCTTTCAGATGCTTTAATTTCTGCATTAAGTGATGTCGTATCCCCTTTGCTCTTTGTGATAGAAAATGTTTCATCAATCTTTTCATCATTATCTGTACGATATGTATTGATCGTTAAACTATTTTCTGTTACATCAACAACTGAATATGTTGGGACATCTTCCTGCCAACGATGTGCAATATATGTCTGCTGTCTTGGTACCAGATCATAATATTTACTTCCTGAAGAAGAACCTGCTGTCATATAAAGGACACCTTCTGGATTGATTACAGAGCTTCCCTGTTTTTTGACGGTCTCAATTGCTTTTTCATCCATGATACTTTTAAGATATGTTAAGTATTTCTGATCTTTTTCATCTGTGCTGTCATTTTTAATATTTCCTGGTGCCACTGTTTTTGTCGTTGGATTTTCACCCGCATCCATATCTTTCTCTAATTCTGCATCAAATTCATCATCTGTATAATCATTCGCTTTTGTTCCACCTAATAACATTTTAGATCTTGAATAAGCATGATCATGACCTGTTAATACAGCATCAATATCATTTTGTTCGAAAATCGGTGTTAACTGATATCTTAAATTTGTGATCTCTGGCTCATTAGAATGTTCTGCTGATCCATAAATATCCTGATGCAGTGTTACGATTCTCCATTTGCAGTCTTTATTCGCTGCAACTGTCTGCTCAATAAACTGTTTATGTTCTGCTACATTTGTATCCTGTGTATTTAACATGATAAATAATGCATTTCCATATTTGAAATAATAATCTCCACCGACTACCTTATTACTTCCAAGTTCACTTGCATTTGTTCTGTTAAAATGGTATGTATAGTTTGCATTATCTGCATCATGGTTACCTACTGTCGTTGCCACTGGAAGTGATTTTAATGCTTCTGGACTTAAATATCCTGTATACTCAATTTCACTTTTTGATGCATCTTTGTTTGGTAACTTTTTCTTTGTTGTCTGAATCTGGTCACCTGCGGATACAACAAAACTTAACTGATCATCTGTCTTTTCTAATGCTGCGTTTAACGTAGAAGACCAGTTAAATGCATCACTCTTTACTGCATTTGACTGTGCATCGTAAAATTCTTTCGTATCTTTTCCCTTTAATTCATTTGAAGATCCGATCTGTGGGTCACCTACAAATGCAAATGAGAAATTGTTTGTAGATTTTGTCGTGTACGAAGCTGGCTTTGTATACCCATTTCCATTGTCGTAACTATAATAATATGTTTTATTTTCTTTTAATCCTGTTGCTGTTACTTTATTAGAATTATAAGTTTCCCCATTGTTATCCTGTTCATCTTTTACTGCTGTTTGTTCTGCCTCGTACACCTTGGCATTTTTCATATTATGTCCTTCACCAATGATCAGTTTTGGAACATTTGCATTTGAATGATCATCATTTGTCTGCTTTGGTGTATACCATGCAAAATTCAACTCCGTTGCATTGCTTCCTGGTGACAATGAAATTTGTGTCCAGTCATTTTTTAAAGTTTCCCATTCTTTCTCCCAACGATTCCACTGTGCCGTTGTTCCCATTGTCTGTGCAATGTCTGCTGCATTTGTCTTGCCATCTGGAGCGGCACTTGCAAATACTGGTGCTACATTTGTTGCAGAAAGTGTCAATGCTAATGCACTGATCATCATTTGTTTTCTCCAATTAGATCTCATATATACCTCCTGATACCTTTGTCTTTTCATATCTTTCTGACTCTTAAAGGATTCTATCATATATATGTAAATTCTAATTGCATTGAATCGTAAATAATATGTAAAAAAAGATTCTGAAATATCAATCTATCTCAGAATCTTTTTGATGATGTTATATTAACTTTTTGTGTTATTTACCTTGATGTTCTAAGGCTGCTTCTACAAATCCTTTAAATAATGGATGTGCTTTGTTAGGTCTTGATTTAAACTCAGGATGTGCCTGTGTTGCCACAAACCATGGATGTTCTGGAATCTCTACCATCTCTACGATTCTTCCGTCTGGTGAGCATCCGGATAACATCATTCCATTCTCCTGAAGGATATCACGATATTCGTTATTTACTTCATATCTATGACGATGTCTTTCGTGAATCTCTTTCTCTCCATATAATTCATATGCTTTGGATCCTTCTGTTAATACACATGGGTAAGATCCTAAACGTAATGTTCCACCAAGATCTGTGACTCCATCCTGATCTGCCATGATATGAACCATCGGATGTGTTGTGTCTGGATTAAATTCCTGACTGTGTGCATCAGAGAATCCTAAGACATGTCTTCCGAATTCTACTAATGTAAGCTGCATTCCTAAGCATAGTCCAAGATATGGGATCTTGTTTTCTCTTGCGTATTTGATCGCACAGATCATTCCTTCAATTCCACGATCTCCGAATCCACCTGGAACTAAGATTCCATGAACTCCACCTAACATCTCATCGACATTGTAAGAGCTGATTCTCTCTGAATCTACCCAGCGGATCTTCACATCTGCTGAATTTGCGACTCCAGCATGCTCTAAGGATTCTACGACACTGATGTAAGCATCGTGTAAAGATACATATTTACCAACTAATGCGATCTCTACTTTATGTTCTGGATGTTTCCATGCATTGATCATCTTCTTCCAGTCATCAAGATCTGGATCTGGGCATGGCATGTTCAGACATTCACATACTTCATGTGCTAGATGTTCTTTCTCCATCATCAAAGGTACTTCGTATAATACTTCTGCATCTAAGTTCTGAATAACTCTTGAACGTTCAACGTTACAGAACTGCGCGATCTTTCTCTTGATTCCATCATCTAATGGATAGTCTGAACGGCATACAAGGATATCTGGCTGGATTCCCATTCCCTGTAAGTCTTTGACACTTGCCTGTGTTGGTTTTGTCTTTAATTCTCCTGAACTCTTTAAGTATGGAATTAATGTTACATGAATTAAAATACAGTTTTCATGTCCCACTTCATGCTGGAACTGTCTTAATGCCTCTAAGAATGGCTGACTTTCGATATCTCCTACAGTTCCTCCGATTTCAATGATCGCTACTTCCTGATCGCTTGGATCTTCACTTCTGTAAAAACGGCTCTTGATCTCGTTTGTTACGTGTGGGATTACCTGTACTGTGTTACCACCATAATCTCCACGACGTTCTTTGGATAAGATACTCCAATATACTTTACCTGTTGTAACGTTTGATTTCTTATTCAGTCCTTCATCGATAAATCTTTCATAATGTCCAAGGTCTAAGTCAGTCTCTGCTCCGTCATCTGTTACGAAAACTTCTCCGTGCTGGATTGGGTTCATTGTTCCTGGGTCAATGTTGATATACGGATCAAACTTCTGGCTTGTGACATGATAGCCTCTGGCTTTTAGTAATCGTCCCAGAGAAGCTGCTGTGATTCCTTTACCTAATCCAGATACAACTCCTCCTGTAACAAATACATACTTTACTGGCATGTTTCTTCCTCCTATATGTGAATTTCTACTACTTTCTTATATTATCCCATTCAAAATAATATCATATCATATTATTTTTGATTTGTCATTGTGATTTGTTAAAAATAATGAAAAGGATTCTTATGTTTCTATATCATAGAATCATAGGAATCCTTATTTTCATATTTTAAAAATCGAAAGTGCTCACATCACAACTTAGATAGAGGATTGCAGATAAATATAAAATGATTGTTGATGATGATAATCTAAAATACAATTCTTTCGAGATTCTATGGGGTATGGGCGATGAACAATCGCAGGAAAACCGTAGTTCTCGAACTGTTTATTAAGGGGAGTTTGTGCTGTAAGCACTTTCTACCCATAATTTACCATATCATTTTATATTTGTCAATTATTTCCTTTACTTTTTTTGTAAAAATTTACATAATTATTATTTTCATTATGATTGATCAATGATATTACCTGATTTTTACTATTTCCTTTGCTGTATGTCCAGCTTCCTAACTTACCGCTCTGTGGCGTTTTCTTGATCATAAATGTATTTAACCATTCTTGTGCATCCTTGGATGAGATACCCATTTTTTCGAAACAGCCTTTTAAGAATATCTTTTCTTCTTTTGTGAATCCTTTGAATGCCTCTGTTTCATCCCAGTAGATCAACATCTGTTTGATCTTGTGATCTTGCAAAAAGATCTGAACATTTTTCCTTGCATATAATTCTTCATCATTATAAGAACGAAGAATAACTTCATTCGCAGCTGATCCACTATGATCCGATATAGCTGTCCACATTTCTCTGCCACTTTGTGGAAGGTCAGATAGATTACTCCTAAACCCAATCACTTTGTTAAAATCAAATCGAATGATAAAACGTTTGTAATTATACAGACATGTTAATCCATTTTTCTTGAATGTATGCCATTTGTCTGTATTATGGAACAAGTATGTTTTATCTCCAACTTTTACTTTAATCCCTGCTGTATCTTTTTCGCATTGTTCCATCCATTTTTTGATTCCTTTGTATCCTGAATTTTCCATCGTATTGATCAATTTGGAGTTTTTCATATAATACTGGGATGTTCCATTGATACATCTCTTATGATTTTCATTTGTTGCATACAAAAGACCGTCTTTGTAATTCCAATTGAGATTCTGAATTTCTTGTTTTTCTGAATCTGTAAGCTTTTGATAATTTTCTTCGAATGTATTGTCTGGTCTTTGAATGATATCATAAAATCCGTCAGTATTGTAACTGTCGAAATCTACGTCAGAATCAATATCTTCATCCGATTGCTGTATTGAAAATCTACGAAGAACGGTGTCTTCTGCTCTTAAACGCAGCTCATACTCACCCGTTTTATCTTCCAGGATACTCGTCTTCCATACTTCATAACTTCCTATGTCATTTAAAAGAGTCGAACTTTCATCGTCTGATTTCATCATCTTATAAAATTTTTTCAGCCATTGCTCATTTTTTATTTCTCTTCTGTCTTCTGAAATCTGATCGATCTTATCTTCTGTGATAAAATTGTTTTCATTTGCTGACAGACTGATCGTTGATACGAACTGTTTTTTGCTTGTCAAAGGATAGATAAGTAGTCCTGCTGCCATACAAAATCCAAGAAGAATCGCTATTTGTTTAATTCTTTTTCTTTTCTTAAATGATACGCTATACCATTTTCTCTGTAATTTTGACGGATGACGGTAAAGTACGATTCCGATCGTTGCCAATAAAGCTAGAAGGATCAGTGGTGATAATATGATAATATAACCAGTTGCAGTTGAATAATACATTATACTGCCCTCCTTTTCTTACGCTTTTCTACTATATAATATATGATCGTTGCGATCACTGCTGCCAGAATGCCGCCTGTGTATGACTGAATCTTGAACCCTGTCACTACAATGAATAATGAAACACAGAATGGGAAGATCCATACAAACAGATGCTCCATCCATGGAAAATACATAAAATTATTCCTCTTTGCCATATCCGACTTTTGAAATACATAAAATGCAACTCCAAAAAATACTGCGATCAATACGATCTGAATCAGAAGGATCTGTGCAAAATGATCAAACGAAGCCATCGTCACCAGCTGGTTCACACCTTTATCCCATATAAACTGTTTTGTGATCGGTCCATTTTCAAAAATTGCAGCCATCCACCAGCCATGATATATTGTATCTGGGAATGATAATACTTTTGGCATCATATAATCCATAAAGTTTGGAAATAACATTGCTCCGATTCCGATCGCTCCTGCGATCCATGGTCTTTTGCAGATATTCTGAAAAAATATAGCAATGGCATAGATGAGTGTCAATGATACCCATATAAATAGAAGATACGCACACAAATGTATGATGTTATCATTTCCAAGAAGTACTGCTCCGTTTTTACATACGGATAGATTCATCTCATACCATGACTGTGCTTTTGTTCTCATCATGATCATTCCGAATGAAAGAAAAAGCCATGGAATCGTATATGTCATCATTCCTGTGATCGTCCTTGTCAGAAAAATCTGACCTCTTTTGATCGGAAGCTGCATTAAAAATTCTCCACATTTTGATGTACTGCTTTCCCGATACTGTATTACCGCTACAAAACTAACCGGTATCATAAGAACGATAATGAACATTTCATAGTATTGATCTAATGTTCCTAAAAACAGATTGCCATAATTATTATAAATGCCTCCATAAAAATTATTGATCTGATCTGCAGTTCCTGAAATATCGTTTGCGATCACATATTGTAATATGAAACATATCACTATGGTATACACTAATGTTATGGCTAGCAGATTTCGTTTTTCATGATTAACAAGCCCTCTCATAACATTTCCTCCTTATTGTCTGAATAATCGATACAGCAAAATATGTGATCACTAATATCACTACCAAATATATAAACCAATGTACTGCATTTAATTTCTGTATGATCAGTTTATAACTATCTGATGAACACATAAATTCTTTTCCCCATGCGATCAATCCATAAATTCTGGTTCGAAGTGTCTTGTCATACTTAAATATATAAACATATATCTCATGATTACTTAATGCATTAAAACACAGGATCGTGATCACTATCGTCGTGATGACTTTATTCTGCATCCCTGATAACCTTGTTAACATTCGGTTCTGTGCCTGCTCCTGCTTGATAAACTGTCGTTTTGCAAACCAGATACTAAAGACTCCTGCTACAAATAAAACGGCAATACAGATGATCGCAGAATTTACATATTGTGCTTTCCAGATCGGATTGCTCTCCAAGCTATTTGTATCAAGCTGAAAATTTAATGGATATAAAAATGTTCTGCCGAATCTTCCATAGATAACCCACTCGAGTATCGCAAATCTAGAAGATCTTACCTTAAACAGCAACTGGAGTAAAAATGCCAGATTCTGAAGGATCATCGGCAATATCACATAAAATGTAACGACTGCTATGACAAGTCCTTGCCAGATATATGCTGTCACGATCAATGAAACCTGTATCAGTGCACAAAATACAAAACAAATTACTGCATTCCATAATGTGCATATGATCACATTCGTGATTGATTCCGCATTCGGAATCGTTGCGATCTTCATTGCAAAGAAAATTCCATAGATGATCTCTGCGAACAAAAGTGATATATGCAGTTTTGTAAGACTCTTTTGGTAAATGTCTTTCTTTGTCCATGGAAGGCTGTAGATATATTGCTGTTTTTTATTTTGCTGCAGTTGATATACAATTCCTGCTGATAATGCTGCAAATAAAATTATGATCAAAAGCCATCCATTGACAAGATCATCCATCATCGTCTGTGGCAGTCCATCCTCCGGATATTTGATATTCCATGCGGAAATCCCATATAACAATGCTGCTGGTGGAAGTACCAGATTATATTTTCTAAAAAATTTCATCTCCAAGTTCCTCCTCTTAGCGGTTGCTGTAGACGAATACTTCTTCTAAACTTAATGGAATTTCCTCTACTACAATCGCTCCTGCTTGTTTTAATGCCTCATGAATTGGCTCTCCATACCCTTCTAATATTACTGTGTATACACTTCCAAGATTGGAATATGTGATCACTCCCGAAAGTTCTTTGAAGATCTCGCTTCTTGATTCTCCAAATACAACCTGTAATTTTGTAAATCGTTCTTTCATCTGATCCATTGTTCCCTGATAAAGGATCTTTCCGTCCTTCATCATACTTGCGGAATCGCAGAAACTTTCTAAATCCTTTAAATCGTGTGATGAGATCAGCACACTCATTCCATTCATATCGACTTCATTGACAATAAAATCTTTGATCTGTTTCTGTGCGATCACATCAAGTCCTGACATTGGTTCATCCATGATCATCACTTTTGGATGAATGGACAGATTCAACATCGAAGCTAATGACATTGCCTGTCCTTTGGATAATTCTTTAATCCTTTTGCTTACATCTAATCCGATACTCTGATTGTAGTCCCTAAATACTTTCTCATCGAATGTTGGGTAGATCTGTTTATAAAATTCTACCATCTCATCGATATGATACCCTTCAAAATACTGGTTGCTGTCTGCAACATATCCTACCTGTGCTTTTACATTTGGATTCTCGAAAATTTCTTCTCCACAGACCAAGATCTGTCCTTGATCCTGTTCATAAATCCCAGTTAAGCATTTGATCAATGTTGTTTTTCCACATCCATTGCGTCCTACCAGCCCATGAATGCTTCCCTCTTCTATATCAAGGCTGATTCCATGAAGAATCTCATTCTTTCCATATGATTTTTTCACGTCCTTTAGTTCGATCACTTTCATATCCTATCCCTCCAGATCCTGATAGATCTCATGTATCAGGCTTGCTATCTTCTTTTCATCATACCCTTCATAACGAAGCTCACTTAATATCTCTTTTAAACTTATCTTGATCTCCTGCATCTTTCCTTTGTCCACCTCTTGTGAAGCATTTTCTGCCAAAAATGCTCCCTTTCCTCGTATTGTTATAATTACTTTCTCTTTCTCCAACAACTGATATGCTTTCGCTACAGTGTTGGGTGTTACATTGAGACTTAATGCTAATTTACGAACGGACGGCAATGCATCTCCAGGTTTTAGATATCCTTTCCACGCTGCTTCTTTTACTTGTTCCATGATCTGTTCATAAATTGCCTTGCCACTGGCAGGGTTGATTCGAAACACATCTGTACCTCCTTATTGTTTTTGTCGTACTGTATGCCATACTGTATTAGCTGTACTAACTGTACCATTTCATATGATACAGTTAGTTTATATACTTTTTTCTTATTTGTCAATAACTTTTTTAAAAATGTCAAGAAAATTTCCTGTGAAATAAAAAAGTGTCTTCGACACTTCAACTCCCCTGCCCCTCATTTTGAGGGCACTGAAAAACATACCATTTTTATTTTGACTTTAATAAAAAAGA
>OHXI01000655.1_pt1 | contig 11956 bp, 9 predicted proteins | sample 1579941 | NCBI WGS metagenome assembly OHXI01 (sample SAMEA3882553, study PRJEB24775) | human gut metagenome | biome: human-associated habitat; feature: intestine environment; material: feces | place: Netherlands | collected 2009/2010
AACGGCTCATAGCCTCTTTTGCCTCCGGTACAGAAGCCTTTTTACTACTTGATGCTGCCATAATGCAATACCTCCTTTTAAAACGTTATACACAAGCTGTATGTGTATGGAAATATTATGCCGTAAAATGACAAAAATATGTTTTGGTATTGCTGACAATTTATGGAATTATACACAAAAGCAAATTTAATGTAAAAAACACTGGAAATAGTGGATTTGTTGTGTTATAATCATCCAATGACTGGGCTTAGCAGTTTATAAAGCATGCCCACATTACATTTGATGTACATACCATTCATATATATTTTTAAGGAGGATAACGATTGACATGAGTGTACAGGTTGAGAATTTAGAGCATAATATGGCGAAGCTTACTATTGAGGTAGCAGCTGAGGAATTAGAGAAAGCATTGGATTCTGCATATCAGAAGCAGAAGAAACAGATTAGTGTACCTGGATTCCGTAAAGGAAAAGTGCCAAGAGCTATGATTGAGAAAATGTATGGAGCAGGTGTGTTCTACGAGGATGCAGCAAACATTCTTATGCAGCAGACATACGCAGGTGCGGTTGACGAGAGCGGTGTTGACATTGTTTCACGCCCAACAGTTGAGGTTACTCAGATTGAGAAGGGACAGCCTTTCATCTACACAGCAGAGGTTGCTGTAAGACCTGAGGTTACTCTTGGTAAGTACATGGGCGTTACAGTTACAAAGATCGACACATCAGTTTCTGATGAAGAGGTTGACGCTGAGCTTGAGAACCAGAGAAACAAAAATGCAAGAACAGTTACAGTTACAGATCGTCCTGTAGCAGAGGGAGATACAGCAGTTATCGACTTTGAGGGATTTGTTGACGGAGTAGCTTTCGAGGGTGGAAAAGGTGAGAATCATCCATTAGAGATCGGTTCACACACATTCATCGATACATTCGAGGATCAGTTAGTAGGAAAGAACACAGGCGATGAGGTTGAGGTCAATGTAACATTCCCTGAGAAGTATCAGGCAGCAGACCTTGCAGGAAAGCCGGCTACATTCAAGGTTAAGATCAACGAGATCAAGGCTAAGGAGCTTCCTGAGCTTGATGATGAGTTTGCACAGGATGCAGCAGGTGTTGATACATTAGCTGAGTACAAAGAGGAAATCAAAAAGAACCTCACAGAGAAGAAAGAGACAGAAGCTAAGAAGACTAAAGAGGATGAGGCTATCCAGAAGATTATCGATAAGTCAAAGATGGATCTTCCAGAGGCAATGATTGAGACTCAGTGTGAGACAATGGTTGAGGAGTTTGCTCAGAGAATCGCACAGAGCGGTCTTACAATGGAGCAGTACTTACAGTTCTCAGGCATGACAGTTGACCAGCTTAAGGATCAGGTTCGTCCTGAGGCTACAACACGTATCCAGAGCAGCCTTGTACTTGAGCAGATTGCCAAGGAGGAAAACATCGAGGTTACTGATGCAGATATCGATGCTGAGGTAGAGAAGATGGCTAAGGCATACGGCATGGAGGCTGATAAGCTTAAAGAGTACATGGGAGATGCTGAGAAGGAGTCTATGAAGAAAGACCTTGCTATCACAAAGGCCGTAGATCTTATCATGGACAACGTTAAAGAGCGTGCAAAGGCAAAGAAAAAGGCTGATGCAGAAGAGTCTACAGAAGAATAAGATTTTTGAATCAAGATTTGATGGACTGGCTCAGAAGCCTATTTTCTGAGCCGGTCTTTTGAGCTTTTATAAAGGAGGTATTTTATATGAGTTTAGTACCATATGTCATTGAACAGACCAGCAGAGGAGAGCGTAACTACGACATTTACTCCAGATTATTAAAAGATCGTATAATTTTCCTTGGAGAGGAAGTAAATGAGACAACAGCCAGCCTTGTTGTTGCCCAGCTTTTATTCCTTGAGTCTGAGGATCCGAATAAGGATATCCACCTTTACATCAATTCACCGGGTGGAATGGTTACAGCAGGACTTGCTATTTACGATACTATGCAGTACATCAAGTGTGATGTTTCAACAATCTGTATCGGTCTTGCAGCAAGCATGGGAGCTTTTCTTCTCGCAGGCGGTGCAAAGGGCAAGAGATATGCTCTTCCAAATGCAGAGATTATGATTCATCAGCCATCGGGCGGTGCAAAGGGTCAGGCTACTGAGATTCAGATTGCTGCAGAAAATATTTTAAAGACAAAGAAGAGATTAAACGAAATTTTAGCAGCCAATACAGGCAAGCCATACGAGACAATTGCAGCTGATACAGAGCGAGACAACTATATGTCAGCACAGGAAGCCGCAGAGTATGGTCTCATAGACAGTGTAATAACAAACAGATAATCAGAAGTTAGATGAATTTAAGAGGGTACCCCATATGGGATGCCCTCATGCAATAAAAGGAGTTAATAATGGCAGGAAAAAACGACGGAAAGATTCGCTGCTCATTTTGCGGTAAGACACAGGACCAGGTAAATCGTTTGATTTCCGGACCTAATGGAGCTTTTATCTGCGATGAGTGTATAGATATATGTGCCGAGATTCTTGAGGAAGAAGGCGTAGAGGGTCATGAGGACAAAAGCAGCGCTAAGGATGATATAAATCTTGTTACTCCGGAGGAGCTTAAGGCGTTTTTGGACGATTATGTAATAGGACAGGACCAGGCAAAGAAGGTGCTTTCGGTTGCTGTTTACAATCACTATAAGAGAGTACTGGCAGGTGATACATCAGATGTAGAGCTTCAGAAGAGTAATATTCTCATGCTTGGACCTACAGGTTCAGGAAAGACACTTCTTGCGCAGACACTTGCCAGAGTGATAAATGTTCCATTTGCTATCGCTGATGCTACAACACTTACAGAGGCAGGATACGTAGGTGAGGATGTGGAGAATATCCTATTAAAGCTTATTCAGGCGGCAGATTATGATATCGAGCGTGCAGAGCATGGTATCATTTATATAGATGAGATAGATAAAATTACAAAGAAATCAGAGAATGTCTCAATCACCAGAGATGTGTCAGGCGAGGGTGTACAGCAGGCTCTTTTAAAGATTCTTGAGGGCACAGAGGCATCTGTACCGCCACAGGGCGGAAGAAAGCATCCGCAGCAGGAGCTTATTCCTATTGATACTACTAATATACTTTTTATATGCGGTGGAGCATTTGATGGTCTGGAAAAAATTATCGACAGTCGTATGGATACATCATCTATAGGCTTCAATTCAGATGTAAAGTCAAAGACAGAGCTCAATGTAGGAGAGGCGTTCAAGCATGCACTTCCACAGGATTTTGTAAAGTTTGGATTGATTCCTGAGTTTATCGGACGTGTACCTATTACCGTTTCTCTCGAGGCACTCGACAGGGATGCACTTATCCGTATACTTAAGGAGCCTAAGAACTCGCTTATCAAGCAGTACACCAAGCTTTTTGAGCTTGACGGAGTAGGGCTTGAGTTCACAGACGATGCAGTCAATGCCATCGCTGACAAGGCGCTTGAGAGAAAGACAGGAGCCAGAGGACTTCGTGCCATCATGGAGGCTGTTATGCTTGACCTTATGTATCGTATACCGTCAGACAAGAGCATCAGCAGATGTGTAATAGACAAGGATATCGTTGAGGAAAACTTAAAGCTTGATGGTGATTGCGTGCCTGAGGCATATATCGAGGAAAAAGAGGCATCGTAAGTACAAGGCGGTATTTTACAAAAGATACAGCATCGGATAATATAAATTGCACAGCGGTTTGATATGCATGGCTGTGCAATAATACAGGAGATATAAGTGGAAGAACAGATTATGAATATGCCTGCAGTAGCGCTGAGAGGGCTTACTATTCTGCCGGGGATGATTGCCCATTTCGACATCAGCAGAGAGCGCTCTCTTCGTGCTGTCGAGGAGGCTATGGAGCAGGATCAAAAGATTTATCTTGTCACACAAAGGAATGTGGACAGTGAGGACCCGACTCAGGAAGACCTCTATCAGATGGGTATTGTTGCTGACATAAAGCAGGTTGTCAGATTACAGAATGATGTTGTGAGAATACTTGTAGATGGAATAAGCCGGGCAGCATTGCTTGGCTTTACCGGTAATGAGAAGTACCTTGAGGCAGAAATCTGTTATTGTGATAGTAATGCAGACAGCCTGCCGGAGGATCTCAGGGAAGCCATGCTTCTCGGAGTCAGAGAGGCTTTTCACAGATATGCGGCAGTCGTCGGCAAAATCAGCAAGGAGCTTATCAGACAGATAGATCAGTATGAGGATCTTGAAAAGCTCATTGATTATGTAACCAACAATCTGCCGGTGTCATATGAGCTTAAGCAGCAGGTGCTTGAGGCAGAGGATATCAATGACAGATATCAGGTTATAGTATCATTACTTCTCTCCCAGGTGGAGGTTATTTCCATAAAGAATGAGCTTCAGAAAAAAGTAAAGGTTCGTGTGGACAAGCATCAGAAGGAGTATGTGCTTCGTGAACAGCTTGGTGTGATACGTGAGGAGCTGGGCGAGAATGCTGACTCGGAGGCTGATGAATATGAGAAAAAGCTATCTGAGTTAGATGCGCCTGACTACGTAAAGGAAAAGACGAAAAAAGAGATAAAGCGCTTTAGAAATATGAGCAGCAGCTCATCAGAGAGCACAGTTGAGAGAGGCTATATAGAGACTGTACTTGAGCTTCCGTGGAACAGGATGTCTGTGGACAACAAGGATCTTGACCATGCAGCACAGGTGCTCGATGATGATCACTACGGATTAAAGGATGTTAAGGAGAGAATACTTGAGTTTCTGGCAGTCAGAAATCTGACAAGCAAGGGAGAGAGTCCTATAATTTGTCTTGTAGGTCCTCCGGGAACAGGAAAGACAAGCATAGCCCGTTCAATTGCGTCTGCACTGGAGAAGAAATATGTGCGTATTTCTCTTGGTGGTGTGCGCGATGAGGCAGAAATCCGTGGACACAGAAAGACATATATCGGCGCTATGCCGGGCCGTATAGTAAATGGTTTAAGACAGGCAGGCGTTTCAAATCCTCTCATGCTGTTGGATGAGATAGATAAGGTGTCAAGTGACTACAAGGGTGACACATCAGCAGCTCTTCTCGAGGTGCTTGACAGTGAGCAGAATTGCAGATTCAGGGATCATTACATCGAGATGCCTGTAGATTTGTCGGAGGTGCTTTTTATTGCAACGGCAAATGAGGTTTCAGGCATTCCAAAGCCGCTTCTTGACAGGATGGAGCTTATTGAGGTGTCAAGCTACACTGAAAATGAGAAATTTCATATAGCAAAGGAACACCTGGTTGAGAAGCAAAAGAGCAAAAACGGAATTAAAAAGGAACAGCTTACGATAACAGACTCGGCCCTAAAGGATATTATCAGGCTGTACACCAGAGAGGCCGGAGTCAGAAGTCTTGAGAGGACTATCGGCAAGCTGTGCCGCAAGGCTGCCAGGGAAATCTTTAAGGACAGTGAAGCTGCTGTAAAGGTTACAAAGACCAATCTTAAGACGTATCTGGGCAATCCGAAGTACAGTCCGGAGAAGAAAAATGATCACGCAGAGGTTGGAATCGTTAGAGGCCTGGCATGGACCAGCGTGGGCGGAGTCACACTCGAGGTTGAGGTGAATGTGCTGCCGGGCAAGGGTGAGCTCGTGCTCACCGGTAAGCTTGGCGACGTGATGAAGGAGTCGGCACAGGCGGCACTTAGCTATGTGCGCTCAATAAGCGAAGGCTATGGTATTGATGCAGATTTTTACACGAAGCATGATATCCATATACATATTCCCGAGGGAGCAGTGCCGAAGGACGGTCCATCCGCAGGCATTACTATGGCGACAGCCATGCTCTCAGCCATTACAGACAGAGCTGTCAGGGCAGATGTAGCCATGACGGGCGAGATAACACTGCGCGGCAGGGTGCTTCCGATAGGAGGACTCAAAGAAAAGCTGCTTGCAGCAAAGGTAATTGGAATAAAAACAGTGTGTATTCCAAAGGATAATGAAAAGGACCTGGAGGAGATTTCAAAAGAAATAACAGATGGCATGGAAATCGTGCCGGTGGAGAGATTTTCACAGGTGGAGAAGATAGCATTTGTAAAATAAGAATGAGGAAGAGATTATGGTAATTAAAAGTGTTAATTTAGAGACAGTTTGCGGAATTACAAGCACAATCCCTGACAATGAGTATAATGAAGTGGCATTCGCCGGCAAGTCAAATGTAGGCAAGTCGTCACTGATCAACGCACTCATGAACAGAAAGTCACTTGCCAGGATCTCTTCACAGCCCGGCAAGACACAGACCATCAATTTTTATAACGTCAATGACGCCATGTATCTGGTCGATCTGCCGGGCTATGGCTATGCCAATGCCAATATCGAGATAAAAGCTAAATGGGGACAGATGATAGAAAACTATCTTCACACCTCAAAAAAGCTTCAGGCAGTGTTTCTTTTAATAGATATAAGGCATGAGCCATCGGACAATGATATCATGATGTATGACTGGATGGTAAACCAGGGCTTTGCACCGATCATCATTGCAACCAAATCTGATAAATTGAAAAAAAGCCAGATTGCCGCACACATAAAGACTATCAAGGATGTGCTTCATGTGAAGCCGGGCACGGTAGTTATACCGTTTTCGTCCATGTCAAAGGAAGGCAGGGACGAAATCTGGAATCTCATAGATTCACTCGTGTTTGACGAGGAGACACTTCTTGCCATGAAGCAGGAGGAAGAAGCAAAGCGCGGGGCTAAATCAGCTGCAAAAAGAGCCGCTGCATCCCAGCCGCACAAAAAGGAGCGCTGGAAGAAGACCGGAAAGCCGGTTGCCAAAAAGACTAAAGAACGCAGAGATAAGGCCAAGAGCAAAAAAAGCGTTAATAATCATAAAAAGAAATAAAGTCGAAATAGAGTCACAGAAATAAAGTTATAGAAAGAAAGGCGAATATTTAATATATGAAGAATAAATGCAAATTTGTAGGCATTATGTTTTTGTGTATATTGATAGTGTGTACGCTTGCGGTAATGGCATATGAGCACACAGCAGGTATGAAAGGCGCTGCCGGTGGAGCATCAGATGCTTCGGACAGTGCAAAAAATACTGACGAAGCTGATGATATGCTTACTGTCGTGACATCCTTCTATCCTATGTACATTGCCACTTTAAACATAGTGGATGGTGTGAACGGAGTGAGACTCGAAAACTTAAGCGAGCCACAGACCGGTTGTCTGCACGATTTTCAGCTAACACCGGAGGATATGAAGCTTTTATCCACAGCCGATGTTTTTGTAATAAACGGAGGCGGTATAGAGTCGTTTATGTCTGATGTGGCAAAGGCGTATCCGAAGCTTGATGTGGTTGAGGCCTGTGAGGATGTGGCACTTCTTTCTGAGGATGATGCAGACAGTGACCACGACCATGACCACGAAGCAGACACAGAATCGGACAGTGACCACGATCATGACCATGGTGATGAGAATGCCCATGCATGGATGAGCGTGCCGCGTTACCGCACCATGGTTCAGACAATCGCATCCCGGCTTGCCGAAAAGGATGCAAAGCATGCTGATGAATATTATGCAAATGCAAAAGCATATGATGCAAAGCTTGCAGTGCTTGAAGAAAAGATAAATAGCCTAAAGAGTCTTACCAATGGACAGAATATCATCATATTCCATGAGGCCTATGCGTATGTAGCTGATGATTTTTCCATGAATGCATGCTATCTGTTAGACCTTGACGAGGAGCGCTCAGTCAGCGCAGGCGAGATAAAGCAGGTAATAGGTGCCATAAAGGATGACGGAGTGTCGGTAATACTAGCTGAGGAGCTCTACGGAAAGAGCATGGGAGATACCGTATCGCGTGAGACAGATGTGCATGTGATTTATATCGACCCTCTCAACAGGGGAGAGTACGACAAGGACAGCTATCTTTATGGTATGGAGCACAATATAGAGCTTATCAAAGAGGCATTTACTAAATAAAATTGGAGAAAATATGCGGAAAATAATACAGCCATGTGGCTTTCATTGCATAAAAATAAATAACCTTGGAGTGAGCTTTGGAGAGCAGACAGTGCTTGAGGATGTAAATATGCACATACATTGCGGCTCCTTCAATGTCATAATAGGCCAGAACGGTGCCGGAAAATCTACACTCATAAAGGCGATACTCGGCGAGATACCTCACACCGGTACGATTGAGTTCAAAGATACTAAGGACGGACATATGGCTAAGCTTAAAATCGGCTATGTGCCGCAGTCTGTCAATATCGAGAAAAATACACCTGTCAGCGTGTATGACCTTATAGCAAGCTATCAGTACAATTATCCTGTTTTTCTGCCAAAGAGCAAAAAGATAGAGGCAAAGATAAGGGAGACACTCGAGGTATTTGAGGCTGAGGAGCTCATCGACAAGCAGGTGTGCAACCTCTCGGGAGGACAGCTGCAGAGAGTGCTTCTTTCCATGGCAATCATGGACGAGCCGAACCTGCTGCTGTTGGATGAGCCGGTGTCCGGAATAGACCAAAACGGCATGGAGCTTTTCTATAAAACCATGGATTATTTAAAGACTCACTATGACCTTGCAATCATACTGATATCGCACGATTTGGACTATGTGGCAAAGTACGCAGACCATGTTGTACTGCTTGATAAGACCGTTGCAAAGCAGGGAACTGTGAAGGAAGTCTTCGAGAGCAAAGAATTTGAGAGAATTTTTTACACAGGAGAGGAATCCTGGGTGAGAGAGGAGGAGCACAAATGAATATAACCTCCTGGCTTCAATATGATTTCATGAGAAATGCCCTTATCGCTGTGCTCATCATCACACCGCTTTTTGGCATAATGGGAACCATGATTGTAAACAAAAAGATGGCATACTTTTCAGATGCACTCGGACATTCAGCACTTACAGGAATCGCTGTCGGAGTGGTATGCGGCATGGCAGACACCTCGCTTGCCATGGTGATATTTGCGATAGTGTTTGCACTTCTTTTAAATAAGATAGGCAGTCTGAACACTGCATCGACAGATACCATTATATCGGTATTTTCATCGTGCTCCGTGGCGATAGGTCTTGCGATACTGTCAAAAGGCGGCAATTTCAGCAAATACTCAAGTATACTGGTGGGCGATGTGCTAAGCATCACAAAGACGGAGATAGTTTATCTAATCGTGATTTTTGTGGTCACGATAGTGTTCTGGGTGTTTTGCTTCAATAAGCTCAACGCCATATGTATACACAGAAGCGTGGCAAAAAGCAAGGGTATCCATGTGCGTCTTCTGGATAATCTGTTTGCGGTGCTTGTAGCACTCATAGTTATGCTATCCATCAAGTGGATAGGTATACTTATAATAAATGCTCTGCTTATATTACCAGCGGCTTCATCAAGGAATATTTCGGAAAATATGCGTGAGTATCATTTCTTTTCAGTGATATTTTCAGTATTTTCCGGTATAGTCGGCCTCGCAGTGTCATACTACACCAATGTGGCAACAGGTCCGATGATAGTGATTATTGCATCGGTAATATATTTTTCGACATTTATATTTGGCAGAAAATTGAAAAAATAACGGCAAGGGCTATAAGAAACAGAATATGATATATTAGAGGGACTGCGCGCAACGTGCAGTCCCTTTTTAGGTTAATTTGACTGATGAGATGTAAAAATTAACAATTAAATGAGAATATTTAAATTTGCTCTTTTTGGCAGGGTGTGTTATAATCCTTGTATACAAAAAACAGAGGTAATACAATATGGGTAGTAATAACGATATTTCATTAAAAGCATTAGCCAAGATTAACCTGGGGCTGGATGTGGTGAGGCGCAGAGAGGACGGATATCATGAGGTCCGCATGATTATGCAGACCATTCAGCTGTATGACAGGCTCGATATCAAAAGGACACAGGAGCCCGGCATACAGATACAGACCAATCTGTCTTTTCTCCCTGTAAACGAGAACAATCTCATATACAAGGCTGCAAAGCTTCTGATGGATGAGTTTTCTATAACTGACGGTGTATCAGTGAAGCTGGACAAGCGTATTCCTGTTGCAGCAGGGATGGCGGGGGGCAGTACTGATGCGGCAGCTATGCTTATAGGTGTAAACAGGCTTTTTTCACTGGGACTGACAAAGAGACAGCTTATGGAAAGAGGTGTGCAGATAGGTGCGGATGTACCATACTGTATTATGAGAGGTACGGCGCTGGCCGAGGGCATAGGAGAGGCGCTTAGTCCTCTTCCTCCAATGGTAAAGTGTCCGGTGCTTATTGCAAAGCCGTCCATCTCGGTATCCACAAAATTTGTGTATCAGAATCTGAAGCTTGATGATACGACTTTTCATCCGGATATAGACCGCCTGATAGATGATATAAAGGCTAAGAATCTGCATGATATCGCAGCGCATATGGGAAATGTCTTAGAGACTGTGACCATACCAAATTATCCGGTGATAGATGAGATAAAGAAGCATATGCTTTCAAATGGCGCAGTAGGAGCCATGATGAGCGGTAGTGGTCCGACGGTTTTTGGTCTGTTTGACGATGAAGATACTGCAAAGAAAGCGTACAAAGCCATGAGAAGCTCACATCTTGCCAGACAGGTGTATCTGACATCTATATACAATAATCGCAAATAACGTGATATCCGGATAGCACAGCGGGTGCTTTATAGTTACTTTTTTCTTATATGTGAGAATGATAATACAAGAGATAGGAGAAGTTTGATGACTGATAATTTAACTTTAAATATGGATGCATATCTGCCACTTCGTGATGTGGTGTTTAATACACTTCGTGAGGCAATTTTAAAGGGTGAGCTCAAGCCGGGAGAGAGACTTATGGAGTTGCAGCTTGCGTCAAAGCTTGGAGTCAGCCGTACACCTATACGTGAAGCAATCAGAATGCTTGAGCAGGAGGGGCTTGCAGTCACAATGCCGAGAAAGGGCGCAGAGGTTGCCAAGATGACTCTCAAGGATATGGAGGATGTGCTTGAAGTGAGAGAGGCTCTCGATGAGCTTGCAGCCAAAATAGCCTGTAAGAAAATCAGTGATGATGAGCTTGCGAATCTAAAAACCATAAAGGACGAGTTCAAGAGGAGCATGGACTCGGGAGATGTGAAAAAGATAGCTGAGGAGGATGTGAAGTTTCACGATGCTATCTATGAGGCGACCAACAATGCGAAGCTTGTATCTATGATGAACAATATCCGCGAGCAGATGTATCGCTACAGAGTGGAATATTTGAAGGACCCAAAGAATTATCCGATGCTTGTGAAGGAGCATGATGCCATCTACAGGGCGCTTGAGGCAAGAAATATGGAGCTTGTGACTACAGAAATGCATACGCATGTGGCTAACCAGGCGGTTGCTGTGAAGGCTGTGATACAAAAGCAGGATGAAGAGAAGAAATAAAACAGAAATAAAACAAGATTATAGCAGACAAAGATAATAAAATACAAAATAATATAACAAACCAAGGGCTGCCGGTCGCACTGATGTGTGAACGGTGGCCTTTTTTAGTGGCTTAGTTAGTAGCTTAGATAATAGCAAAAAATAAGTAATCAGGGATATTTGTAGGAATGTATGGTCATACTATATCAGGGATTTTAAATCTGACGGGATTTATTGGGTATATAGGAGAGTTAAAGATGACCACAAACATAGATGAGAACATAAAAAGCTTCAGGCAGATATATTCTGACTGCTCTGATATCAAGATGCAGGAGATGTATCTGGGGCGTGATGCCTCAATAAAGTGCTTTGTTGCATATATTGAGGTGACATGTGCAGGCTCAGGTATCAATAACAGTGCATTTGGACGATTTACCTCATACCTTGAGGGGATAGAACGGGATCAGGTTAAGGAAGTACTTGACAAAAATCAGGCAGCTCTATCTGAATTTGCACATCTGCACACGGTTAATGAGGCGGCCCAGATGATGCTGACAGGAGACGTGATTTTTTTTGTGGATGGTTA
>OHXI01000657.1_pt1 | contig 11919 bp, 8 predicted proteins | sample 1579941 | NCBI WGS metagenome assembly OHXI01 (sample SAMEA3882553, study PRJEB24775) | human gut metagenome | biome: human-associated habitat; feature: intestine environment; material: feces | place: Netherlands | collected 2009/2010
AGAAGAAGTGACAAAGATCACAACTTCATGGAATTCTAATCTGAAAAAATATACAGCTCAGACTGATGAGAGAACATTACCTTATGGTACATATGGTGTTCAGGAAATTTCAAGCAGTCAGGGTTACAAAATGACAGATGGAACTGAAAAAATAGTTGTATGCCATGGTGCAGACGGAACAATGTATACGCCAGATTTGGATGCAAACTTAAAATTCCCGAACCAGGTAGTTCGAGGTGATTACTCTGTCAGAAAAAAAACTGATGAAGGAAAGAGTATCAGTGCAGCGTTCAAGGTAACAAATGAAGCGACTGGAGAAACCCACGTAATCGTAACAGATAAGAATGGAGAGTTTGATTCTACAGATAACAAACACTCTAAAAATACAAATGCCAATGACAAATTGTTAAAAGGCTATACAAAGGATACCGTTTTAAAATCTTCTGATTTTGATCTGGATGCCGGAGTATGGTTTGGACAGGGCGAAGATGGAAGTGTTGCAAAAGCCGATGATAGTTTAGGTGCTTTTTATTACGGAAAATACAAAATTGAAGAATTGCGTAGTGATAGTAATAAAGGACTGAAACTGATCAGTACAGACTTTACGATCACAAAAGATGGTAAAAAAATTAATGGCGGAACATTAACTGATGAATCAGAGCCAAGTATTGGTACAAAAGCAAAAGATGAAGCAACAGGAACAAATGTGGCTTCAGCGACAGATGATGTAACAATCATTGACACTGTTAATTATGAACACCTAGACAGAGGTAAATACAAGTTAACAGCGGTCTTAATGGATAAAGCGACAAAAGCAGCAATCCTTGATAAAGACGGCAAAGAAGTTACAGCATCCAAAGTATTTTCTAATACCACAAAAAGCGGAACAGTTGATGTTGAAATCAATATTAATGCAGCGGAATTATCATTAGCAGGTAAAGATGTTGTTGTATTTGAAACATTGACAAGTGAAACAGACGGAACAACGATTGCTGTTCATCATGACATTAATGATGAAGGACAGACAATTAAATTCCCTGAAATCAAGACAAAAGCATCTGATGCAACAACAGGATCTAATATCGTTGAAGCAAAAGAAGATATGAAGATCAAGGATACTGTTTCTTATAAGAATCTGATCAAAGGAAAAACTTATACAATGATCGGTAAACTTATGGATAAAGAAACAGGAAAGGTTGTTCTTGATGATGATGGAAAAGAAGTAACAGCAAGTGTGAAATTTACAGCAGATGCTGAGGACGGAACAGTTGATGTAATCTTTGAATTCTCCGGAGTTAAAACAGCTGGTAAGAAGATTGTTGCATTTGAAACTCTTGAATATAAGGGTAAAGAATATGCAGTTCATGCAGATATCAACGATAATGATCAGACTGTTCTTATTCCAAAAGTAAGCACAACAGCGAGCGATAAGAATAATGGAACACACATGTCTTACGCAGGTAAGGATGTAACAATCGTTGATAAAGTTGAAGTGAAAAACATCGTTGCTGGAAGAGAATATACTCTGAAAGGTAAGGTAATGGATAAGAAAACAGGAAATCCATTATTAGTCGATGGAAAAGAAATTATTGCAGAAAAGACATTCAAAGCAAACGGAGAAAATGAAACCGTAGAACTTGAATTCACATTTGATGCAAGTGCATTAAAAGGAACAACTACTGTTGTCTTTGAAAACTTATATGAAGGAGAAAACGAGATCGGTACTCATGCAGATCTTGAAGATGAAGGACAGACAGTAGAGATTCCTGAAATCGGAACAACTTTAATCGGTAAAGACAGCCAGATTCATGTGATCAATGCAGACGAAAAGATCACACTGGTAGACACAGTTAAATACAAAGGTCTTGAAAAAGGTCGTGAGTATAAGGTTGATGGTGTTCTTTACGATAAAGAGACAAAGCAGCCACTTGAAATTGATGGAAAACAGGTAACAGCAAGTGCTACATTCACAGCAGAAGCAAGTGAAGGAAGTGTTGATGTTACATTTGAATTCAATGGAAGTGATCTCGCTGGTAAAACACTCGTAGCGTTTGAAGAAGCCTATGATGTAGAAACCAACACCTTAGTTGCTGATCATAAGGATATTGACGATGGTGAACAGACTGTCGTTGTACCAAAGATCGGTACTACATTAACTGATAAAGACGGAAACAAGACAGTAAACGCCGCAAAAGAAACTGTTTTAGTCGATACAGTGAAATATGAGAACTTAGAGGTTGGTAGAGAAGTTGAGTTAAAGGGTATCTTATATGATAAGAATACTCAGAAACCAATTATGATCGATGGCAAAGAAGTTACTGCAAGTGCTAAATTTACTCCGGAAGAAGCTTCTGGTACAGCACAGGTAGAATTTAAATTCGATGCCACAAGCATTGCTGGTAAAACAGCCGTGGCCTTTGAAGAAGCTTACGATGTTAAGACAGGAACATTGATCGGATCTCATAAGGACATTGATGATTCTGACCAGACAGTAAATTTCCCTGAATTACATACTACAGCAACAGATAAAGCCGACGGGGATCACACCGTTAATGCTGATAAGAAAGTCACTATCGTAGATACTGTGAAATATAAAAATGTAACACCAAACAAAGAACTGGAAGTTTCCGGTACCTTATATGATAAGGATACAAAGAAACCAGTCAAAGTGAATGGTAAAGAGGTTGCAGCAACAGCAAAATTCACTCCAAAAGAAGCAAACGGAGAAGTAAAGGTAAGCTTTACATTTGATGCAAGCAAACTTGGAGGATATTCACTTGTAGCATTTGAAAAGATGTTAGATGTTGAAACTGGAGCAGTGATCGGAACACATGAGGATATCACAGATAAAGATCAGACTGTAAAGGTTAAAGGAGTGAAGAAGACTCCAAAAACTACAAGTCATACATCTACACCTGGTAGTGGATCAAGTTCATCATCTGTAAAAACAGGTCAGAAATCCATCGTTCCAGTTGTAATCGGACTCATTGTAGTCGTAGTTGCCGGAGGAACAGCATTTGTGATCCGTAAGAAACAGAAAGGTGACGAAGAGCAGTAGATACAGTAAGGCGTTAGCCGATGGAAGAAAGAGGAGGGAATAATCTCTCCTCTTTTTTACATTTATGAGGAATATTATGGATAACAAAAAATCAGACATTATAAATAAAAGAAAATATCATCAGCCTAAAGCGGTTGTAAAAGGAAAAGATGGAAAAGTCATTAATATACTTGAGAACAACCATACAAAGGAGAAAAATAGTGAAAAAGAAATATGAATCACCAAGAGCAGTAGCCGATCTCTTTTATCCGGAAGAATCTATCAGCAGCTGTTATAATATCGCATGTGAGTATGGGATTATGGGTGGAGAAAAAGGAATTCATGCCCCAAATGCCTTCACACTTGATGGCGTAACAATTCCAGGAGATCTTGGAGCTGACGACACGCATGGAAAACTAAGTGCTGGATCAGGATGCGGTTGGGCAGAAAATCAGATTGCAGAAGTAGATTCCAATGGAAAAGTAACAGCTTTAAAAGAAGTAAATGTAATGAACCATAAAATTTTAGATTGTGATGTGATTAAGCAAGATGGAGATACCGTATACTGGACTACGCAATCTGGAAAAAATCGATTATGGTCACATATGGGGAAAATCGGGCCTAAAAGCGGCAGCCATCCTAACATGTTATAAAGAAGGTGTTTTTATTGAAGTTAAAAAAGATATTATGGAATTTGTTGGTCCTGCTTATCATTGGATATGTTGGTATTTTAGCGTATCAGAATATCAGCCAATATCAAAGGTTTAAAGTAAATGGGCAATCTATGAATCCTACTTTAAAAGATGGACAGAAATTGATCATGAAGAAATTTCAGAAAAATGACAAGTTACATCATGGAGATGTTGTGATCATTAAAGTGACATTAAAAGATAAAGAATATGATTTTATTAAAAGAGTGATCGCACTGCCAGGAGAACATTTAGAGATCAAAAACCATAAAGTTTATATTAATGGAAAATATCTGGAAGATGAAGGATCAACGATGGGCGAGGAAGATTGTGTGATTCCGGATGATTCTATTTATGTTATGGGAGATAACCGGGATCATTCTTTGGATTCAAGAAAACTTGGAACAATGAAGATTTCAAAAGTAGTTGCACGAAAAGTGATTCCAGAAAAGAAATTGTAGCTTGAAAAATATTCCAAAATCAGATATGATGAAGGTACTTAAAATCTGTACACTTATTAGGTACGAGAAGAGCATCCGTGATAAATGGGTGCTTTTCTTTTTGGGGAATAATTTATCTTTTTCCAGCAAGAAGACTCCGACCTCTAAGGAGATGAATTGCGTCTGTTGCCACTTGATATTGTATTTTAATTGTAGTATAATATATTTAATAAAATAATAAACAAATGATAAGATATAATAAATCGTTGAAGTAATTAAAATATACACATAGAAAACTAAGGGAAAAAGAGGGAGTGATATCGTGGCAAACAGAGCATATAAATTCAGAATATATCCCAATGATGAACAAAAGATCCTGCTTGCCAAGACTTTCGGCTGTGTCAGAATGGTGTATAACCATTGGCTCGATCGAAAGATCAGGCAGTATGAGGAGAACAAGACCAATGTAACATACACTGCCTGTGCAAAAGAAATGGCGGAAATGAAGAAAACGGAAGAATACGCATTTTTGCGGGAAGTCGATAGTATATCCTTACAGCAATCACTCCGACACCTTGATACAGCATTTCAGAACTTTTTCAAACGGCCGAAAACAGGATTTCCAAGGTTCAAATCAAAAAAGAATCATAAAAACAGCTATTCAACCATATGTATCAATGGCAACATCACCATATCGGATGGGTATCTGAAACTGCCAAAGATCGGACAAGTCCGATTAAAGCAGCACAGATCTGTTCCAAAGGGATACAGGTTGAAATCAGTGACGATCAGCCAGACACCAGGCGGAAGATACTATGCAAGTATCCTTTTTGAGTATGAAGATCAGATACCAGAAAAGGAGATGCACAGTTTTTTAGGTCTGGACTTTTCCATGCACGGATTATATCGTGACAGTAATGGCAATGAACCGGCATATCCAGGATATTACCGGAACGCAGAGAAAAGATTAGCAAGAGAACAACGCAGACTTTCCAAAATGCAGAAAGGTTCGAACAATCGCAGGAAGCAAAGAATGAAGGTGGCAAAACTTCATGAAAAGGTTTGCAATCAGCGAAAAGACTTTCTGCATAAGCAGTCAAGGCAGATAGCCAATGCTTATGATTGTGTATGTGTGGAAGATCTGGATATGAAAGCAATGTCACAGTCACTGAAATTTGGAAAATCTGTTTCAGATAATGGATGGGGAATGTTTACAACCTTTTTGAAGTACAAACTTAAGGAACAGGGGAAAAAGCTTGTAAAAGTAGACAGATTTTTTGCGAGCAGTCAGATCTGTTCAGCTTGTGGTTACAAGAATATGAAAACGAAAGATCTTGCTCTCAGGCAGTGGGATTGTCCTCAGTGTGGAACCCATCATGACAGAGATATCAATGCAGCGATCAATATTAGAAACGAGGGAATGCGACTGGTAATGGCATAACTGTAATTCAACATAATCATATAACCGTGGGACACACGGGGTTAGCTCGCTGATGCTTAGCACACTGGTGCTATCGAACGAGAACCAAACCTGCCGAGGTTAGGGAAGCTCCAACCTCTATAGGTGGGAGAGGATGTCACATAAATTAGTAAAAATGGTTGATACTCCTAAATGATATCAAATTGGTATAAAATTGGTAACAAAATGGTAGTAAATTGGTATAGAAATGTTAGTGTAATCTTAAACTTAGTATGCTATAATATGAACAGTGAGAAAAAGGGTTCTCACTAATCTTTTTCCTGATTTGGAAAGAGGTTTTTATTAGAAAATTGAATATAGGGGCAGATTATGTCCATTTACGATAGAGATATTCAGAGAAATATCTCTATTTTTTTTGGATTAATTTTGTTCTAACATCAGTTTTCATTTTTATAGCATCCAACTCTAAAGATGATTTATCTGTGGAAGATAGGGTAGGTGATATAAAAATTTGTAACTTTATAATCTATTCATTTTTCATGAGGGAGGATAGTACAATGCGAAAGATTACAAGAAGTAAACATCCAGAAAAGCGTAGAAATACAAAATGGAATGCATCCGGGTCAACTCTTGCAATGAATCGTCAGGTTGTAGATACAGAAACAGTTGTTTATGCAATGATGTGTGCAATGATTGCAAGCTTGATTTTATCATCCATTTTACCAATGGTTTGTAATGCGGCCGGTGACTTTAGTTCACTTGCAAAGTCATTATCTACGATTGCATCAGACTTCTATACCAGTTTCGTTGCGAAAGCTATTAAATGGGGAGCTGGTCTTGCACTTGCTATTGCATTTGCATTACGTATCGGTGCACCTGGAAGTGAATTTGAACGTAGACTGCATGGATGGCCAATGAAAATCATTTTTGCTGTATTTGGAGTTGCAGTTGCTCCATCTGTGATCGAGATCATAAGTAAACAGTTATCTACTGCTGGCTTTTTCTCATTTACATTTAGCTAGAAAATATAAATAAGTTAACAAAATTCTTATCTTCCAAGGATTTTGAATACGCACGGAAGGGATCTTCTCTTCCGTGTTTTTTATTTATGAGAGAGTTAGAAAATACGATAGCTCTAAAAAAGACATTTATTTAAGAAAGGAGGAGCTGTCAGGCAGAGTTTTTTAATGCTGTCCGTATTTTGGCAGCGGAGAACAATTGGATTGGATTTTAAACGGAATATTTAAAACATTTATTGGATGGATTACAAGTGTACTTGATATTTACTTTTCAGCAATTTTGGGTGCATTAGGTGTTAATTTAAGTGTGTTTGAAAGTGTGTTTCCTTTAGTAAAAAAATTGAGCATTGGAATCATGGCAATTGCATTAGGGGTTGCATTTTATATTTTTATCTTTCAAATTTCAAAAAATCTTAATCCATCATCAATTGATGAAGCAGAATCGCCATTGAGTTTGTTAGCATCTTTTGCGACTGCTATCTTTTCAGTATTGGCATACAAACCGTTATTAAATATTTTACTGTCATTTACTACAAGTTCTTTAACAGTTTTGCAATCAAGTAAACTTACAAAAATTCTAAAAAAAGGATTAGCATCTGACATGTTTGATTCATTTTATGATGCATTAGTAAAGACAAGTAGTAGTAAAAGCATCGTCGGAAAGGCTATAGATTCTGTAAAGAATACGGTTGGAAGTGTTGTCGGTACGCATATGCCAGAACAAATAGCTGCAATTATTTTAGTTGCATATATTTATTCTAAATTATATAAAATGACAAAAATTATGCTTCGAACATATGTTGGAGTTGGTATCTTGACCTACTTAGCACCGTTACCATTAGCATGTTTAAGTTCTCGTGCAACAAAAGGTGTTACAAAAGGATTTTTACAAATTTATATAGAACATCTGCTTAGCATCATTTTAAACTGTTGGTTTTTGCGAATTGTTTTAGATGGATTTGGTGCAATTAATTTTGATAGTCTATCAAAAATGCAATCAAGTATGTCAGGAATTCAAAAGATTATATCTGATATTATGACATCGCCAGTAGAAAAGAAATTTACAACTTTCGCTGTGATTATTGTATGGAGTATGATGATTGGAGCATTTATAGATTACGCAGTGACTATTAATATCTACATCGAACGTATGACTGGTGTTGGTGGATTGTCTATAGTTCCAAATGGTCAATCTATTAATCCATTTAAAGATAATGTAGTGACAAAAGCTGCAACTGGAGCTGCAGCTGCAGTTGGTGGCTTAGCAGGATCAATTGCAGGCACACCTTTGAAATCTATGAAAAATATGGCTGGAAAAGCTTGGGAAGAAAAACTAAAAAGTGAAGTTCAGTCAGCGAAAGAAGGAAATGGATTTTTTGGATTTGGTGGATCAGGCATAAATCCTACGAATCCATCCCCTGGTCCAAATGATGGAAATCCGAATAATGGAAATCCTAACAATGGATCTGGTGGAGCTGCGATGGGTGGCTCTAAACCATTAAAACAAAATGCTATTGATGGGAAAAAATCAATGGAACCATTTTCGCCAGCTGTGGAAAATGCCAAACAGGCAGGAATGTATTCATTACTACATAAACCATTGTCTGGAAAAAATGCTAAAAAGCAAATGGCAGCTGCAATGAAAGATAAAAATGGATTTATGGACCCATATGGTGAAGGTAAAGAATACCTTGACAAATTAAAGAATGGTAAGAGCAAAGAAGATCAGAATAAACTTGATAACTCCTTAGTATTTGATGCCGGAAAAGATGGTATGCAGATCATGTCAGATATAGAATCTGACGGAAAAGGAAAAATTACAGCTACAATGAATGGAGAAAATATTGAATTATTTAATGATGATGCTCAGGGATCAGCAACAGAATCAGGAAATCTTGATGCCAGTGTAGATATTGGTGGACAAACTATGAGTTACGATTCTAGCAAGTGCCCAACCTTCCATAAGATGATGGGTGGAATTACTTTTGATGAGTCAGAAATTGTATCAAGTGAAGCATCCAATAGTGGATCAATGGGTACAGTTGACAATAGTACATCATCAGGAACATATACATCTTCTGAAACAGTATTTGGAGGTGCATCAAATGATGTATTAGGTAATGAATCAGTTGGAGGGTTTGGTAGTGGTTCAAATCATGCACATAGCAAATCATCCCTAGATGATATTAATTCTCGTATTTATAATCCAGGTAGCAGTCAAACATATGATGATTTCACTGTAGGTAATAATAATGCTTCATCTTCTGGTGGACCATTAGAATCATCAAAATCTGGACCAAAGCCTTCTTCTGATGATAAAGATGTAAATACTGATCAAAGTGATATTGAATTTTAATAAAGGAGGCTGATTATGGCAGAGAAAACGGAAAAGGTTGGAAATGCAAAAGCAGCTGTCCAAGCAGCAAAAATCATACAAGGTGCAGCAACTGGTGGTCTTCCGGGTGCAGCAATTGCGACTGTTTCTGATCCAAGAGCAAGTTTTGCATTAGTTAAGAAAATAATAATTGCTGTAACCGTGATTCTCATGATTCCTACCGTAATTGCCAGTTCAATCCCTTCTTCTATTATTAATCTTATTTCTATTGATCAAACACAAGATTCTTCTTCATCTCAAGTATTTGAATCAAAATATGATGAATTTCTGACAGGGTTTCAAGAAGCCCTGTCAGATGATTTAAGTGAAGATATAGAGTGTAGAGAATTTAAAGCAAATGTCTGTGTATTAATATCTTATTATTCTATTTGGAAAGATAAAAAAATCATACCAATTTCAAATAGTAAATTGGTATCTGATTTTAAAAAGCGGATAAAAAAAGCAGATCTTTTGCGGATTAATAAAAAGAAGAAAACAGCAACATATCGTGGTGATGATGCATTTGCTAAGTATTTAAAGTTATCGGATGATGAAATCAAACTTGGAAAAGCTCAAGGTTCTGTTTTAGCTTCCATTATTGGATTAAAAAATGATGGAAAAGTCACGATAGATCTTTCATCTGTTTCGGATGAAGATGGTAGTGAATATTTGGGAGTTTCCGGTGCCGGAAAAACATACAAGCTTAGTAAATCAGATTATGAGACATTATGTAAAATCGTTGCACAGGAATGTTCGGTTAGTTATGATGGAGCATTAGCTGTTGTAAGTCATATGTGTAATATGGCTGAATATGGAGTTCCATATTATCGAAAACGGGGACTTATGGGAACGGCTAAAAGTAGTTGGTATCAGGCGTATACAAGTGGAGCATATAAAAAACGGCACCCAGCCAATTTTGTAAAACGTGCTGTAAAAGATGCAATTAATGGGAAAAGAAATATTCCTCCTTATGTATTAGAATTTGCTGCCGCTGGATCGGTACCTAAAAACTGGAGAAATTTAGAGGGAGAGCGATATTATAAGCGAATTGGTGATAATGATTATTTCTATAATATTCATGACAAAGAAAAATTGAAAAAACAAACCAAGGCTTATGAGGCTGCCTTATCGGGCAGTGGATATAACGGAGCAGTTGTCTACTATAACCAAGGTGATTCTCCTTGGGCAGAGCATGTATTCAAATCGCGTTATGGTTCAAACAAAATTCGAATAGCTGGTTGTGGCCCGACTTCGATGGCAATCTGTATTTCAACAATTACCGGAAAGAAAGTTACTCCAATACAAACATGTGATTGGGGTGCTAAACAGGGATTATATATTCCTGGAGGTTGGCATCATAACTGTACATATAAAATAGCCAAACATTGGGGCTTAAAATGTGAAGGACTTGATCGCAACAAATCAAAATTAAAGAAAGCTTTAAAACAAGGTAAAATGGTGGTTGCTATTATGGGACCTGGTCATTTTACATTAAGAGGTCACTTTATTGTATTATATAGCATATCTAAAGATGGGAAAAAAGTAAAAGTGGCTGATTGCGGAGGGCGAGCAAGAAACAGGTATTGGGATATTGATACTGTGTTTAATGAATCGAAAACTTGCAATGATGCTCACTGTCCATTTTGGGCTATAAGTAAATAATTGATATTGTAGAGGAAATACATTTATTTTGTATTTCCTCTTTTTTCGGAGGAAATTTTTATGATGAATGTAAAAAAAATACGGATTTTATTTATTGTGATGGTAATCACAATGATTTCTATTGCAGCTTGTGCTTGTAATAGAAATGGAAAGAAGAAAAAGCAAGCAGCAACAACTACTACTGAAAGTAAATCAGTTTATGGAGATGCAGATGAGGAAGCTCTGAAGGAATTTATGAGCACCAAGGATCGAGTGGTGGTTATGGGACACAAGATCACAGATGTCGATGCACTTGGAGCGGCCATCGGTATCTACCGTGCAGGTAAGACACTTGGCAAACCGGTCCATATCGTAGTGAATGACCCGTCTACATCCATCCGTCCGCTGATGGCAGGATATATGAACAACCCGGACTATGAGCCGTCCATGTTCATCGACCGAAACCAGGCGATGGAGCTTGTAGATGATAATACGGTAGTAGTCGTTGTAGATACCAATAAACCAAGCTATACAGAATGTGAGGAACTTCTCTACATGACCAGGACGATCGTTGTTCTGGATCATCACCGCAGAGGCAATGAGGTCATCCAGAATGCAGTCCTGTCCTATGTAGAGCCGTATGCTTCCTCCACCTGTGAGATGGTAGCGGAGATCCTGCAGTATTTTTCAGATGATCTCCGTCTGAGAAATATTGAAGCAGACTGTCTGTATGCGGGAATTATGATTGACACAAATAACTTTATCACAAGAGCCGGAGTGCGTACCTTCGAGGCAGCAGCATTCCTGCGTCGTTCCGGAGCAGATATGACCAGAGTGCGCAAGATGCTCCGTGACAACATTGATTCTTATAAGGCAAGGGCAGAAGCAGTGCGTACTGCTGAGATCTACCGTGGCTGCTTTGCCATCGCGAAATGCCCGAGCAAGGGACTTGAGAGCCCTACTGTTGTCGGTGCACAGGCGGCCAATGAACTTTTGAATATTGCCGGAGTCAAGGCTTCATTTGTACTTACAACATATAACAAAGAAGTTTATGTCAGTGCCCGTGCGATCGATGAAGTCAATGTCCAGGTTATGATGGAGAAACTTGGCGGCGGCGGTCACATCAATATCGCCGGAGCCCAGGTAAAACGTCCGATCGACGAAGTAGAAGATATGTTAAAAGAAATCATTGATGAGTTATATCAGGAGGAAGAAAACAAGAAATGAAAGTAATTTTATTGGAAGATGTCAAATCTCTTGGAAAAAAAGGCGAAATCGTTAATGTCAGTGACGGATATG